>JAEEGL011982531.1_pt1 | contig 11139 bp, 8 predicted proteins | sample 9134231 | NCBI WGS metagenome assembly JAEEGL01 (sample SAMN16246548, study PRJNA631951) | gut metagenome | biome: gut microbiome; feature: rumen; material: fiber-attached | host: Bos | place: Iran: Karaj | collected 2018-10
AAATGAGGTCATTGTGTTGGAAGACAGGGACAGTTTCGAAAAAAAGCAGGAAAAGACAGGCCTGATAATGGAAGGCGGTGCCATGCGCGGTCTGTTTACCTGCGGTGTTCTCGACGTATTTCTGGAGAACGATATCAAATTCGATGGCGCTGCCGGCATCTCAGCAGGAGCTGTCTTCGGCTGCAACTTCAAGTCCAGACAGATCGGAAGACCCCTCCGCTATAACAAGCGTTACTGCAAAGACCCGCGTTACTGCAGTTTCCGATCCCTGATCAAAACAGGTGACCTGTACGGTGCAGATTTCTGCTACCGTGAACTTCCCCAGGTCCTGGACCCGTTTGACTGTGCCGCATTCGAGGCTAACCCGATGGAGTTCTATATCGGCGCAACGGATGTACAGACCGGAAAAACCGTCTTTCATAAATGCAGCGACGGCGGCACCATCGATACTGCCTGGATGCAGGCGTCCGCTTCCATGCCGCTGGTGTCCCGGACCGTCCATGTGGACGGGTATGAGCTGCTGGACGGCGGAATCTCCTGCCCGGTGCCATATGCCTATATGGAGGAAATCGGTTATTTCCGCAACGTCATTGTTTTGACCCAGCCGCTGGGCTATCGAAAAAAACCGGCCAAAATTCTCCCCCTCATACGTCTCGGGCTGCATCGGTATCCGAAGATTGTAGAAGCGATGGAGAAGCGGCATATCGTCTACAACCGCCAGACAGAGGAGATCCGTACGCTGGAGCAGTCCGGCAGAGTCCTGGTGATCCGCCCGCCGGAGGAACTGCGAATCGGCCATTCAGAACATAACCCGGAGGAACTCGAGCGCGTTTACCGCATCGGGCGTGCGGAAGCGGTGAGCATGCTTGAGAAGGTGAAAGAATTCTTGAACGTTTAAAGCCGGAAACAGGAGCGTCGGCTGCTGTTGAAACCGTATTTATTAACAGGAGGAGAGACATATGAAAGCATTGACCATGTTTTATTTGGAAGACTGCGGATACTGTGCCAAGGCGATGCGAGCCCTGGATGAACTGTATACCAAAAACCCTCGCTACCGTGAAGTTCCCATTACTAAAATTGAAGAATCGCAGAACCCGGAGATCGCGGACCGCTATGACTACTATGCAGTTCCGACCTTCTTTGACGAAGACAAAAAGCTGTTTGAAGCCCATCTGTTCATGAGTTACGAAGCTATCCGGGAAGAAGTGAAGCGCGTTTTGGACTACGCGCTGGAAGAGACAGCCTGAACTTCTTCTGTGTTGTAGAAAAGACCGCTGAAACATCAGAGAACGGAGCGAGGGCAAGACCGTGAAAGATCTGAAATGGGAAGAATATAAAGGTCGTTTTTTTGATATCGGAGAGAAAAAACCGGAAAACTGCGTCCTGAAGCTTACAGAACAGAGCGACTGTATGCTGCCAGCCAGAGAGCCTGTCAGTCACAAGTATTCCTACGGCAGGGCGCTGCTCATCGGAGGAAAAACCGGATATTCCGGAGCACCGGTTCTGGTTGCCAATGCCTGCGAGCGCAGCGGCGCCGGTCTGACGCAACTGGTTGTTCCGGACAGTATTTATGCAGTAGCCGCCTCGCGTTGCGATGGTGCGGTCGTAATACCTGCCCAATCCGATGAATCGGGCGCTTTTTCTGTGAAAGCGCTGGACACTGTTCTGCCGCTTCTCACCCGCGCGGACGCCTGCGTTATCGGCCCGGGCATCGGTATCGGGGAAGGCACCGGAAAATTGATCACTGAAATGATTCGGAAAGCGGAATGTCCCTTGGTTCTGGATGCAGATGCGCTCACTTACTGTGGCCGGAATCCGGAAGTTCTGCAGAAGTGCCGAGCTCCGCTGATTCTCACTCCGCATGAAGGCGAGTTCCGGTGGCTCGGAGGTAATCTTTCCGAAGGCAGACTGGCCGGTGCACAGATGTTCACTGCTGCGCACGAAAACATAATTCTCATCCTCAAGGGCTACGGTACTCTGGTTGGCCGGGACAGGGCATTTACCGTCAACCCGACCGGGGGGCCGGCGATGGCCAAGGGCGGCTCCGGCGATGTGCTCTGCGGTATTCTCTGCGGTCTCCTGTCTCAGGGCTTTGACACGCTGTTTTCTTCCTGGACTGCGGTCTATCTTCACGGTCTTGCGGGAGACATGGCCGCCGCGGAAGAGGGGGAGTATTCTGTTACACCGTCAGATCTGATTCGTTTTCTGCCAAAGGCGTTTGTCAAAGTACACAAAATTTTTGATGCGAATTTGTCGGAAAAGCTGAAATTATAATCGGATTCTATCAGGTTATTGTTTTGTTAACGGTTTGATAGTAAAATAACACCACAGAAATCAAAGCCGGGAACGTTTTCAGCTTCAGTATGATAACTGCAGGGCAGTTGTTATAGATCAAAAATAAAATGGAGGTACAAATCAATGAAAAGAACCCTCGCGCTCGTATTGACCCTGGTTATGGTCTTTGCTCTTGTTGGCATCGGCGGAGCAGCGTCAGCTGAAGGGAATACCCTGTATGTCATGGGACCGACTCCCGATCACGGCTGGACGGCTCAGGCCGGTGCCTATGCCCAGGCTAAGTGCGAAGAGATCACTAAAGAAGGCACTTACAAGTCTGTTTATCTTCCCGCATCTTCCGGTGAGGAGCAGGTTGACCAGTGCAACACTATCATCGCCAACGGTGATGCCGCTCTGGTCGTCATGATGGCTCTGGATGACTCCGCCCAGGCTGGCCAGGAAGCCCTCTATGCCGAAGGAATCCCCTTCATCTCCTTCGACCGTATCATTGAAGCAACCGAGAAATATGCTGTTCTGAACGCCTCCGGTGATAACTGGCAGTGTGGTGCCGGTATTGCCTACTGGCTGCAGAAGAACGGTATGAAGCCGGGCGACACGGTTGTTGTCCTCTATGGCGACAACGGTACTGTCTGCTCCCGCCGTCAGGAAGGCTTCGAGCAGTTCCTGAGAGGCGAAATTAAGTACAGCGACAAACAGGCTGGCGAATTTGAGACCACCGAAGTCTGGGCACAGGAAGATCTTGACAAAATCTTCAGCGGCTATACTGTTGTCTGCAACTGGAGCAAGGACGGCGCCTATGGCTACATCGAGCAGAAGTTTGATGAGATCGTCGCAGAAGCCAAGGGCAACGGCGGTAAACTCTTCATCTACTCCATGGACGACGAGATGACCTTCGGTGTTCTGAACTATCTTGAGGCGGGTGCCTCTGCAGAGAGCCTTGCTGATCTCAAGGAAATGGACTGCTACATCTCCGCCATCGGCGGTATGCAGGAACTCTATGACGTCATGGCGGGCGATGCTGCTCAGTCCGAGCTGGCCAAGACCTACTTCGACGACATGATGTCCGTCTACTTCAGCCCGAAGATGATGCAGGATGTCATTGAGACTGGCTTGCAGTACCTCAGCGGTGACTGGGACCACGAGATCGGTGACGGCGAGTATCAGCCGGTATGGATTGTTGACGCAAACAACGTCGATCAGTTTGAAGGCTTCCAGGGCCACTAAGTCCATATTCGAACACAGTGATTCATGCGGATGCAGGGAAACCTGCATCCGCACCTTATAAGGTTAACTGCAAGGAGATACTTTAATGACGATCCTTGAAATGAAACATGTGTCCAAAGCTTTCGGGGGCTCGCAGGCGCTTTCGGACATTCAGTTCTCCGTCGAGGAAGGAGAAATTCATGCGCTGCTCGGCGAAAACGGCGCGGGAAAATCCACTCTTATGAACATCCTCACGGGTGTTATCCCGGCGGACTCCGGGTCTATCCGGTTCCTGGATAAGGACTATCCGTCTCCCACGATCCAGCAGATGGAAGCTGCGGGTATTGCTTTTGTCCATCAGGAACTTAATGTCATCAACGATCTGACTGTGGCAGACAACATCTTCCTCTGCCGCGAGCTCACCAACGGTATCGGTCTGCTGAAGAAAAAAGAACAGGTCGCCCGAGCCAGAAAGCTCTTCGAGGACCTCGGTGTGGAGATCGACCCCACCGCCATGGTTTCGGACCTCAAAACCAGTGAAAAGCAGCTTCTGGAGATTTGCCGCGCGCTCTACGTGGATGCAAAACTCCTGATCCTGGACGAGCCGACCACGGCTCTTTCCAATAATGAAATCGACCATCTCTTCTCTATTCTTCGCAAACTGAAGGAGCAGGGAAAATCCTTCATCTTCATATCGCACAAAATGCCGGAGATCTTCGCCATCGCCGACCGGTATACGGTCCTGCGAAATGGTGAATATATTGCCTCCGGTTACATCAAAGATACGACCCCGCATGAGGTGACTTCCCTCATGGTTGGCAAACAGTACGAGGACGCAGACGTCTATCAGCCGCGCCCCCTCGGAGATTCGATTCTGGAGCTTCGGCACTACAGCGGGCAGGGCTTTCATGATATAGATTTGAGCGTTCGCAAGGGCGAGATCCTGGCATTCACCGGTCTGGCTGGCTGCGGCGCAAGTGAACTGATGCAGACGATGTTTGGTGCTCTGCCCTCCGAAGGTGGGCAAATGCTGGTGCATGGTAAACCTATCACCGGCAGCATCGTCCGCTTTATGAAAAACAACGTGGCCATGCTTCCGGCAAACCGCAAGGAAAACTCTGTAGTACCGGACATGACCATCATGGAGAATTTCTACCTGGCTGAACATGAGCTTTCAAAGGGTAAACAGCCGTTTATCCATCTGAAGCAGGAAGATGCTCGCTATTCCGAGCAAAAGGAAAGTCTGCGCATTAAGGCTGCCAGCAGTACGGACAGCATTCTTGCTCTCTCCGGCGGCAACCAGCAGAAGGTCTTCCTCGCACGCTGGCTGAACATCGGCGCGGATATCCTGTTGTTTGACAACCCAACTCAGGGCGTGGATGTCGGGGCGAAGGAAGAGATCTACAAACTGATCCTCGGTTTTGCCGAGTCAGGCAAGACAGTGATCATCAATACTCTGGAGATCCCCGAAATTCAGAAAGTGGCAGACCGTTGTGTGGTCTTCTATGAGGGGAACATCGTGAAAATCTTTGAGCACGTAGAGGTCAACGAGCACGACGTGATGCTCTATTCCACCAATGCCATCAAGACGACGGAGGAGGCAGCGACATGAAGAAAGAGAAGAGTGGATTCGGTGCAACTCTGGGACGGGTATGGTCCCAATACAGCTTTATCTTTGTCCTTATCATCATCATGATCGGATATGGATTCACGATTCGGTCGAACGGCAATACCTTTAAATGGAGCCACATTGCTGCAATCCTCAGCAGCCAGAACACCGTTATCGTGGGTACGATCGCCCTCGGCATGGCCTTCGTTATCATCACCGGTCAGATCGACCTCTCCGTAGGCTCTTCGCTGGTGTTGGTCACTGGTGTGACAATTATGGTCTTTAATGTGACCAACTCCATCCTGTTGATGGTTCTGGCGGCGCTGGTGACCGGTGCGCTCTGCGGTGCGATCAACGGTCTTCTGGTTGGCCTCGGGAAAATGCCACCTTTTGTCGTCACACTTGGCACCATGCTGATTTACCGTTCACTGACACTCTCCTTTGTCCGGAAGATCGACAAGGCAATCAGCGGCTCCAGCTCAAGCCAGTTTGCCATGATCAGCAATAACAGCAAGTACGAATTCCTGCGTATGAAGTTCGGTACCGGCAAACTGTCTTTTGGAGGCTTCTCTCTCCCATACATTTTCTTCGTGTTCCTGTTTATGGCGATTCTCTTTATTGTAATCTCCAAGAACACCAAGTATGGCAAGACCATTTACGCGGTCGGCTCAAACGAGAAAAGTGCCCGCCTTGCCGGTATCAACGTAACCTGGGTGAAGATTTCGGTCTTTATTCTGACCGGTATTTGTGTAGGCGTGGCCAGCATCCTGCAGGCCTGTAAAATCGGCAATGTAACACCCGCCTCCTCTGGTGTCAGCTATGAAATGTACGCGATTGCATCCGTCGTTCTGGCAGGCGTTAACATGGCAGGCGGCAAAGGAAACATGGTTGGAGTCATCTTCGGCGCCTTGGCCTATACCACGATCAACTTCATCATTGTCTCCATACCCGGCCTGAGCGTGGACATCCAGGATACTTTCCAGGGCCTGGTCCTGATTATTGTCATCCTGATTCAAACTGTCGGTCCGGTAATCCGCGAGAACATCCGACGTTCCAAGATGCGGAAACTCGCTGCTGCGGAAAAGAGAGCATAATCAATCCGGGAAGAAGCTTCTTTCCGGGACAGAGGCATAGAAGCTCCCGGCTCAGCCGGGAGCTTTTTCTCCCTGAGGAAGTTTTATATACAGAATGACGTTTAGGAAGCTACGGACGAACGATAAAAAGGAGGAAGTATATGAAGAAAACCAGCGCATTGTTACTGGCATTTATCCTTCTTTTCACCGTGACCGCAACCTCGTTTGCCGCAGAGCCGCAGACGTACACCGCGTCAGCACCCGGCTTCGGCGGAGATGTGGAAGTCTCTGTTACGGTGGAAGATGGGGCCATCACCGACGTACAGATTGTCGGAGACAAAGAGACGGCCGGTATCGGCAAGGTCGCGGTTGCAGAACTGCCCGCGAGGATTCTGGAAGCGCAAAGTGCAGAGTTCGATGCATGGACCGGCGCCAGCTTCACCAGTGCCGCCGTCAAAGCAGCTCTTAGTGAAGCGCTTGCTGCTGCCGGCGGCGAAAAAGTGGCAATTCCCGAAACAGTTATGAAAGACGGTCGCTATGTGGCATATGCCGAGAGCTTCCACCCAGGTGATGGCCTGACTGTCACGGTGGAGATTAACGACAACGCCATCCGCACCATTGAGGTGGACACCGCCCACACCTCTGATATGGACATCATCCTTGATTCCGCAGTACGGAATCTCATCCCCCGTATGATAGGGTACCAGTCTGTTTCCATTGATGCAGTTTGCGGTGCCACGGTTTCCAGCAATGCTATTAAAAACGCGGTGAAAGACTGCGTGGAGCAGGCACTTGCAGCCGGCGGTAGTGCTCAGGAGGCAATTGAGAATTTCTATGTCTCCGTTCCACAGAGCAATGAGACGGTAGAGCTTGAGACTGATGTTCTCGTCGTCGGCATGGGCGGCTCAGGTATTGCGACTGCGGCTTCCGCTGCACAGAACGGCAAACAGGTCCTGGCAATCGACAAAGCCGGCCGTTACGGCGGCTCTTCCTCACTGACCTGCGACGTTTTCGCACTGAATCCTCCCCAAGTCAAAGCAGAAAAGAACAACGGTGAAGATTATGAGAACCGTCAGAAACTCCTTGACGACTGGATTACCTACTGCGAAGGTGATGCTAAGCAGGAAATCGTTGAGAAGTACCTGGACGGCAGCGGCGAAATGCTCGACTGGATGGTCTACGATTTTGATGTTCAGTTTACGGACTGTGCTCCCAGCTGGTTTAGTACCAGCGGCTTCGTCACCTGCTTCCAGTGGGCTCCAAGCTACTGGAACAACTGCGACATCCTCTATGCCAACTTCGGCCGCATGGTAGATGCTGTTCTGGAGAATGGCGGCAGCTATCTTCTGGAGACAGAGGCTTATGAGCTTCTGTACGATGAAGCCACGAACACGGTCAATGGCGTCAAGGCCCACAGCATGGTTGACGGAACCGAATACGTGATCCACGCGAACAGTGTGGTCCTTGCCACCGGAGGATATATGGGAAGCGCAGAACTTCAGGAACAGCTGCTCTATAAGAACCCATATTATGATTTTGAAGGCTACTGGCATCATTACGGTTCACGTCAGAATGATGGCAAGATGTGGACCGCTGCCATGAACATCGGTGCCGGTACCCGCTTCGCAGACATGTCTCCTGAGGTACACATGACATCCACCGAGAACATTCTGACAAATGAGTTCCCGAAACACTATCTGGAAGGCCAGAAGGGCATGGTCTCCGACCGTGATGCTTACTGGACGGAAGGCGATCTCCCAATGTACCTCGGCTGGTGCGCGGACAGCCTGGCTGTGGACAAACATGGCGAGCGTTTCGCTGCAGAGACTGGTGTCGGCATGCTTGACCCGTGGCTGGCAGGACCTGCTTTCTTCAGCATATGGAGCGATACGCAGATCGACAAGATTGCCGAAGAGGGCTTTGATGCCATGAACGGCACCATCTTTTTCGGCTCTGGCACAGCTGTTCCCAATGGCATACCTATCCCCAACACGGATGCGGTAATCGATGCAGCTGTTGATGCTGGTATCATGGTCAAAGCAGACACTGTTGCAGGCCTTGCCGAGCAGCTTGGCATGGATCCCGCAACTCTCGAAAAAACGGTTGCAACATACAACGGGTATTGCGAGACCGGCGTGGATGAACAGTTTGGCAAGCCCGATATCTTCCTTGACAAGGTGGAGGGCAATGCCTATTATGCGGTCAAGATGTTCTCCTATGCATACGGCAGTTGCGGAGGCCTGGACATCAACGAGCACTTCCAGGTACTGAAAACGGATGGCGAAACTCCGATCAACGGCCTGTATGCGGTCGGTACCGATTCCATGGGGGTCCTGTTCACCGACAGAAAACCCTACGTCACCTACGGCGGTGTGAACAACAGCTGGGGCCTCACTTCCGGCATGATGCTCGGTCGTGAACTCGCAGGAGTTGATGCACTTCAGAAGGCTGCGTAATCAGTTTTCCGGCTTCTAAGAATCAGCGCAGAATCACTAATCGTGATTCTGCGCTGATCTCCATTCGTTGACATCGAGGATGATCTCCTGTAAAATAGTTCTGATGTTTGTTTCGGAGGCGGTCAATGAAGAAAAAAGATTGGATTTTGATCCTGGTCCTGCTGGTCTGTGCGAGCTTGGCCCTGATTGCCGGATATTCCATGCGGCACACCGCACAGAAACAGCAGACGGAACTGTCCTCCCCTCAGGAATCTGCTCCCGAGGCATCCACGGCGGAAAAACCTGCGCTTGAGAGTCCGGCAGAAAGCTCGACTCCCGAAGCAGAGCAAGGTAAAAATGATTATTATTCTGAAAACGTGCGAACAAAGGCAGCTGCGTTTTTTGCGGAAAATCAGGCAGACTCCTATCTGCTGATCAGAACTGATCAGGCCTGTTCCGTTCCGATTCCTCTGAACGAGGACTATTCCTTTACCGTTCGTCAGTCTGACGGAAGTGAAAATGTCATTCACGTAGGCATCGATTCCTTTTATATGGAGTCCTCCAACTGTGACAACCAGAATTGTGTGGAGGAAGGCGTTGTCACCCTGGAAAACATGAATGAGCGGATTCTCTTTAACCTCATTATCTGTCTTCCGCACAGACTGTCCCTGGAGATGCTGACTCCCGCAGAGGCGGAGACGGCACTGCTGGATATGCTTGCCCAGGAGGAGGCTTATCAGGCTGCCGTGGGAATGGCTGTTGCCGACGACCTGCTGTCTGATTCCACAGAAAGCGGGGCAGCGGAAGGATGAGGAAAAGTACCCGCAGGCTGGCCCTTTCCGCGATGTTTGTTGCGGTCATGCTGATCCTTGGTTACATCGAAAGCCTAATCCCCATCGGCACCATTCCCGGGATCAAGCTTGGCCTCAGCAACAGCGTTCTGCTGCTGAGTCTGTACTGGCTGGGGATTCCGGTCTCTTTCTGCCTGATGCTGGTCAAGGTGGTGCTGTCCGGAATCCTGTTCTCAGGCATCAACGCCATGCTCTACTCTCTTGCGGGCGGCATTCTCAGCATGGTTGGCATGTCCCTTTTATTCCGAACAAAGGCGTTCAGCCCCGTCAGCATCGGCATGGCAGGGGGACTGCTGCACAACGTGGGCCAAGTGGGGCTCGCCATGCTGATCCTGGAGACAGATAAACTGATCTATTATATGGCTGTCCTGATGTTTGTCGGCATGGCGACCGGTTTTGTGACCGGCCAGCTTGCAAGAATTCTGGACAAACGCCTGCCATCAGACATGCACAGCACCTGACAGCACTGATGATGCAGAAAATGGAAAAACGACGTGTTAAAAAACACGTCGTTTTTTGCTGGTGGAGAGTGGCGGACTCGAACCGTCGACCTTCCGCGTGTGAGGCGGACGCTCTAACCAGCTGAGCTAACCCTCCAAGGCTCAACTACTATATCATAACTTCCCGGGGAATTCAAGAACTATTTTTCCCCTGGGGCAATGACAACCGAAGAGGAGAGAGCGTGCGCCAGTTGGCCGATTCGATAGTTACCAGCGGTTTTCCACGTATTCGCAGAAGGCGTAGAAGTCCCTGATTTCCAGGAGCTGCCCGTCGTCCAGTGTGACCGTACCGCTCCACAGACCGTGTACCTGGTGGCTGTGCATACGCATGACACCGATATTCAGGTCACTGTGGTGGTCGTAAAAGGGATGCATCGTCAGGTTGAAACGCCCGTCCTCGGAGACAAACTTCCAGAGATCCATGTACTTGTCAGGTTTTGGAAAGGTCTCCACGTCAACGGCGCCGATCTTATGCGCTTTTCCATCATAAAAGATACAGGTCTCAGTCGCGCTGGATTCATCCCCAATACCCCAGGTGATCTCGAATCCAAACAGGTGCTTTCTGCCGTCCGGTCCGTCAACCCATCCAGAGCCGTTGCCCCAGTACCAGACCAGGGAATACGGTGTACAGACCCGCCCCCAGTCCAGAATGCAGAAGCTGTCGGCTTTTTTGAACTCCTGTCTCACCCCGTCCTTATCAATATAACCTTCGCAGGGCATACAGTTTTGTTTGGTCGTCATGAAATAGCGGTCTGGAAAACCTTCAAATGGCAGCACCGTTGTAATGTTCTCCAGCCCGGGCATGATCTCCATTGCAATTTCTGCCTTTAAGTTGCCGTTTTCGTAGCGCAGCGTGCGGCGCGTCTCTCCCGTAACCGCTTCAAACAATGCTTTTCCGATGCGATAGTGCACCCGGTTTGGTGCGTCGCCGCGCGAAGGCAGCACGTAGCGATCTTTCCCGCCGACGAAAGGGGCCATATCCGAGATCAGCGTTTTCCCTGCTTTGAGGTCAACCAACACCGCCGAAGCATACCCCCCGAGCGAAATGTTCGCAAAACTGATCTGCAGCATGTAGCTTCCGTCGGAAATCTGATAGAAATCCCATTCTTTACGTCGCATCACATGCTTTACAGAATCCCGGTCATAGCGGAATACGTTCTTTCTTGCCCAACC
>JAEEGL014257223.1_pt1 | contig 11139 bp, 14 predicted proteins | sample 9134231 | NCBI WGS metagenome assembly JAEEGL01 (sample SAMN16246548, study PRJNA631951) | gut metagenome | biome: gut microbiome; feature: rumen; material: fiber-attached | host: Bos | place: Iran: Karaj | collected 2018-10
CACGACGAACATAAGGAATGGCGGCATCGGCAATGTCACCCTCGACGTGGTGGTCAATCTTCTGGAGAATAATGGCTTCGCGGGCACCATCCACACATTGTGCATAGTCCGTGTGGTCGGTCAGCAGGAGCCGTGTCTGGGGCGCCACCGAGGTTTTCAGTTCAGGCAGGTCAAAGCCGAAAAGCTGGGCAATGTACTGCGTCTCACGGTTCATGGGGCTTGACACTTTCGCCTTGCAATTGTAGCCCAGCGTGTTCATCAGTTTTGCGTATGAGAGTGCAGAGGTGACCGCATCCACATCGGGCGTCTTGTGCCCATACACGAAACACGTGTCGTCACCCCAGTTCAACGTTTTCAGCATGGCTTTGAACTCTGCTCCCGCGTCAGGATTCACAATGTTGTCATCCTTGGAGCACGACACCACCGTCATGACAAGGCTGCAGCACACGATGGCTGTCAACCACCCAAACAGTTTCTTTCTCATAATCTTACTTGCAGATAAATTCTTGGCCACAAAGATACGGCAAAAACACGAATGGAACAAATAAATTTGGAGGATAATCAAAAAGAGCTTAAATCAGGGGGAGGGAGATGGGGGAGGAGAATATTTTTTCATCATTGGAGGAAAAAGATAGAAAAAATAGCCCGTGCAGTGGAAGGTGCTGCGCGGGTTATTTCTTATTTGGCATTTGGCGTTTGGCGCTTTTGGCGCATGGTCGGCGTCATGGCGTCACATAGATGCCTGAGCAGTAGATGTTTTGGTAGTCGCGCTCCTTGTAGCGATTCACGCTGAGGCTGACGAGTGCTTCCACCTTTGTGCCCACTTCGAGGCTGAAATTGCGGGCATTGTCACCTTTCAGCGTCATGAGCAGGGCTTGCTCGTGTGTTTTCACCCTGCCGTCGCTGTATCGGGTTTCCTCGTTCCACACTACGGTGATGTCGCGGTTGCACCACACGTTTCCTGTCTCGTTGGCGACTCCCTGTTTCAGGTCGCCCACTTTGGTTAATGTTCCGATGATTCTCATTGCTTCTTCGTTTTTTTAGAGTTATTCTTTTTCTGATTCACTTTGCGATAGCGGCACTTGTCACATTCCTCGATGAAGTCTGCCCGTTGCCATGCCAGCAGCAAGCCTCGGTCGCGCTGTTTCACGCCCTGCGCAGCCATTGCTTTGTGGAGGTCGGCGAGTGTGAACTCCTCAGGCAGGCTTTCGTAGAGGTTCACCGTCTTGGTGCGTCGCTGGTGGGGGATGCTTTCGCTTTGGGCAATCAGCTCGTTGTAGGAGTCGCCGAATTTCGTGAGCACGTTGGTCAGGATTCTGTCGGCAGCCCATAGCACGAATCGCTTCACCTCCTCCCGTTCCTTCCTGCCGATGGTGTGGCTCTGCATCTGGTGGCACACCATCGCCACCATGCCCAGCCGGAAGGCGTTGACGGCGGCTCGTTTGCGGAAGGTGTCGCGGGCGCGGTCTGCCTCCTTGATGGCCATGAGCCGCTGCTGCTCCAGCCATGCCTCCAGCGCCTTGTTCAGGAAGTCGAGCTTCAGTTCCGTCACGGGTGCGAGGGTTTCGCCGTCAGCCATGAGTGCATAGCGGCTGTCCATCTCTCGCAGCAGTCGGGTGAGGCGTTCGCGAGTTCTCGGGGGCATGGGGGTGGCTTTTTGGTCGGCAGTCCATTTCTGCGAGAATCCGTCGTCGAGAATCTCGAAGATGGTGCGGCTCACCAAGCCATCCTCGCAATCCTTGTAGAAGCGGCTGACCGCCTTTGGTGTGCCCAGCCACACGGAGTTCATCATGACGGGCACCATGATGGACGAGTCGCTTCCGAAAGCCGTGTCGCATCCAGCCAGCCCGTTGTCGAACGAGTAGCGGAGCAGGTCGCCCTTCTCGCTCCAAGTCGATTTCTGCGCCTTCACCAGCGAGTCAATCTCCTCGCACGAGCAGAACAGGTGCAGCCCCAGGGCGCGTTGCAGTCGCATGAGCATCTTCTTCGTGGTGATGGCGGCGGTCACCGTGCGCACCACCAGCTGCGGCATGTCCTTCGTCATCACGCTGGCGCCGTTCTTCTTCCTCAGTTCGCGCTCCCAGTCGGCTTCGATGAGGCGGCGTTTCTGGTCGTCCTCGAAGAGCCACCCGAGCAGCATCTCCCACGCATCCTTGCAGAATGACTTGTTGCCGCTCTGGCTGCCCTCCACGCAGAGCATCAGGTTGGCGTGGTGCAGCTTGTTGTCGGCATACCGTGCCACCACGCGGCTCATCAGCACACTCACCGCCACACAAGCCGTCAGCGCCACCATCGGCTGATACTTCGGAGGGAAGCACTTCGCCACTTCTCTGACGATGGGCGGCCACACGGGCAGGGGAGCGGCGGGCTTGACGGCAGCCACCATTTCCGCCACCTCCTTCTCGGCGCTTGCCCTTTCCTTCTCCATCTTTTCAGCCTGAGCCACGGCTTTCATCGCCTGTGCCATGATGCCGCGCAGACGTTGCGTCAGCGGCTTGTTCTGCTCCAGATAAATGCGATAGAAATCGTCCACCAGCCGCTCACAGTCATCACACCCTGCATAGTTCGGCATCCTTTCACCAATCACCTGCTGGAGCGCACCCCTCTCCACAATCTGGCACACACCCGCGCTGAGCACCGCCATGAGGTTGTTGTGGCAGAAATGGTCGGCATCCAGCTGCACACCAGTCAGTCCTGCCTCCTTCACGGCAAGGTCGAACACTCTGCGGGCATAGTCGAGGGACTGAGCAGAAGGAGCGGCGGGCTGTGGCTCTGCTGCAGGATGTTTCGTGGCCACTTGCTTCTGTGCACGGGCATTCTTCTTGCGATGTTCCCGCTTCCATTTCTTCCCTTCTTCGATGTAATTTGCGGGCACAAGGTGGGAGATGTCTTCCTCCAGCCCGTCATAGCTGATGTAGTACCAGCGGTTCTTGTCCACCAGATAGCTCAGGCGGCTGCTGTCGCTCGTGCAATCATCATTTTCCAATCCGAGCCACTCCGCCATCTTTGCCTGACACTCAGGAATCGACTTGCACCCCTCCAGCCAACGGAAAGGATGCGGATGCCTTCGCCCGATGGGGTGCGGTGAACGCCAAGGATGATCTGGTCCATGTCGTTCCAATGACTGAGCATCTTTTCCGACACCTTCTGCCACACCTCGTCGGGGTTGCATCCGTCGTGGTCGGTCAGCACCACGCCTGTCGCCTTGCCTGTGCCAGCCTGATGAGGAGCGCCGTCGGCAAACTGCTCCATCCATGCCACGGCAGGCAAGGTGTCCAGTTTCAGCTTCTGGCGGGCATCGTGGTCTTTCACAGTCTCGGTGTTGTCCACCTTCGTTCTCAATTCCTCACCCATCTTGTCCAGCAGCTGCTGCAGGGTGAGGTTCTGCGCATGGGTTGATTGCGCGTTGTCGTAGTAAGAAAACAATTTCTTTCCCATGTTTTTACTTTGTGTTTAATGTGTTGTGACTAAAATCCTTATTTGGCATTTGGCGTTTGGCGCGCCCTCCTGCCTCAATATCCGAACGGCAGCACCTCATCATCCTCGTCCTCCCCGTCCTTTCCTGCCTCGCCGGCATCCTCTTTCGCGTCATTCTCCTCCTCCTCGCTGGGCAGATGGCCCTGCATCTGTGCATAGCGGTCGATGGTCTTCGGCATTTCCATGGATGCCAGCAGCTCCATCGCATCGCGCAGCATCTGCCGCTTCATCTCCAGCAAGCTCCCCTTGCGCTCGAAGCTGATGGACAGATAGATTTTCTTCTTGCTCACTTTCACCGTGCCGTACTTGCTTGTGCACAGGGTCATGTAGAGCCCGTTCTTCTCTGGGTCACAGTTGTAGGGCGTGAACACCCAGTCGCCGTTGTCAAAATAGGTGGCGGAACCTTTCACTACTTTTGCCATAGTCGTTTTGTTTTTTATAGTTAAACAATTGTTTTATTTTAGGGCACAAAAACTTGCACTCGAAACCAGCGTGTGAACTGATTTCGAGCACAAAGGTAAAATAAACTTTTCTGACAATTATAATAAAAAAACAACAGAAAAGCGACCATTGCAGGGTCGCAAATGGTCGCTAAAAATTCGTGTATCCCTTATCAAATGGACTTTCTTCTTGTGTCGCTAAATGGTCGCAAAAAAATCTTTCAAATCATCGCTGTCTGCTGAAGGATAGGGTTTATTCTTGGGTAAATGAATCATGTCACCTTGCTTGTCAATGAATATCTGAGAGCAAAGAGATTCAATCTTTACTTTATTCAAAGATTGCTCTTGCAGTAGTCGGCCAAACCATTGCTCAAGCATCTCACGTAGCAGTTGCTTCGTTTTCAGCCATACGATTGGCTTCACCTTGTCAGGACGTTCTTCCGTGCATCCCATCTGCCACAAAAAGTTTTTCGGTTCGGTATTCTTCTCCACAAACCCTTTTTCTTTCAAGTGTTCCAATATGGCCACACCCTGTGTATAGTTCCTGCAAGCAGGAAAGCGGGAGGGCTGTTTCTTGACTTTTACATCTTCTCCGACCGTCAGATAGACATTCTCGTTGTCATGCACGTCAACGTAATTGCCATAGTTGATAAAATTACCCTTTACTTCCATCTTTGTCCAAATTCACTTTTCCGTTATTATGTATATCGTTTACCGCTTGGGCGTTTAAAGTTCCCACTTCCATCTTTTCTGGACGGATCACCGTTGTGTGTTTCTCGTTAAATGCCGCCATCACCTCTTGGTAGACTGCGGAAGCATAGTTCATCCACATGGTTCCTGACAGCGTCTGATTGAAGTTCAGCACAAATGTTTTCAATTCGGTTCCATCCGTGTAGGTATCGGCATGAGCCATTAGCTTTTTCTTTATTTCTTCCAATGCAATGCTTTGAAATTTCGCGCTTTCCCATTTCTTTTTTTCCTCCAGATATTCCTTGCTCTCGCGCCATTGCTCCTGACTTTTTCGTAGTTGCTCGTTTTCCTCTTCCAGTTTCTTCTCCTTCTGACGTGCATCCATAACGGTTTCAATGGCTTCTCTCATCAAGTCAATATCGTCCACACCGCCCACTTCGGCAATGTCGGCAGGGTCGTATGCTTCCATGACCATTTCCCGCCATTGCTTCCATTCCTCACGCCAGCGTAGCATATCATCCAAATCTGCTTGTAGTGCGGCGCTTTTCGCTTCGGCTTCCGTAAGCTTGCCCTGCATGGCTTCTAACTTCCGCTTCATTCGGCTGAGGCTTCCGTCACGCATGGCTTGTATCTGACTCAGTATGCTTTCCGCATTCTTCTTCGTCTCGTTCTGTGATGCTTTCAAGCGACTGTCGGCTTGGTTAAGCCACAGGGTCAGCGCCCCTTCCTCTGCCAGCATGTCATTCAAAGTGGCTGCAGGGGCAATGGCTTCAGACAAAACAACTGTGTCATCTTTCGCAATACTTCCATCAAGGGCTATCTGGTAATCCCATTCGGCAAAATAGGAAGGGGTGTCCTTGTCATATTCAGGTTCATTGTTCCACCATCCCACTTGGTGAATTTCTTCAAAAGCCTCCTTTAATGCGGTGAGTAATAGTCCTTGCTCTGTTGGATTATTTCCCTTTTCCACAATCAGACGGGCATAGCGTTCGTCAAAATCATGTGTGAGTCTCATCAGGTGTCGGGCTTCCAAGTGCACAAGTTGCTTACCAGACATTTGCTGGATGCGAGCAACGTCTTTCTTGTCAATAGGTGTGTCGGATTCTTTTTTCAGTTCTTCCATTACTTCATTTTTTTGTCGGATGCAAAGATAGTGAAAAACCTTTGCAATACAAAAAAAGTATATGCTTTCTTATTGAGGTCAAGAAAAAAACTATCGGGACACTACCGCATAAATTGCGTTTAGCATCCCGATGGCTTTACAAATCCGTTAATCTTTAATACTTGTCTTTGTATGGTGTATTGTCAAACCCTCGTCGATTAAGTTTGGCTACCATCTTGTCAAGCAGTCTCTTGCCGAAAGCCTTAAATGCTTTGTCATTGCCATAATACTTAACGAATGTGGGGCTGGTTGCATAATAAGCCTTTATAAACAAACGTCCATACCATGTTTCATCCAATGTAAAGTCTCTGAATCTACGAAGCGTCCATACTTCTGGGCAATCGTAAGAACCATAGACTGCAGTAGCAACATAGCAGGCAGAAGTATCAACGTTGGGGTTAGCGTATGAAGAATCATACTTCCTTATTTTATCGCCATATGAGTTTATGAGATTAATATTCATTTCTTTATTTTCTAGGTATTTTACATATTCTTTATGAATACCAATACCACTTTTCCAAGCTGAAATAGAAATATCTGAATATTTTCCTTCAAATTTTGCATCCACTTCATCTCCAAAGTTATACATTATCTGTGCAGAAGATGATGCATTGTTACAATATTCTTGAATAAAATTGTGCTGAATGCTGGAATCTATACCCTCATAATGACTTTTCGCAGCATTAAACAACATTGAAGAAATCATTGTATTTCTTAATGAAATCTCCTCTAAGGCTGCCTTTTGCAAAGTTTCGTCGGTCTCATTGTCCTTTATAAGCTGGACAACAGAAGATTGACAGTTGGCCATGTCTGATGCGGCAGACCATATTTCGGCAATCTTACAACCCATAGACTTGAAGTAAACTACATAATAGTTTGCCTCCCAACTTCCAGGGTCTTTAATAAGTATCATGTCATAATACTTTGCTGCGTTGTCGCTATTCTCTGCATCCTTTGCTCTACGCGCAATTTCATACAGATTTTTCAATTCGTCAGAGGTATCTACTTTAACAGTACCCTTGACATCTACGGTTCCTTCAACCATCATTCTCTTTGCTTCTTCTACGGTATATTTTGTACCGCACGATTGACACACAAAGACACCTCCGTCTTTTACCAAATCTTGGCTGCCGCACATTTCACATTGTAATGCTTTCATAATTGTCTTTATTTTATGGGTTATTACTAATTTACTAATTTAGGCAGGCAGGGGAGGAGGACAATCGTCTGCCTTCATTGTTGAAAATTCCGAGAATGTACTTAATGGTTGCCATCCTGTCATGCCTTTTTTCCAAGCCAACAAGTTGAGGATGCCCGCATCTTGTGCAATGGCTTCCTGAATCTGCTGGGCGTTATATGGTCCTTGCTGCTTACCGTCAACAGCGAGAAAATACGAAATATTTGCGGGTATAGGTGGTGGTACGTCGCCATTGTTTGGCATCAGTTGTTCTCCTATCTGCTTGCCCATATTAAGCGATGCACCAAGCCCCAGGCCTGCATTGATGAATGCAGCACCGGTGCCACTTTCGTTGGCTGCGGCTTTATCCATCACATCAAAGGAACGTTCCATCTTGTAATTCTCACGACCTGCAATCTTCAATCTTGCTGAAAGATTCTTGGCTCTTTTGATTTCATTTAGACTTGCATCATCCTCTGGAATGTTGATGGAAATGATATTGAACAACATGATTTCCACACCATATTCAGCGAAGAATGGAGCCAATTCTTCTTGACAATAAGCAGATATATCCTGCAAGCGCGTGGGAATTTCCAACACGGATATTTTGTCATTGATAATCTTCTGAGAAATAATGCTGGTTAGTCGAGTCAAGAGCAAACCGCGAAAATAGGATTGCAATTGTGTTTCATCAAAATATGGCATGTTCCCAACAAGGGTGAAAACAAACTTTTCCGCATCGCTAACCTTGAAACCATATTGTCCATGAGCCCGAACAGGCACGATGATTTCATACTTGGGGTCTTCAAGCTGTATAGGTGTTTCCGTTCCCCATTTGAGGTTCAGACGCTGAAGCAAATTAACAAACCAAACATCGGCTTGGAAGGGAGAATCACTACCATAGGGCAAGTTGACAATCTTGTTCAGCAGTGGAACGTTGTTGGTCTTCAGCGTGTAGGTTCCATCCGAAAACTTGTCACAAACCGTACCTCCTTTTACAAAGAATGCCATCTGGCCTGGATAAACGACCAAACGGGAGCCCCATCGTAAATCACATGATGGGAATTTGTGTACTATGACACCTTCTTGTTGCTCATACTTTACAACGTCAATAATAGCCATAATCGAACCATTTAGTATTAGTAAAAGGGCATAGAAAGAGCGTGAACTTACGTTATCTGGTTCGGAGGCTGTAGGAAATGCCTGTGATGTAGAGATAAGTAAAGCCCACGCTACAGCGTGAGCATTCACTCTATCTATCTTTACATCAGACTCTTGAACTTCCTACATTCCCGAGACCAAGATTGATAGCTGAACGCTAAATCTTAACCAAAATGTCATGCTCCTTTCGGAACACGTTGCAAATATATAGTGTTTTTTTTACAAATCAAAGGATTTTGTGAAAAAAATGATGAAAGGCAGGTTTTATATGAAAAGCATAAGAAAGGAACACGAACATTCTTTGTCTCTGCCAAACGCGCCAAACGCCAAATGCCAAATAAGCGTGAAGGGGTGGTTATTATATATTATATAGTTCCTATCCATTTACTTCTATCCCTATTAATTATTATAATATATATAAGGGGGCGCATTTTTCTTATTTCTTATTTGGCGTTTGGCATTTTGTCACACCGCCCTGACTGTGCCCCCACCAACGTAATTACCCCGCGCCTTGCAGCGTAATTTGCTTGCAGGGTGCGGGGTAATTGTGGTGATGGAGTGGTTTAGTGACGCATGTTTATTCTTTTGCCTTTGCCACAAACTCGGCTGGGGTCATCATCAGGATGTCAAAGTCCTTGAAGCCCTTTTTGTCTCGTGTGATAATCACATCGGGATGATAGGGAAGGGCGGACAAATACTGCACGGCATCTTCGTAGTCGTAAGGTCTTAATCTGGCAGCGCTTTGGAGTTGATGCTTCTCCAATGGTGCGACATCAAGCAATTGGCATAGAGCATCAATTTTGTTCAGCATGATGTCGGAACCGAACGCTTTTTTCAGAATGTAGGCACTGTTGACAATCGTCAAAGCAGAAGTTGTGGCATGAATCTGACCAGCTTCAATCATGGCAAAAATCGCGGAAGCATCTTCAAAGAAACTTTCACGTTCTCCCATAAAATCAATGACGACATTGGTGTCGAGAAAAACATTCATTTTGCCCTTTCCTCCCACATTTTGTCAAATTCCTTCTCTACATCAAAGTCTTTGGGCAGAGGGCCACATGTCATGGCAAGCACCTTAGCCGAAGGTTTGTAGTCCTTCGGTATCTTGGGAAACACAAGTTCCTTCTTCTGACCCTTGCTTTCCGCACTGGCGGCTGCCTCCATCAAGTGGGTGGCAAGCCAACGCTGGTTGCTTGCTGTGAGCGAAAGCCCTTGCAGGTAGCTCCACAGATGGTTGAGTGACACAGTATTCATATTCTGAAATGATTGGTTGGATGCAAAGATAGGGCAAAAAAACGAAACTCCAAGCGTTTCTGTATTATTTTTCGTAAAAAAGGAGAAGAGATGTGTACAAACATTCTTTTTTCTCGTCTTTTCGCCAAACGCCAAATGCCAAATAAGTGTGGAGCGGTTTAGTGCCGCTTGTTCGCGTCCCTGATTTTCTGGAGCAGGGTGGCTGCCCATGTGGTGTTGCCGGGGATTTGGTAGCGGCAGTTGCCGTTGGGGGTGGGGGTGAAGGGAGTTCCGGCTTGGGGGGTTATGGTCACGGTGCCGCGGGGGGAGAGGGAGAAGAGGGAGTCGCCTTCGACGGCGTGGATGACGGTGAGGGGGTCCCACATCTTCTGGCCTGTGTTGCAGTTGCAGCGCATGTAAACTTGCTTGATGGGGTGGGCGTCTGTCCAGCTGATGTCGGTGATGACTTGCTGGGGCGTGTATTCGATGGGATCGCCTGTTTCGCCGGAGGTGAAGATGATGTCGATGTCGCTTGGCCAGAGTTTGAAGAGGGTCTGGGCGAAGCTGATGCTTTGGGAGAAGTTGTATTCGACGGGTTCGATGGAGTTGCCGAAGACACCGCCCATGATGTGGAGGCATTTGACTTTGCGGCGCACGAGTTCCACGCCGTTGAGGGGGGAGTGGGTGTCGGGGCCTGACTGGAGGAGCTGGACGAGTGCGCAGACGAATCCGTTGGAGCAGATGGTGACGCTGTGGTCGGATTGTGCGGCGAGGAGCTGCCGGTAGAGTTGCCATCCGTCGGGCAGGGTTGAGTAGTCGGTGAGGGTGCGGCTGAACATGGGTGTGCCGTCGGGGTGGGTGTAGTTGGGCAGGTCTTTGTAGTCAATCCAGATTTTGGGATTGGGGATGCCCTGCCTGATGAGTGCGATGGGGAGGTCGGGGTATCCGAAGTAGGTGTTCATCACGTCGGCGAGGGCGGCGTATTCCTGTCCTTGGCGGTCGACGATGATGCCGAGCAGGGTGCAGCGTCCTTGGCGTTGGTATTCGTAGAGCATCTCCATGGCGAAGAGGTCGTCGGTGGAGGAGCCGATGTCGGTGTCGAGGATGATGAGGGGTGTGCCGTTTTGCTCTTTGGAGGAGGTGGCGTCGTCTGAACAGCTCGCCAGCATGCCTGCGCAGAGGATGGTGAGCAAGAGTAAAAGGTTCTTTTTCAAATAGTTGATTATAGTGATGTACAAAGGTATGAATTATATTTGAAAAAGTTGTAAAATGTTGAAAAATTTAGTTTTCATAGCTTATGAAATCATCAATGAAGTCTTTTTCGTCTTCACAAACCTTGTCTATGTCGTTCAGCAGTTGGTCGGACGAGTATGAGCCATCGGTTGCCCAAGCCCCAAAGCATTGACCAAGAGTGCTGTTCTTTTTACGGGTGCGCGCAGATACGACAATAGAATCGTTCAGGCGGTGGATGAGCGCAAGTTTGCTATCCACGCCCAAGTCCTTGAGCATGTCCCAATATCTGTTGACAGAGGTGTCGCGGCTTGTTGTGTTCATAAGCTTCTTTGTTGTTTACGACGGCAAAGGTACACCCTTTTCTTGACACTTCCAAAGAAAAGTGGCACAAAAATTGTCTCACCGAAAAAAATATTTTGGAATTTATTTGTGAGGTTCGGAGAAAAAGCGTACCTTTGCATCCGCAAATTGCGTGGGCATATGTCCGTGCATGATGTTTTGTGTGGCTGAGCCATACGTAAAACTCCGAGTGGATGAGGCCTGAGAGAAGGACACTAAGTCCATGA
>JAEEGL014830402.1_pt1 | contig 11139 bp, 10 predicted proteins | sample 9134231 | NCBI WGS metagenome assembly JAEEGL01 (sample SAMN16246548, study PRJNA631951) | gut metagenome | biome: gut microbiome; feature: rumen; material: fiber-attached | host: Bos | place: Iran: Karaj | collected 2018-10
ATGGACGCTTGTCTGGGCGTTCTTTGCAACCTTCTTAACTTACTTCGGCGGTATGGCTGTGGCTATCCTGATCAATAAGAAGGGCATCAAGTTCAAGAAACTGTGGCGAACAATCCTGGTCATGACGATCGCCATCCCTCAGTTCGTTTCACTGCTGTATGTATCCAAGATGTTTGCGGCTGACGGACTGGTCAATTCCTACTTTATCAAATGGGGGCTCATATCCTCGCCGATCCCTTTTTGGGATAACGCGATGTATGCGAGGATACTGATCATACTCTTAAACCTCTGGATAGGTATCCCGTATGTGATGCTCATATGCACGGGACTTCTGATGAATATTCCCGAGGATCTTTATGAATCCGCCAAGATAGACGGTGCAAGTTCCTGGCAGACATTCCGTAAGATCACGTTACCTTATATGCTCTTTGTGACAGGGCCTTACCTGCTCACGAGTTTTACCGGCAACCTGAATAACTTCAACGTCATATACCTGTTGTCGAGGGGTGAACCCAAATCCGTACAGCTCACCGGCGCTGCGGGATATACCGACCTGCTGGTAACCTGGCTGTACAAGCTGACTATCCAGTCATCCAATTATCGTATGGCAGCTGTTCTGGGTATCATGGTATTCATGGTGGTATCCATAGTTTCACTGGTGGTATACAGTTTCCTGCCGTCAGTAAGAGATGAGGAGGGCTTCCAATAATGAGTAAATCACGCAGAATAAGTAATTTCTTTGCATATCTTGCATTGATAGTGATGAGCATCATATGGCTGTTCCCTTTTGTATGCATCATCCTTCAGAGTTTCAGATCTGCCACCGGAGAGTACGGCGGCATGGTCAATTATCTGGTGCCGAAGAGGTTCTCGCTGGACAATTACGTATGGCTGTTCGGCAACTCATCCAAGTTCGTTCACTGGTATGCGAACACGCTGACCATAGCGATATTCGTATCCATAGGACAGACCATCATGGTTCTCATGGTTTCATATGCACTGTCGCGTATGAGATTCAAAGGCCGCGAGCTGCTGATGCGATTCTGGCTGATCCTTGGCATGTTCCCCGGATTCCTGACCATGATCTGCTTATACTTCCTGCTCAAACTGTTTAACTTAACTCAGGCAGGAGCTGTCCCCGGACTTATCCTTATAGGAGTAGCCAGTTCAGGTATGGGCTACTATGTATGTAAGGGCTATTTCGATACGATCCCGAAGTCTCTGGATGAGGCTGCCAGGATCGACGGCGCATCCCGCGCGAGGGTGTTCTTTAACATGATCATCCCGCTGTCGAAGCCCATCATCATATATACCGCACTTGTTGCTTTCATGGCTCCCTGGTGCGATTACGTATTTGCTTCGTATGTAGCGTTCGGCAACACCGACGGATACAACGTGGCAGTTGCTCTGTACAACTGGGTCAACACCGCTGACTATCAGGGATACTTCACCAGGTTCTGCGCCGGCGGCATTTTGGTTGCGATCCCCGTTACGATCCTGTTCATGTGCCTGCAGAGGTACTATGTGGAGGGAGTTACCGGCGGAGCAGTCAAAGGCTGATATTATCTCGGGTTATATGCACCATCCGGATCCTCCGGGTGGTGCATTTGTGACTGAGGATGCTTTGCGGATGCGTGCGTCATGCCGGAGCGGGTCGGAGAAGAGTGAAGATGTTCGGCTGAGGCCTGTGTGACGCAGGTTTATGACCCAAAGGCATAGTTTAGTAGCGTTTAGGGCATGAACGGGTCATGCCGGAGCGGATCGGAGAAGCGTGAAGATGCTCAGCAGAGGCCTGTGTGACGCGGATTTATGACCCAAAGGCATAGTTTAGTAGCGTTTAGGTCATGAACGGGTCATACCGGAGCGGGTCGCAACGGTTTGATGGAGGCGGGGCATACCCCATAAATGTAGGAAGAAACTGTGAAAAAGAAACTGACTGTAGTAAACAGAATAGTTGCACTTGGCCTGGCAGCCTGCTTGCTCGCCGGATGTGGAAATATACGCCCGTCCGGAGAAGCAGCACCCGGCGCCGCCCCGACCGACAACGCAGAAGCAGCACCCGGCGTCGCATCGGCTGACAACGCTGAAACAGCCACGGATGCCACCGCACCGCCCGCCCCTACACTTCCTGTCAACATCATCGACGATAATTACCGCAACTATTACGAGATCTTCCCGGGATCATTTGCCGACAGTAACGGAGACGGATGCGGGGATCTTGCCGGCATTGAGTCCAAGCTTGATTACATCACGGACCTCGGATGCAACGGCATCTGGCTTACCCCGATAATGGAGGCTCCTTCATATCATAAATACGATACGACGGACTATTATTCCGTGGACCCGGCATTCGGGACAAACGATGACTTTAGATCGCTGGCTGATGCTTGCCATGAGAAGGGGATCCGGCTGATCATTGACCTGGTCATCAACCATTCATCGAATGAGCATCCCTGGTTTAAGGAAGCATGCGACTATCTGCGCAGCCTCCCCGAAGGAGAAGAACCCGATCTCTCGGTCTGTCCGTATGTTGCCTATTATCTTTTTTCCAGGGAAAAGATCGATGGAACATACTGCGATGTGCCGGGGAGCGACTGGTACTATGAGGCAGTGTTCTACTATACACAGCCGGATCTTAATCTGTCCAATCAAGCAGTGGCGGAAGAACTGAAAAAGGTGGCTGATCACTGGATCGACTTAGGCTGTGACGGATTCAGAATGGACGCCGCCATGCATTATGATGACTCATCTTCTACCTATAATATAGAGTTTCTTCACGACTATTATGAATATTGTCTGAGCCGTGATCCTGATTTCTATATGGTATCCGAGGTCTGGGCGCCCGAGAAGACCATCGCCGAGTATTACGCGAGCGCAACTCCTAGTTTCTTTAACTTTGATGCGGCCGATGCCGAAGGCAAGCTCATCAAAGCGGGACGGGGTACTCTGGGTGCGGACAAGTTCGTCAGGGCCTGCCTGGAATACCAGGAAACATTCGGCGCAGCCAACCCGGATTATATTGATGCTCCTTTTATCACCAATCATGACATGGGCCGCGTGGCCAATGCTGTCATGAGCGATCCGGTTGCACTCAAGATGACCGCGGGACTGCTTTTATCCATGAACGGATCACCTTTTATCTATTACGGTGAAGAGATAGGTATGAAGTCGAAGGGCAAGCCCGATGAAAACAAGCGGCTGCACATGAACTGGTCAGTGACGGATACGACCGGGATATGCAAAGATCCCGAAGGAGCAGATAAGGATATAGAGCAGAATTTTGCTCCTGCGGACGAACAGATGAAGGATCCGGATTCGTTATATTCATATTATAAGGAAGCGCTTGCGATCAGGAATGCCTACCCTGAGATCGCGCGAGGGGAGATAGAGATCGCCGAAGGCCTTACCGACGGGAATATAGCGGTCATTACGAAAACATGGAACGGGGAAAGCATCACTATCGTATACAATAACGGTGATGATGCCGCCGAAGTCGACCTTTCGGGCGTAATGGATGCGGATGCGACAGTCGCGGGCGTTTTGTGCGCTGCCGGATCAGACACCAACATTAGTTTACATAACTCCGCCTTAACAATCCCCGGGAAATGTATCATTTATTTGAAATAACATCACATTTCTGATAAAATTATAAATAATCTGAAAAATATTCAAGTTTTTTCAAAAAAGGTCTTGCATTTGATTCCCCGGCATGTTATGTTTATTCTAACTAAATGGATAAGTATCAGTATAACTATCTCCATTTTTAGTTAAAGGCAACCAATCCGGATACACGAACCCGACGGATACGGGCTCAGAGGATGGTATAAGAGCTGCCACACATTCATGGAAGAAAGGAGGGGCAGACGTTATGGCTAATAATATTGCGATTCTGAACAATATTCATAATTTCTACTTGTCTACGTATGCGGATAAGACTAATTCGCCGTACGATACGCACAAGAAGTCTGAATTGCGTGGAGTCTATAACTCCATCGTCAAGATCAACAAAGACTCACCCCTCTATATTCTGGATAATACCGACGAAGGTCGTCAGTATGTTGTTGGCGTGAAAGAAAATGCACGTTCGCTTAAGAACGCCATCGCATCAGTCGGCGGACTGGATGAGGATGACATCCTCAATAAGAAGGCAGCTGCTACGAGCGATGAATCTCTTGTTGAGGCTAAGTTCATCGGTGATATCGATGAGGATTCGGGTGCTCCCGAGTTTGATATAGAGGTCAAACATCTGGCTTCACCTCAGATCAATCTCGGACGTTTCCTTCCCAATGATGAAGCAGTTGAGCTTGAACCCGATACATATTCATTCGACGTTAATATCAAGAATAATGGAGAACTCAGATATGAGTTCCAGTTCAATATAAAGAATACCGACACCAACCGAGAGGTGCAGGACAGGCTGGCAAGACTTATCAATAACTCCAATGTCGGATTAAATGCCGAAGTCATAAGCGATGACTCCGGTGAAAGGTCGTACTTAAGAGTAGAGTCCATTGAAACGGGTGCCAAGGACGGGACCGGTATCATATTCAGCATCAGCGATGCCGACAGTTCCAAGGCTTCCGGAGCGGTTGAGTATTTCGGACTGGATTATACGTCCAGGATCGGATCCGATGCCGAGTTTACTTTAAACGGCGAGCCCAAAACAGCTTCGAGCAACAACTTTACCGTAGGTCAGATGTATGAACTGACGCTCAAGGGAGTAAGCCCTGAGGGTCAGCAGACTCATGTCGGTCTTATGACGGACGTTGAATCAATGACAGAGAATATCAGTACGCTGATCGACGGATATAATACTTTTGTCAGGACCGCTGCTGAGTATTCCGATACACATCCCATTTCCAGCAGACTGGTTAATGAGATGTCGGCCATCAGCCGCGCTTATGCGGAAGGACTGACGGAAGTGGGCGTTAACCTCAATGTTGACGGAACGCTTGAACTCGACGAGGAAACCTTTAAGAAATCAGTAAGGGAAGGATCCGCTGCAGAGACGGCTTCGTCGATCAAGGGATTTGCTCAGACTCTGCTCCGCAAGTCCAATGATATCGCTCTTAACCCGCTCAACTATGCGGACAAGACCATAGTAGCTTACAAGAACCCCGGTAAGACCTTTGCCTCACCTTATACGATGAGTGCTTATTCGGGTATGCTCTTTAACAGTTATTGTTAATGCTTCAGACGATCTCTTCAAATCCGTTTAGTTGTATTGCGGAATCCGAAGGTATGCATAAAGCATTGTAGGAGACTATGATCTGACAGCCACCTTCAGGCAGATCAGTCTTGAAGACGTTTTCGGGGTTATGGAAGTAGTTATCGGGATTATACAGTGAGGGCGTGTGCCGGTATAATCTGTAACCAAGAAAACGCAGATATCTGAATAACTCATCATTTTTCTCGATCCGATCTATTTCCGTATATATAATAGGATGATATTTTGATATGGTCTTTTGCGCGCCTCGCAGGACCTGCAATTCCATGCCTTCCACATCGATCTTGAAAAAATCACATCCGGGGAGATCGAGAGAATCGACGGTGATGACCTGAACCGGCTCTCCGGTTTTCCAGGAACCAAGCTCCAGCCCGCCCCAGTTATTTACAACATTGACATCCAGAACGGGAACATTGAGTGTCTGTCCGTCTGTATCTCCCAGACAGTTTGGCAGGCAGTGGACGTTAGTGAGACTGTTCAGGGCAATATTACCGGCAAGCAGTTGGAATACCAGGCGCTGAGGTTCAAAAGCCCACACCTGACCACTTTCACCGGCGAGCTGGGCAAGGTGTACAGTGTGCGCTCCTATATTGGCACCCGCTTCGATGACGATATGCCCGGGACGGATGATCTGATCGAACAGATCCGCCTCTCCCTGACAGTATTCTCCGTATAATTGGAGAGATCTGCCCACATATTGATCGAGTTGATTGTACATTATTTTGCCATAACGGAAATCATGGCATATATTGATAGGTCGCATATAGCGATTTTATAACTAGAGAAAAGGAATGTAAATCGCTTATTTTTGTTGACGTTCAGGAATGTGTGTGGTATATTTAGTGAGCGCAAAAGAGTTCGGCTCTTTTTTTTGTGCGTAAAAAAGTATCTATTTGAAGCATTCGGAGGAATATGAGATGCGTACTAAGATAACACTGGCTTGTACAGAATGTAAGAATCGTAACTATAATACGACCAAGGAGAAAAAGAATCATCCCGATCGTATGGAAACAAAGAAGTACTGCAGATTCTGCCAGAGACATACTCTGCATAAGGAAACCAAGTAATTCACCTTACGGCGAAGGAAGGAGCAGCTATGTCTGATAACAGTAGCGAAAACAAAGTAAAATTCTTCGACGGTGTTAAAGCTGAATTCAGGAAGGTGAGCTGGCCTGATCCGTCTTCACTCGGAAAGCAGACAGCAGCCGTTATTGTCATATCCGTTCTTGTCGGCGCACTTATCGCCGTACTTGATATGGCATTCCAGTATGGTTTCAATTTCATCAGCTCCATAGGCTGATCACAGAGTACGTGGAGGATAGTATGGCTGAAGAAGCAAGAGAGATTGAAGAATTAGAAAGCGCGACCTTAGAAGCCGAGGCAGAGACCGAAGCTGAAGAGAGCGCTGATAATGCTAAGGTAAAAGACGCAAACTGGTATGTTGTGCATACATATTCCGGCTATGAGAATAAGGTAAAGGCCAATATCGAGAAGACGATCGAGAATCGTCATCTTGAGAATGAGATCCTGGAAGTAAGGGTTCCCATGGAAGATGTATCCGAGATCAGAAACGGTGTGCGCAAGACCGTACAGCGTAAGATGTTCCCCGGCTATGTTCTTATTAATATGGTAATGAACGATGATACCTGGTATGTAGTACGCAATACCAGAGGTGTCACCGGATTCGTGGGACCGGGATCCAAGCCCGTTCCGCTTACAGAGGCTGAGATGAAGCCTCTCGGCATCAGAACAGATATCGTATCCGTTGACTTCGAAGAAGGCGATACGGTTGCAGTCGTTGCCGGTGTTTGGAAGGATACTATCGGTGTGGTTCAGAAGATGGATATGACCAAGCAGACTGCTACACTGAATGTTGAACTCTTCGGTCGTGAGACCCCTGTTGAGATCAGTTTCGCCGAGATGAGGCGTATGGTCTGATCCGATCCATTTTACAAGGATCTATCTGCAGCGCAAGCTGCTTCAGATAGAGTGGGAGCTGTCCATGGTGGACGGCGCCATCACCACAACCATTAGGAGGTAGAATAATGGCAAAGAAAGTAGAAGGCTACATCAAACTGCAGATCCCTGCAGGCAAGGCAACACCCGCACCCCCGGTTGGCCCCGCACTCGGCCAGCATGGTGTGAACATCGTTGAATTCACAAAGCAGTTCAACGCAAAGACAGCAGATCAGGGCGATGTGCTCATCCCTGTTGTCATCACTGTTTATGCAGACAGAAGCTTCAGCTTCATCACCAAGACCCCTCCGGCTGCAGTTCTTCTTAAGAAGGCATGCAATATCCAGTCCGGATCAGGCGTTCCGAACAAGACCAAGGTCGCTACCATTTCCAAGGACAAGGTTCGTGAGATCGCAGAGATCAAGATGCCTGACCTGAATGCAGCAAGCATCGAAGCAGCCATGAGTATGATCGCCGGCACCGCAAGGAGCATGGGCATCGTAGTGGAAGACTGATAGGAGGATATTGATATGAAGCATGGTAAGAAATATCAGGAAGCTGCCAAGCTGGTAGACCGCACAGTGTTCTATGAGCCCGCTGACGCAGTGGCTTTAGTTAAAAAGACAACTGTTGCCAAGTTTGACGAGACCGTGGAAGTACATATCCGTACAGGCTGCGATGGACGTCATGCAGAGCAGCAGGTCAGAGGCGCCGTTGTTCTTCCTAACGGAACAGGTAAGTCTGTTCGCGTGCTTGTATTCGCAAAAGGCGAGAAAGCAACCGAAGCTGAGCAGGCAGGTGCCGATTATGTAGGAGCTGAGGATCTGATCCCCAAGATCCAGAAGGAAGGCTGGTTCGAGTTCGACGTAGTTGTAGCAACTCCCGACATGATGGGTGTTGTAGGTCGTCTCGGTAAGGTGCTCGGTCCCAAAGGACTCATGCCCAACCCCAAGGCCGGTACAGTTACAATGGACGTAGCCAAGGCTATAGCCGATATCAAAGCAGGTAAGATCGAGTACAGACTTGACAAGGCAAACATCATCCACTGCCCTATCGGTAAGGCTTCATTTGATGAGGATAAACTTCGCGAGAACTATCAGGCTCTCATGGATGCCATCATCAAGGCTAAACCCGCAGCATTAAAGGGTCAGTATTTAAAGAGCGTTTCGCTCTCAACTACAATGGGCCCCGGCGTAAGGGTTTCAACAGCCAAGTATTCATAAGATACATATAAAGTCATTAAGAGGCTGTCGCATATAAGTGCGGCAGCCTTTTTTTTCATGCTATAATAATATCGATCATGAAAAACAATGAATCCGGGAATAAAAAAACAAATCTGCTTGCTGTGTTTCTGCTCACGGTCGCCGGAGTGGTCGGAGCGGGCATACTTATTTTTTTGATATACTGCATGGTTTCGGGAATACCGGTAAGCATTGGCAAGCTGAACTTATCCGGAGATACTGCAGCTGAAGCGGCAGCCGATGCGGAAACAACGGAGGTGTCCATTAATGATCCCGATGAGTATTCCGGAAGGGAACCGATAAGCGCCGACGATCCTGCTCTTATGCAGAATCAGCCTGAGGAAGAGGCGGAAGCGGAAGAAGAGGTTCCCGAAGATGACGGAACCTATAAGAGTAAGTACAGCGGAGTATATGAGAGATTCGGAGACGATCTTGATGATCCCGAATACCTTAAGGCAAACCGGATAGTGGTCATGGATTCACGTGACGAAGACGTAAGCCTTGTCACAATGACTTTTGCGGGAGATATCCTGTTTGACGATGAATATTCCGTGATGGCCAGACTTCTCGGAAACGGCGGGGAGATATCCGCAGGCATCGATCAGAAACTGATAGATATGATGCACGCTTCCGATATCATGATGCTCAATAACGAGTTTCCGTATTCTTACGGAGGTTCTCCGACTCCCGAAAAAACATATACATTCAGGGCAGATCCATCCACAGTCAGATATTTGAGCGATATGGGTGTAAATGCAGTGGGCATCGCCAACAATCATGCATTTGATTTCGGCGAGCAGGCATTTGCCGATACGATCTCAACGCTTGAAGAGGCAGGCATTCCGTATTGCGGAGGCGGCCGGGATATAAGCGAGGCATCCGCACCGGTTTATTTTGTCGTGGATGATATGAAGATCGGCGTGATCGCGGCAACCCAGATCGAAAGGCTTGATAATCCCGATACGAGAGGGGCCACGGATTCACAGTCCGGAGTGTTCAGATGCCTGAATCCCGACAGACTGCTTAATAAGATATCGGAGACTAAACCTAAATGTGATTTTCTGGTTGTATTCATACACTGGGGAACTGAATCGACCAATGAGGTCGACTGGCTTCAGACGGACCAGGCTCCGAAGATAGCGGACGCAGGAGCGGATCTGATCATCGGCGCGCATCCCCATGTGCTCCAGCCGATCGGTGTTACCAAAGGAATCCCCGTGGTATACAGTCTCGGGAATTTCTGGTTTAATTCCAAGGAGCTGGATACCGCAATGGTTAGGTTTACGGTCGATCAAAGCGGCATTAAGAGTTTTCAGTTTATTCCCTGCCGTCAGGTCGGCTGCAGGACTTATCCCGCCGTCGGTGAGGAACATGACCGGATCTTAATGGACATGCGCGCGATGTCTTCAGGAATATCGATCGATTCGGAGGGATTTATTACTTATTGATCCGCCTGTGAAAAGATAATGCTTTTCGCTTGACACGGCATGGATGAAAAAATAGCGGTTTTCGCTTGACACGGCATGGATGACATGGTATTGTATGCAAGGTTATTAAACCATGCCGAAGACAGCAGGTACCGAAAGACCGGCCAATAGGTGCGGATACGGTGTAAGCACAGCGCCTGCCGAGGAATGAGTTATTTGGACTTAATACTCCTGTCTTTGGACGGGAGTTTTTCTTTTTTGCGGATGATCCGCATACGATATAACTCTTTCGGCAAACAATAAAGAAGGAGGAAAGGAAATGGCAAAGGTAGAACTGAAGAAACCCATCGTGGATGAAATCTCAGCGAACATCAAAGATGCCCAGTCAGTCGTACTCGTAGACTATCGTGGTCTTACAGTTGACGAGGACACCAAGCTTCGTAAGGAACTCCGCGAGAACAACATCACTTACAAAGTATACAAGAACACCTTCATGAACTTTGCATTCAAGGGTACCGATTTTGAAGGTCTTGCACCTTATCTTGAAGGCCCCAGCGCTGTTGCGATCTCAACAGAAGATGCCACAGCACCTGCAAGAGTGCTCTCCAAGTTCGCCAAGACCGCTCAGGCACTTGAGATCAAGGCCGGCGTGGTAGAAGGCACTGTATACGATGCAAAGGGTATCGAGCAGATCGCAAAGGTTCCCTCGAGAGAAGAACTCCTGTCCAAGATGCTGGGCAGCCTGAAGTCCCCTATCTCGAATCTCGCGCGTGTGCTTAATCAGATCGCTGAGAAGGGCGGCGCAGGAGCATGTGAGAGCGCAGCACCTGCAGAGGAAGCGGAAGCAACTGCTGACGCAGCATCGGAAGCAACTGCTGACGCAGTGGCTTCAGAAGAAGCAGCTCCCGCAGAGGCTGAAGCACCCGCAGAGGAAGCAGCACCCGCAGCAGAGGAAGCACCTGCAGAAGAAGCACCCGCAGCAGAAGAAGCTCCCGCCGAGGATGCAGCTGAGTAATTTATCTGTAAATCAACTAGTATTTGAATAATAATGGAGGAAAATAAAATGGCTAAAATGTCTACACAGGATTTTATAGACGCTATTAAGGAACTCTCTGTTCTTGAGCTCAACGATCTCGTTAAGGCTTGTGAAGAGGAGTTCGGTGTATCCGCAGCAGCAGGCGTTGTTGTTGCAGCAGCAGGCGCTGCAGAAGGCGGCGCAGCAGCAGATGACAAGACTGAGTTTGATGTAGAGCTTACAGAAGTAGGCGAGAACAAGGTTAAGGTTATC
>JAEEGL015182361.1_pt1 | contig 11139 bp, 8 predicted proteins | sample 9134231 | NCBI WGS metagenome assembly JAEEGL01 (sample SAMN16246548, study PRJNA631951) | gut metagenome | biome: gut microbiome; feature: rumen; material: fiber-attached | host: Bos | place: Iran: Karaj | collected 2018-10
ACGTATGCACATGCACTAAATTCTATGCAGAAAAGTAGAAAGCATAAAGTCTGTTCATTTATTTTTACAAATGCGTTCAAAATAAAAAGCAGGAATATTGCTGCGGATACAAATATTATGTCCAGTGAACGCCTTGCAAAAGACGCTTTTGTTATAAGGTATAAGGCCCCTGCTGCGCACAAGCCGTATAGTGCAAAGTGGGAAGTAGGCAAAAGCAGAGCCTTTATTGGGGTAAATCCCTTTGTGCTAAAATCAAGCCATGAAGAATTGTATGCAATCAGGGCAAGGGCAATAAAGAAAAAGACGCGGACGGAAAGGTAAAAGACCCCGGACTTGCTTTTATTCTTGTCATCTTCTTTTGCAGAAAAAGATTGGTGCTGAAGGAATGCTTCCAACAAAAGCATAAGGACAAGGGAAGCCAATATGGTGTTTGAAAAATTTGCAGAGAAAACAGATGCCGCAAGACATACAAAAAAGGCCGCCGCCGCTGAATTCTTAGAAAAGAAAACATGCACAAAGAACAAAAGCGCAAGCAGATAGGCTATTGCTGTTGGTGCAAGCAAAGCTGACTCTTGCATAGACCTGTTCATAAAGGCGTAGCTTACATACAAAATGGCAACAAGCAGGGCGCAGAATGAATATGCAAGTTCAACGGAAGCCTTCTTTTTTCCCTCTAGCACAGGAAGCAGCGGGTAGGCAAGGGCTGCAATGGTAAGGCCAAGTGCCAGAATGCAGTCCATTATTGAACCCAAAAGATTGTAATCGTTTCGCAAATACTTCCAGCCTATTCCTTCCCAGAATCCGTTTATAGTCAAAAGCAAAAGAAGAATGCAAAGCCCTGCAAAGGAAAGCCGCTCTATGAACCTGTCGCCGTGGGCAATTGCGTATTCAAGGCAGAGTACTGTAAAAGAAACGCTACAGACAATCCAAAGACCGGGAATGCCCTTTTCCAGTACGATGGCAAGCATTGCAGCCGCTACGCACAACATGAGCCTCATACCGTATTTTTTTTGCCGTGCAAAGGGGAAGATGGCCGCAAACAAAAGGTAGAATCCAAACGCCCCACCGCCAGCGCTATTGTAAGAAAGGGCATAGGCTACAGATTGGGCAAGCGCAAAAAAGAAAACCCCGGTGGAATTCATTGCGTACATTATTAATATGGAAGAAATTGACCAGACAAAGAAAAAGCCGCTTGTGTTTCCTGGCAGACGGCATATTTGCGAGATAAAGGCAACGGCTCCGCCAAAGAGAAGCGACCATAGAACCGCGCTGCCTTCCCGCCAGTGCTTTTTGCAAATCAAATTTTTCTTAAAAAATACAAGGCAGCCCAAGCCCTGGACTGCAAGCAGCATTACAAATGCCGCAACTGCTTTTGCAAAGCGGGGAATGGCATTCCAGTTGTAGGCAATGAGCGAAATGACTCCCGCCGCAATAAGTATTGATGCCATTACGCTTAGAACAACGGGAATCTGTTCCGTGGTAAGGGCAGGAATAGTTGGCGCAGACTTTTTGTTTCTTTCGTTGAATAGTTTGTATATGTTATCGCCATCTTTCTTTTCGCCCGCAGCGGTAACAGACTCTTTTGCGGATGGGGCCTCTTTTTCCACCGCATTGCTTTGCGCAGGTGTAGCAGAAGATTCCGCATTTTTGTAGTAGTCAGAAATCTTGGTGGAGACTTCGCTTGAGACAACGCCTTTTTCTACTAAGACTTTCAGTTCGCCTAAAAGCCAGTCTACATGAACTTTTTCCATAGTTTAAACTATAGCATGATGTCTTTCTTTTGAATAGGGCATTTTTCTTGAATAGTTTTCTGGAGCGTATTGCCTTTTTTACTGCCCCTTCGGGATGCCTCGTGTTACGGGCTTTTCGGGGCTTGCCCTCGCGGCCGGTGCTACGCACGCACTTCGTGCCCCCTACAATCCCCGGCTAGGATTTCTTTGCTTTAGGATTTGTTCAAGAAAGAATTCTTTTGTTCAGAGGCAATGTTTTTCTATCCACTTTGCAAGACCGTCGTTTTCGTTGGAAGGGCAAATTTCATCTGCAATGTCCTTTACCTGTTGAATGGCATTTTCCATGGCAATGCCTTTTCCGCACAGCTTTAGCATGCCAATGTCGTTAAAGTCGTCACCAAAGGCAACCATATTTTCCGTTGGAATTTTTAGCGCTTTGCTTACCGCAAGAATTGCCTTTTCCTTTGTGGCGTTTTTGTTTGTTAGCTTGTACCAGGGAATGTCGGAGAAGGGAAGGTAGTCTACGTTTTCTATTCCGATGGAACTTGCAATTTTTTCCACCGCATTTTTATCCTGCGTTTGGATGCAGATTTTCATTGCAGGTTCGCAAAAGTGTGCAAAGTTTACCTTGGTCCAGAACTTGTCGCCAAAATCATCTTCGCCTGCGTTTGAATAAAGGCCCTTTTCGTTGTCTATAGAAATTATGGTTTCTTTGCCAAGCACTTGGAAAGTTTTTTCGATTAAGGTCTCTGTCTCTTCTTTTGTAAACTCAGAGTCGTAAATTTTTTCTTGTCTTTTGTTTTTGGTGCGGTGGAATGCAAGGGCGCCGCCGTTTGAAATTACAAGGTCGGGATTTATTCCGTCAAGAAATTTAACCGCATTCACCAGTGCGCGCGAAGTTGAAATGCCAAAGAGTATTCCTTTTTCTTGCGCCTTAATGATTGTCTCTTTTGTGTGATTAGAAACCGATTTGTCGTTGCGGAAAAGTGTTCCGTCCAAGTCTGAAAGAATTAATGATATGTGTTCCATAAATGATTATGGAAGAATTGTTGGTTTAAGTCAATACTTGCGCAAACAAGGAAATCAGGTTTGACTTCTGCTGCACATAAAACTGATTTTCAGTTGCTTTAGTTACTACACTAGTAGAAGATGAATAAACAAATGCGACCTACGCCACCGTGGAGGGGCGGGCTTTGCCCGTTGCCGTAGGCAATGGAGCCGAATGGCGGAACCCCGGAAGGGTGGTGACGCAAAGCCGGGGGTATCCCCGGTGGTTGTCGAGTTAGTCAATTAATGAATGGTAGAACAGAAGAAAGTACCGTCCAGAAGACTATAGGATGGAAAAGATTGCCGGGCCGTGGTTCGACATGCTCACCAACCACCCGGCAATGACGTGTTGCGTTTGGCTATTTTTCCATGCCGTCCATGGTGATGATGCCGCCGTTTTCGTCGAATTTTAGTTCGCGGAATTTTACGTTGCGCTTTTGGTTTATGCCGCCTGAGCGTTCGCAGTCGTGGTAGAAGAGGTACCACTTTCCGTTGTACTGCATGATGGAGTGGTGGGTTGTCCAGCCAAGTACGGGGGTGAGGATTTTGCCGCCGTAGGTGTAGGGGCCGTAGACGTTTTTTGATGTTGAGTAGCAGAGCAGGTGGGTTGTTCCCGTTGAGTAGGTGAAGTAGTAGGTGTCGCCTTTTTTAAAGAGCCAGGGGTCTTCAAAGTAGCGGCGCTCTTCGTCTCCGCCGGTGAGGGGCTTTCCCTTTTCGTCAAGGATTACGAGGTCGCGGACTTCTTCTGCAAGTTCTTTCATGTTGTCTTTCATTAGGGCAATTTTTGGTGTGCAGGCAAGTTCTTCGCCTTTGGGTTCCTTGTTGTCTTTGCTCCATTTGTTGTTGCGGTACTGGTCAAGCTGGCCGCCCCAGATTCCGCCGAAGGTGAGGTAGTATTTGTTGTCTGTGTCTTGGAAGAGGCAGGGGTCAATTGAGTAGGTTCCCTGGATGTAGTTGTCTTCTGGTTTGAATGGGCCCTGGGGTTTGTCGCCGATTGCCATTCCTATGCGGAACTTTCCATCTTTGTCGCGGGCGGGGAATACAAAGTAATATTTTCCGTCTTTTTCTGCGCAGTCTGGTGCCCAAAGCTGCTTGCTTGCCCACTTTATGTCTTCCAGTTTAAGGACGCAGCCGCAGTCTTTTGGCAAGGTGTTTTCGTCCTGCATTTCGTAGACGTGGTAGTCTTTCATGTTGTACTGGTCGCCGTTGTCGTTGTTTTCTACGTCTTCATCTTCGTCGTGGGAAGGGTAGATGTAGATTTTTCCATTGAAGGCGTGGGCGGATGGGTCTGCTGTGTAAAGGTCGTTTACCAGGGGTTTTTTCTGAATCATTTTCTTCTCCTAAAGAATTGTTAGCCTGTAATGCGCTTGGGATGCTGATTGGCTTTTTGAAACTGGCGTTTCTTTTAGTGATTATAATGCAGCGGGGAAGTGTGACTATCAAATTTTTATTGTTTGTATAAAGATTCTTCGGGAAAATTTTTCTTTTGCGGGGGGGGGCTTGTGTGGTGCTTATTTGTGGTAGTGGGTGCCGCAGTAGACAATATAGACCGTTTCGTTTTCAATCTTGTAGACAATTCGGTGGTATTCGTCAATTCTGCGGCTCCAGTACCCTGCAAAATCACCCTTTAGGGCTTCTGGTTTTCCAAGGCCGGAATAGCCGTTTCTGTCTATGTCTTTTAAGAGTTCATTTGCCTTTTTTAAAAGCTTTTTGTCGGATTGAAGGGAAAGGTAATCTGCCCATGCGATGTCTGACCAATTTTTGTTCATCTTTAAGCCTCAATTAAATCGTGCTGGGAAAATTTTCCATCCTCAATCTGCTTTATTGATTCTCTAAGCCTGGCCTGATTTTCTTCGCTCCAAAATGGGTCTCCGTTGAGTTCAAAGGGAATGCGGTTTTCGCGGAGTGTTATTTTTGCAAACATGTTTACTGCTGCCGAAACGGTAAGGCCAATGGATTCGCAAAAGCCTTCAAAAGCGGTTTTAGTTTCGTCGTTCATCCTGATGCTTAGTGTTGCCATAATGTGCCTCCAAATCAAGTGAATTTTATTTGTGATTGCACTTATAATATAATACGTTGTGTTGCAAAAGTCAAGTTTTGTGTTACAAAGCGGTGCGAGGTAATACGAATCGCAAGAAAAATGCCTCCGTTTAAGCTGATGCAGGGGCAGGGGTGGGTAAACAGACCCCGAAACAAGTTCGGGGTGACGGTTTGCGGTGTGTTGCATAGAAGTGTTAGTCTGCGGCGTTGTGGTGTCGGCTGCGTCAGTGGTGCCGGTTTGCGTTGTGTTGCATCGAAGTGGCGGTTTGCGTTGTGGTGGCAGCTGCGTCAGTGGTGCTGGTTTGCGTTGTGTTGCATAGAAGTGCCGGTTTGCGTCGGGGCTGCCTGCTAAGTTTGCCAGCCAGACTATCTCAGCAATTCCAGTTCAACCCCTGCGTGATAGATTTTACTTGCTGTAAGGAGCCTTGATGCTTGCGGCTTTTTCTACGGCTTCTTCCAGCGACATACCGTAAAATTCCCCGGCACCAAGCAGACGTCCGCTCTTTTTGTCGTCAACAAAAGCACCAACCACCACTCCGGGCAAGGCGCTTTCCGGTGCGTTGGGAGCATTTGGCCCGCCAAGATCTGTCCTGCACCAGCCCGGGTCCGTAAGGTTTATGCATACGTCCGTACCTTCCAGCTTGTAGCCAATATCTACCGTAACCTTGTTGAGTGCGGCTTTGCTTGCCGAATATCCTGCCTGCTCACTTTCCAGCGCAATTCCGCTTGTTGTGTTTACAATGCGACCAAAACCCTTTTGAATCATCTTGGGAAGGAAGTGGTAGCAAATCATCATGGGGGCGGTAGTGTTAACAAGGAAGCTTTTTGTGTAATCATCTGCGGGAGTTTTAAGCCAGTCCTTTCTGTAGGCAATCTGCATACCTGCATTGTTCAAAACAATGTCTACGCTAAAGCCAAAAGAATCAATTTCCCCCAGCATTTTTTCTACGCTTGCAAGATCGGAAAGTTCAGCCTGAACAGCCCTGCATTCAGCACCCTTTGCCTTTATTTCTGCGAGGGTTGAGTTTGCATGTTCTATCTTACGGCACTGAATAATTATGTTGCAGCCCCGTTCTGCCAAAAACAAAGCCGAAAGCCTTCCAATACCGCGTGAACCTCCAGTTACCAAAGCCCAGCGACCCTTTACGTCTACCATAAAAACCTCCTTGGTTTTACAAAATCCTTGGTTTGCAAAAGCTATTTCTTGGCCTTCCCTAAAAAATTGCTAAGCTTAAAAAAGATAATGCTTCCGAGTATGGCACCAAGAGTGTCCGCACACCAGTCCCAAACAGAACAGCTGCGCCCCGGCGTAAAGCTCTGGTGAATCTCGTCAATAAAACCGTAAAGACTTGTAAGCAGAATGGGCAAGAGAATCCTCCACTTGGCAGGAAGATTAGTCCCCACGCCAAAGGCAACCCAAAAGGCAAGGCCACCGAAGCAGGCCAGGTGAACAAGCTTGTCCGCGTTCCAAAAATCCGGCATGTGTTCAATTGTTGGCTGGCTAGAAAGATAGCAGCTGCAAGCCGTAATAAAAATAGCCGGCAGCCATTTTGCAAATTTCATAAAAAATGTTTTTGACTTCATACCCAAAGTATAGCGATTGTTGCGCCGAATGCAAAGTAGCGGATTTTTTCTGACGGTAATTTTTAGGACGTAGTTCTACAGGCTCTACCATGTTATTTTTTTGCTAATTCGACCGAACAGGCCATTTTTTACGGGCTTTGCGGGGTTCCGCCTTTCGGCTCCATTGCTTGCGCAACGCTGCGCGCCCCTCCAATCCCGCGTAGGTTGCATTGTTCCTTTTGCTGATTGCTAGGATTAGGGGGCCACTGCAAACTTTGACTTTGGTAAGCCTACATTGAAGATGGGATCTTCTTCATGCTTCATGCAGTTTTTAACGGAGTTTGACTTTACGTATACAGTATTTACATTATTGCAATCCATAAATGCTGAACCCCAGGCTTCTCCGTCTGTTATATTGGCTTTTACAGTGACATTTCCTGAAAGCGATGTGCAGCCGTTGAAACAGAGTATCATGCTCGTGACATTTTTGGGAATGACAGGTGCAGATTCAAGAGCGGAACAGCCTGAGAAACATCCAGATACATCTGTGACCGTATCGGGGAGGGATGACGGAGGTGTCTTTAACTTATAGCAGTTGCCGAAACAGCCCTGCATGTTTTGCACCGTAGAAGGAATGGCTGGGGCTGCTTCGATGTCAGTAGTTGCAAAACACATATAGAGGTCGGTTACTCCAGTGGGAAGTGTCGGAGCAGTCTTTAAGTGTGTACAGGCTGCAAAACACTGCCTCATGCTTGTAACGGTTGGAGGAATTGCAGGAGGGTAGACCAAGCGATAGCATTGTTTAAAGCATTCATCCATGTTTGTGACGTTTGGCAGGGTTGTCTGTGAAAGGTCAACATATTTGTTTTTGCCGCCACTGTCAAGAACGTTAAGGGCAGCATGCAATGTACTCAAGTTGCTGGAATTCAATCCTGTTACTTTTACTTTGTACGGCTTGTCCACTGTGGTTGCTGGCTTGTTGGAAAGCCATGTGCTCAGGTTATTTATGGAAACCTCGTGGGCGGAGACTACGGTAATGGTTGGCAGCTTGTACTGTATAGTTGTGCCGTCTTTCGTAAGCTTTAGCGTAAAGGTTTCTGTTCCTGTAGCCTTTCCTTCAAAATATAACTTTGTATTTGGAGAACCAAAGGCGGCCTCTACTTTTGTTCCGCTTGAGATGCCTGCTGTGAAAGAACAGGCTGGGTCAAAAGAGTATGTGCATTCGTATTCTTCGCCAACCGCTATCTCTGTTGGAAAGCCGGTAAGTGTGATTTCGGATATACTTATCGTCTTGGAGATTTCACATTTGTCCGATGAGCTTCCAGTGCGATTTGCGGTTAGTGTGATTGTTACATTACCTTTCGCCGTAGCGGATATTTTGCCGGTGGACGAATTGATTGTGGCAGTTCCAGTTACGTTGGTGCGGCTCCATGTATATGTAACGTCACTTGGCTTTGTGGTTGCGGTAAGGGCGCGGGCTTCTTCTCCTGCAATAAACGTAGTTAGACCTGTAACGTCTATTACGTTTACCTTCTTTGTTGCCTTTGTTACTTTTTGGTTAGCACCACTTCCTATTGTTGCGGTAACTGTGATTGTGGCTTCTCCTGCGGCTACTGCGGTAACTTTTTTGGCAGAATCATTTGTTGTGGCTATACTTTGAGCAGAAGAGCTTAGGCTGTATGTTACAGTCTCGCTTTCGCTGTAAGTTGAAGTTCCAGATTTGAGGGACGGAGTAAGCGTAAGGTTATTATAGCTTCCGGTCTTGGAAAGCATTGAATTTCCTGCGATTGAGACTCCGTAGATGGTAAGCGTTTTTGTCCTTGGAGAAGAAATTGACTTTGAGACAGAACCGCAGTTGATGGATACGTCAACAGAGATTGTCGTTGTACCCGCTTTTAGAGGCTCTACCTTGCGCTGGTTTGCAAAAGTCGTAACACCAGGATTTGCGGCAACAGTTGTAGTACCAGAAGTCCATGTTTGGGATGTTGAAACACCACTTGGCTCTGTGCTTGGTTTGTCTATCTGCAAGTTAAGCAGCATTTCGTTTTTGTTTGTACCGTCGCCTGCAAAGCCAATGCTGTCTCCGGTAATGTTTCCAACTTTGTACACGTAAATATTTTTCTGGTTGCTTGTGACAGTCTTTCCGCCGTAAGTTGCTTCTACTGTAATTGTGGCGTTTCCGTTGCTAACGGCATGTACGTTACCGCTTGCGTCCACAGTAGCAACAGAGGGGTTGCTTGAATGCCATGTGTATGTTGGGGTCGCGGGGAATCCTACTGCTGTTGGAGAGACAGCTGCATCGCCTTCGTTAACAATCATAATTTCGTCGGCTGTAGGAATTGTTAGGCCAAGTACGCGGATAGTCTTTGTGGCTGTAACTTCCCTTCCGCCTGCGAGGATTATTGTTGCTTTTAATGTTGCCAAGCCAGCAGTAGTTGCCGTAAACGTAGCGTTGTTCCCTTCTAGCGTAAGTTCTCCTTCGGCTGTTGTAGAAGAGGAGACTATGCTCCAGCTGCAAGAATCTATAGTGCCAATGTCAACGCTTGGGGTGAGCGTAGTTTGGTTACTGTCATCTTCGCATGTAAGCACATCATTGCCAGCTGTTATGGTAGGGGTTACTTGGGTTACAATGGAATCTGCGTTTACTGTTTTTGACTTAAAGCCTCCCTCGTCTTCCAGATATATGCCCCATCTGATGAATTCCCCGGAAGATGTATTGCGGCCAGTGTCGTAATATACGGCTGTGCAACCTGTAGAACTTCCTGTAAAAGCTGATGCCCCGGAGTCCGGAATTACGGCAAGTCCTGAGGGGGCTGTTGTGAAAATGCTTTTGCCAGGTTTTGCAGTAATAGAAACGTCTGTGCCTATTGTTGCAACGGCTTCTTCGCTTATGAAGACGGTATGAGCTTCGTGGCCATGGGTTGCGTTGCCAAGTTCTGTTGTGGGAACATAAAAACAAACAATATAGTGGCTGCCATCAGTCTGTACGCTTTGACCTTTTACTCCCGGCGGTGGACTGTTGCACTTTAAGCTAAAGGAATAGGGGTCAAATTCCCTAAGCGTTTCTGATTCCGTTAGGTAGATTGTGCCTCCTATTTGCTGGCCTCCTTCGTGGGCTTGCAGATAGGATTGCGAGTAGGTAACGCGTATTATGGTCTTGTCCTGCATATCTTGCACGACTTGAACGTCAGTAGAAGATTCGGGTTCGCTAAAATCTGTATGAAGGATGTATTGACGAGGGTTGCGCAGATAGAAGGTTATTGTTTTGTTGCCGTCGCTGGGGATGCATGTTGCTCCAGAGTTGTCTTTGTTGGACTGGCAGGTTATGTCTATTTTTTCTATGGCGGCGGTGTTGGTGTACTTGTCAAAGTAGTCGTGGACTGGTTCTTCCCATGAAGATGAAGGGCTGTCGCAGGCAGTAAACAGCGTAAGGACTGTTGCGGCAAGGATGGACGTTAAAAATACCCCTTTCCTGCATATCCGTATAGCTGTGTTTTTCATGGTACTCACCTCCGCGCACAAATTTATCGGCTACCCCTAATTATCGTGCATTTTATACTCGTTTTCAAGGTTGGATTAAAAATTTGTTATTTTTTTGGCAACAAATGCTTTTTTTTTGGGTATGTCCCCTTCGACTGGCCGCTGGACGCTACGCTGCGAGTGCAGGGACCGCCTTCGACAAGCCGCTGGAAGCTACGCTGCGAGTGCAGGGAACGGGGCTTTTCGGAGTAAGGCTTACGCGGGATTGGAGGGGCGCGCGTAGCGCGTTGCAAAGCAATGGAGCGGTAGCGGAACCCCGCAAAGCCCGTGGCGCAGAGGCATGGACGGTCGGATTAGCCAAGGAATAAGATGGTAGAGCGGATAAAGGTACCGTCCGGAAGATTCCCGGGTCAAGCCCGAGAATGACATTTATTGTTAACTCTGAGAATGACATTTATTTGCAGAAGTCAAAATTGAACTTACTATTTATATAGAGGAGATTGGTTCGACAGGCCGCTGGAAACTTCGTTGCGGGGCACCAACCGTGGTTCGACTTCGCTCAGGGAACGTTTTTTTTTGGGGTATGTTCCCTTCGACAGGCCGCTGGAAACTTCGTTGCGGGGCACCAACCGTGGTTCGACTTTGCTCAGGGAACGGCTTGATTTGCGTTATCTTGACTAAAAACCTTGAATCTTTTACTATAAAACATTATGAAAGTCAACGAGTTGCGTTCTAAGTACATTGAATTTTTCAAGTCAAAGAATCATGTGGAAATTAGCGGAAAGAGCCTTTTGCCAAACAACGACCCGACGGTTTTGTTTACTACTGCGGGTATGCAGCCGCTTGTTCCCTATCTTTTGGGCGAAAAGCATCCGTCCGGCGACCGTCTTACGGATTACCAGAAGTGTGTGCGCACCGGAGACATTGATTCCGTAGGAGATGCAAGCCATCTTACCTTTTTTGAGATGCTGGGTAACTGGAGTCTTGGTGCTTATTTTAAGCAGGAGTCCATTGCCTATTCATTTGAATTTTTAACTTCTCCAAAATATCTTGGAATTCCAAAGGAAAAGCTGAACGTTACCGTTTTTGCGGGCGAAAAGACTGCTGACGGTACGGAGATTCCCCGCGATGAAGAGGCAGCTGCACGTTGGGAAGAGATGGGCATTGCAAAAGACCACATTTTCTTCCTTCCGCGCGAGGATAACTGGTGGGGTCCAGCTGGTCAGACAGGCCCGTGTGGTCCGGATACAGAAATTTTCTATGACAACGGTCAGCCAAA
>JAEEGL016063020.1_pt1 | contig 11139 bp, 9 predicted proteins | sample 9134231 | NCBI WGS metagenome assembly JAEEGL01 (sample SAMN16246548, study PRJNA631951) | gut metagenome | biome: gut microbiome; feature: rumen; material: fiber-attached | host: Bos | place: Iran: Karaj | collected 2018-10
AATCTCGCACTCGTGGTGGGGGAAGACAAGGTCCATGCCGCCACCGTGGATGTCGAATTCCTCACCCAAATACTTACGTCCCATGGCCGTACATTCGCAATGCCAACCGGGGAAACCGTCGCTCCAGGGCGAAGGCCATCGCATGATGTGTTCGGGCTGAGCCTTCTTCCAAAGCGCGAAGTCGGCCTGGTTGTGCTTCTCGCCCACGCCAGCCAATTCGCGACTGGCATCCTTGATGTTATCCAAAGAACGGCCGGACAATATGCCATAGTGATGCTGTTTGTCGTACTTCTCCACATCGAAGTAGATGCTGCCGTTCGACTCGTAGGCATAGCCGTTGTCGAGGATTTGCTGCACAAGCTGTTGCTGTTCGATAATATGGCCTGTGGCATGCGGTTCGATGCTGGGCGGAAGGCAGTTCAAGGCCGACATGGCCTCGTGGAAACGGTTCGTGTAATACTGTGCTACCTCCATAGGTTCCAGTTCTTCCAATCGTGCCTTCTTGGCAATCTTGTCCTCGCCTTCGTCGGCATCATGCTCCAGATGACCTACATCAGTGATGTTGCGGACGTAGCGCACCTTGTAGCCTAAGTGCTGAAGATAGCGGAACAAGAGGTCGAAGGTGATGGCAGGACGTGCATGCCCCAGATGGGCATCGCCATAGACGGTAGGCCCGCAGACATACATGCCCACACGCCCTTCGTGAAGGGGACGGAAGAGTTCTTTCTGACGCGAAAGCGTGTTGTAGATAAGTAAGGGTTGGTTATTCATTTCTATCTTTATTTATGATTTCTAATAAACGGTCAACAGCCTCATCCTCTGGTATGTTCATCTCGACGCACTGCTTCCCACGGTAAAGGCTGACCTTACCACGGGCGGCACCCACGTAGCCGTAGTCGGCATCGGCCATCTCGCCAGGGCCGTTGACAATGCAACCCATGACGGCAATCTTCAGGCCAGTAAGGTGACTGGTTGCCTGCTTTACACGGGCGATAGTGCCCTGCAAGTCGAACAAAGTGCGGCCGCAACCAGGACAAGAGATGTACTCCGTTTTGGTAAAACGCAGACGCGCGGCCTGCAAGAGGGTATAGGCCACGGGAATCTCGTTCTCAGGTGCTTCGGAAAGCGATACACGAATGGTGTCGCCAATGCCATCGACGAGCAGGGCACCGATGCCCACTGCCGACTTGATGCGGCCATCCTCGCCCTCACCTGCTTCGGTGACGCCGAGGTGCAGGGGAAAAGTCATACCTTCGGCATCCATCGCCTTCACCAAGAGACGGACGCTCTCGACCATGACCACCGTGTTCGAAGCCTTGATGCTGACCACGACATCGAGGAAGTTCTCTTTCATGCAGATACGAAGAAACTCCATGCACGACTCGACAATGCCTTCGGGCGTATCGCCGTAGCGCGACATGATGCGGTCGGAAAGGCTTCCGTGATTGACTCCTATGCGTACTGCCGTGTGATGCTCTTTGCATATATTAAGGAAAGGTACAAGGCGGTCTTCTATCTTCTGAAGTTCTGCTTGATACTCTTCTTCTGTATATTCAAGATGCTTGAACTGACGGGCGGCATCGACATAGTTTCCAGGATTGATGCGTACCTTCTCACAATACAGCGCTGCCACCTCAGCCACGCGAGGATTGAAATGTACGTCTGCCACCAACGGCACGTCGCACCCAGCCTCACGCACGCGACGGCGTATTTCTTTCATGTTTTCGGCTTCGCGCACACCTTGTGTGGTCAGGCGCACGAGTTCGCCACCTGCCTTGGCAATGGCAAGTATCTGGCGCACGCAACCTTCGGTATCCATCGTGGAAGTCGTACACATCGACTGCACGCGGACAGGATTGCCGCCACCAATACCGATGTTGCCAACACGGACTTCGTGAGTTTTTCTTCTTTGCATTGTTTATTCCTTATATTTCATTAAGACTTCAATTGACCTTAAAGTTATATTTCACCTCTGCCAGTTCGGCATTGGCTTTCACTATCTTTTCCTTCAGACCTTCCTTGTAGGCTTTCAGTTTTTTAGCCAATGTCTCATCGAACAAAGCCAGCATCTCCACTGCCAGCAAGGCAGCATTCTGTGCTCCATTTACACCTACGGTTGCCACGGGAATGCCTGGAGGCATCTGCACGATGCTGAGCAGGGCATCGAGTCCGTCGAGCATCCCCTTGATGGGCACACCGATGACGGGCAACGCTGTGTTAGCCGCTATCACTCCCGGCAGGGCAGCAGCCATGCCAGCCCCGGCAATGATGACGCGAATGTCACGTCCCTCTGCCTCGCGAGCAAACCGTTCCACCTCCTGCGGTGTGCGGTGGGCTGACAACGCATTCATTTCAAAAAAAACGCCCATTTCATCGAGCACTTTTGCTGCTTTCTCCATGACAGGCAGGTCGCTCGTGCTGCCCATGATAATGCTTACTTGTGCTTTCATACACTATACATTATTACTATATAAAGAATCCCAATAATCCACAAAAGAAACCGACCAACGTCCCTCCCAGCACTTGCCCTAAAGTATGCTGGCGAAGATACATTCGGCTGCTATTCACCAACCCGCTGACGAAGATTGCGACGCAAAGCCACCAGACTGGATTGAAATGAAAAACCACGGCATAAACAACCAACGTCCCCATAATAGCCCCGACTCCCGCAGAGTGCATGCTGATTTTCCACCATATCGTAATAAGGGTACACGACACTTGCACGAGCAAGGATATGACAATGATGGCACCGACAAAAGAGGGAGAGTGGATGGAACGAAGGTAATAGAGCAACATTCCATAGGAAACGATGTGCAGCATATATGGGACGATACGGTTGCGCTGAATACGCAGTTCCTGCGGGCTCAACTTCCGTACATGGCGATAGACGTACACGCCTATGGCAGGTAAAAAGATGGTGAAGACATAGACAAGGAACAACAAGCCGAACTTGAACATCCACGGCAACTGTGACAGATAGGTGAGCGTGAGGAGGATTACAAAGCCCAGCAACGGATAGTAGGAAGGACGGAACACGTCACTCATGGTCTTGGCTATGACCAAGACACTCGCCCGCTCTCTCACCTTGTCTTTCACCTTCATGCCTTTCTCAGTCTGCTTTCCGCAATATTTAAGTGCTGCCGATACTTGGCCACAGTGCGGCGAGCCACGTCATAGCCCCGTTCTTTTAATTGGACAACCAGTCGTTCATCGCTCAACGGATGGTGCTTGTCCTCCGCATCGACCGTTTCCTTCAAGGCCTGAAGTACCTTCCTGACCGTCACGTCATCGCCGTTCTGACGCGTAGCCGACGTGAAGAACCAAAGGAGAGGATAGATACCATAGTTGGTCAGAACATATTTACTATTAGCCACACGACTCACCGTCGATGTGTCTTGTCCGGTCTGATTAGCCACATCCTCCTGCTTCATCGGCTTCAGCAACGTTTCGTCGCCTTCGAGGAAGAAGGGTCTTTGAATACGAATGATGGCTTTCATTGTCTTTAACATCGTCTCGCGTCGCTGGGCAATGGCCTTAATGAACATCTCCGCATTGCCTATCTCGGTACGAATATAGCGCATGGCCTCACGCTCACTCTTCGTGACCACAGGCATCTTCAATTCCTGTTCAGCGTCGGGACTGACCACAAGGCGTGGTATATCGCCTTCGTTCAGCGTAAGGTGAATATCACCGTTTTCGTCACATTCGACAATGAAGTCCGGTGTTATCTGATGGTTGTCACTATGGTCTCCGCCGATGCTTCCGCCCGGTCGTGGATTTAGACGCCTTACCTTCTTTTGGAGGCGTTCAAGTTCCAAGTCATCGAGTTTTAAGGACTGCTGAATACGGCGCCAGCGCAGATGACTGAAGTCATCCCAGTAACGTTGGAAGAGACACACCATCTGGTCGCGAACGTCTCCCTTGTAGTTGCGCTTGGCCTGAATGGTCAGACATTCACGAAGGTCGCGGGCACCTACACCGACCGGCTCCATCTGCTGAAGGACACGGACAAGCAAACCCTCCAGTTCCTCGACTGAGGTCTGCACGTTTTGCCAGATGTCCAGTTCATCGGCCAGTTGTTGCAATGAATCGTACAGGAGACCATCGTTTTCTAACGAACCGATGAGGTATTTCACCAACTCTTGTTCGTGCTCCGTCAGGTTATAGTCTCCCAATTGCCCCTCAAGATGGTCCTTTAAGGACTCGTTGGTGTCCCCTATTTCGCGATACAGTGCGTTCTCCATATCAGCATTGGGGTCACGCGGAATACCGTCGTCTTCATCACTATACTCATACGTGGGGCTATCCTGTACATCCCCGACCTCTGTGGAAACACTGCCTTCATCTGCATCGCGGCCTCCATATTCCGAGGTTTCTGATTCCTCGAAGTCTTCTGGACTTTCTCCCTGCAACCACGGATTGTCCTCCATTTCCTTTTTGATGCGCTCGCGCAGGTCATTGACAGGCAATTCTGTCAGCCGCACCAACAGCACCTGCTGTGGTGTGAGTGTCTGCGTCTGCTTCTGGACTTGAATGCCGCCTTGCCCTTGTTTGTTTGCCATTTACTTAAGTTTAACCGTTATGATATTGACAGAGAAGGCTGCCACGGGGAACTTCAGTTGTGTACCTCCCCTGTCCGTGAACACACCGATGTGCCGAGGATGTATGGCCATCGGGTCGATGCGTGTATTCTCGTCCTGTCCGCTTTCGGCAGCCAGTCGAACCATGCCTGCACGCTCGGCCACGCCATTTGCAAGGTTGATGCAACCCTGCGTAGAGCCTTCGCCCACGTTCACTACCTTTATATATAATGTATTCGTCCGTTCGTCGAGTGTGGAATTGCTGTAGATGCCGCGCATGTTGGGATTCTTATTCCGTGCGGCGGTCTGCCGCTTCCCGTCGATGTATGCTGTCACGCTGTCGCCTTCGACTTCCACACGCAGGTCGTACCAGCGGTCGGTTTCAACAGCAAAGGGCGTTGACTCGCCGATGTTCATGCGTCCGCCGTCCATGCTCTGTTCGATGGCGTTCTGCGTATTGCCCCATCCTGCCACGTTGAACCAGTCGAAATCACGTTCGTTACGGTAATTATAGACCAAAAGGAAACCCTCGCGTCCATCGGTCTTGCGAGCCTTCACGCTGTAGATATATTTCTTGCCTTGGAATTCCATGGGACATATCTCCATGTGCGGTTCGCGTCCGCGATTGTGCTTCCAAGTCTGGATGTCGGGCAACTTATAGGTCTTTCCATCGACGATGAGTCGCGGATCCTTGTATTCGGCCCTCGTGGACCAAGTACCCACGCCGACATGCAGTGGTTGCTTGACTTCTATGGGCTTGGGCTCCGGCAACTTCCACTTCAAGGTCTGCGGTACGGTGCGCGTGCCGACGTGGTTCGAGAACAGGTTCTGCACCCAGTAGGAAGGCGTTCCAAAGGCATATTCGGCATTGAAGTGAATCATGTCGGTAGGCCAGTTCGAAGCATTGTCGTTGACGAAGATGGGCGCATAGCTGTTCATGACCACGATGTCGGCATTGTTCTCCATACCCAACATATAGACGGCCTCGCCCAAGGCTGCATTCTGGTTTCCGACACGGCCAAACTGACTGGTGACGGCATACTCCCCGACATAAATCTTCGGACCTCGACGGTCGTAGCTGTCGTACTTGTGATAGGCATCGGCGAACCAAGAGGGATTGCGATAGTAGTGCTCATCGAGCATATCGACTGGCTCCTGACTGCGCCACGAGGGCTGGTCGGTGCCCCACGACTCCACGTTGCCTATGCACTTCACGTTGGGGTACTTCGCCTTGACGGCATCGTAGAACTTGCGATAGCGTTCGTGGTACCGCTCGCTTTGGTCCTGATTTGTGTCGAAATGGAAGTTGGCATTCTCGTTGCCAATCTCTAAATATTCGATGTTGAAGGGTTCGGGATGACCGTTCTCGGCACGCATACGTCCGAACTTCGTCGTCTTGGCATCGCCGTTGGCGTATTCGAGGGCATCGAGACATTCCTGAATCCATGGGTCGAGCTCTTCCACAGGCGTGAAGCCTCCGTGCCAGATACCCACATTGACCACGTAAAGAGGTTTGGCCCCAAGGTCCTCGGCCAGTTGCAGATACTCGTGGAAGCCCAGCCCGTCGGTCACCCAGTACCGCCAGTTGGCATTCATGTGACCAGGCCTTTGTTCGATGGGTCCCACGGTGCGTTGCCAGTGATAGGCATTCTCAGGTGCTTCCTGTCCCTCAACGAAGCATCCGCCGGGGAAGCGCATGAACTTGGGATGCATGTCGGCCAGCATCTGTGCCAGTTGCGGGCGGCAACCGTTCTCGCGGTTCTTGAACGTCGGGGGGAAGAGGCTCACCATGTCGAGCACCAGTTCGCAAGGCTGTTCTGTGGTCAGTCGGAAATGGGCGTTTCCGTCGTTTTCTGTCGCCACAAACTTCGCCTCCACCTTCTGCCACTTCTTACCTATCTTGTCGTCAATCTCCACTTCGCCCAACGTCTGGCCGTCCTTGCCTACCAGCGATGCACGCATGAGGCCGGGGTTACCTTTGACGAGGCGCACCCAGAACTTCAGTTTATACTGATTGCCGTTAACTGCATGTATGCCCCAGAAGCCTTCGTTTTCCACGCCACTGCCAGCGGCCTTGACAGTAAGGGCAAGTGCATGACGCTGAGCCGTGTTGAACAGGTTGTCAGTCGTGAGGGCAATGTCGCTCGAACCAAAGGCCTTCCAAGCCAGAGGTTCGTCCTCCCGTTCCTCGAAAGAACGGTTGCGGATGAGTTCGGCATAAAGCCCACCGTCGGCAGCATGGTTGATGTCCTCGAAGAAGATGCCATACAACGTAGGACTGACTGCGTGGCCTGGCTTCTGCAGGTCGATGTCGATGGTCACTTGGGCACTGGCGCATAGTGCCCACACACTGAACAGCAAAGATAGGGTTGCTTTTTTCATTTTGATTGTCAATTCTCAATCCTCAATCCTCAATCTAAGAATCCTCAATTCTCAATTCTCAATCCTCAATCTCCTACAGTTGGCTTTCGGGAACATTGAAGGTAGTGGTGTTCATGTCGCCCGTGTCGAGACCCTTCTTCAGCCACTTCATGCGCTGGGCACTGGTGCCGTGGGTGAAGGATTCGGGCTGCACGTAGCCTTGTGCCTTCTTCTGCAGGTAGTTGTCGCCAATCTTCTCGGCACAGTCGATGGCCTCCTCGATGTCGCCAGCCTCAAGCGAGCGGTAAGCGGCATTTTCGTAGTGGCCCCAAACGCCGGCATAGTAGTCGGCAAGGAGTTCGAGTCGTACGCTTATCTTGTTGGCTTCGGTCTTCGAGACCCTGTTCATCTGGACGTGGGCTTCATTGAGTGTACCTAATAAGTTCTCGACATGGTGACCCACTTCGTGTGCAATAACGTAGGCGTAAGAGAAATCACCGTCGGCACCGAGCTGACGCTTCATGTCGGTAAAGAAAGAGAGGGCGATATAAAGCTACTGGTCGCCAGAGCAATAGAAGGGGCCTACGCTGGACGAAGCCGTACCACAAGCCGAATTGACGCTACCCGTAAACAGGACCAACGTCGGAGGCGTGTAGGTCTTTCCCATCTTCTTAAACACAGCTGTCCACACGTCTTCGGTGGAAGCGAGCACCTGACGCGAGAACTTGGCCAGTTCCTGCTCCTCTTCGGTAAACTCGCGCTGCCCCTCCACTTGCTCTTCCTGCAAGCCGGAAAGGCCTCCTTGCTGTACCACGTTGGTCACTACGTCGCCAATGCCGCCTCCTTGCATGAAGGTCATTATGGCTACGATGATAATACCTGCCAGGCCGCCGATACCGGCCTTTGTCCCTGTGCTCATACCGCGGCGATCTTCCACGTTCGAGCTTTCTCTGCGTCCGTTTAATTTCATGGTTTCTTACATTAGTTATAATTATGATGTACAAAGTTAGACATTTTTTTGGACATGAACGAGGGAAAAGGGAAAAACTTGCGGGTGTTTTTTCTTTCCCCTTGAAGTAGGATGGATTAAAAAGGTAAAAAAGAGGGGGAATATTTGGTCAGCAACATAAAAGTTCGTAACTTTGCAAACCAGTCTCCAAGGGACGAATGAAACGTACCAATGGGGCAAACAAAGAGAGTGTTAAGAATATACAAGAACAAAGTAAACGAAAAATTACTTAGCTTATGGTTTTCCCATCCAAATTCTTTAGCTGGTATTTTAGACGCAATGCGCTTCCATACTGGGTAATCCTTATATTAGACTGCCTCATCATTTACATATCAGCCATTTTCGTCTTTTGGTTGGTACATCGTGGCGCATACCTGCAACACCATTTCTGGGCACTGACCAATGCCATGATTCTGTACATCTTGGTCAGCACCGTATTCTTCAAGATTTTCTCCACCTACTCGGGCATCATACGCTACTCGTCGTTTGTTGACCTCCAACGGGTGGGTTATGCCAATCTGGCCGCGTTTGTGGCCGTCGTACTCGTCCACTATGGAGTCTATCGGCTACCGTCCTCCACGTTCTATCACCTGACCACACGCCACTGACTGCTCATCTTCTTCATCGCCACTATACTGATGTGTGGCATGCGTGTGCTGGTGAAGATTCTCTACGACGTAGTCAGCGACAAGGGGCGTGCCCAAAAGGTGTTCATCTACGGTGTGAGCGACGGAGCCGTGGCCCTGGCCAAGAGCATCCGCACACAGCGTCCCATCAAGTTTTTGCTCTGTGGATTCATCTCCCCGCAAGAGGAGCATACCCACCACAGACTTATGGGTCAGAGGGTTTACTTCAACCAAGAGACCCTGTTGCCCGCATTCAAGAAGGAGGATATCACTGCCGTCCTCGTCTCACCGACCCGCAAGCGTGAGTTCCGAAACGACACGGCGCTGCAGGACATACTCATCAGCAACGACATCAAGATTTACATGGTGGACGAGCGTGTCCGCGAAACCACCGACCCCACATCCATAGACGAGCCCATGGCCCTGAAGGAAGTGAGCGTCGAAGACCTGCTGCCCCGCGACGAGATTCAGGTGGATTTGGAAAGCGTAGCCAAGGAACTGACGGGCAAGCGCATCCTCATCACGGGTTCGGCTGGTAGCATCGGAAGCGAGATTGTCCGTCAGGTGGCCTCCTTCCATCCGGCAGCCATGATGCTCATCGATCAGGCAGAAACCCCCGAGCACGACATAAGACTGATGATGAAGAAGCAGTTCGACAACATCCCTGCCGAGACCGTTGTCACCAGCATCTGCAACGAAGGCCGCATGGACATGATATTCAAAGAGTTCCAACCCGACTACGTATTCCACGCCGCTGCCTACAAGCACGTGCCCATGATGGAGGACAACCCCAGCGAGGCCGTCCACAACAACGTCTTTGGCACGAAGGTCGTGGCCGACATGAGCGTGAAGTATGGGGCAAAGAAGTTTGTCATGATTTCCACCGACAAAGCCGTCAATCCCACCAATGTCATGGGTTGCTCGAAGCGCATCTGCGAGATTTACGTCCAGAGCCTCAGCAAAGCCCTCACGAAAGGCAAGGTCGAAGGCAAGACGCAGTTCGTGACCACGCGCTTCGGCAATGTGCTCGGTTCCAACGGCTCCGTCATTCCCCTCTTCCGCGAACAAATAAAGAAGGGCGGGCCCGTAACCGTCACCGACCCCAACATCATCCGTTTCTTCATGCTCATTCCCGAAGCCTGCAAGCTTGTCCTTGAGGCTGGTGCCAAGGGGCACGGTGGAGAGATTTTCGTCTTCGACATGGGCAAGCCCGTCAAGATATCGGACCTGGCCAAGCGCATGATACGCCTGAGCGGTGCAAAGAACGTGGAAATCAAATACACGGGATTGCGTGCAGGCGAAAAGCTCTACGAAGAGGTGCTCAACGACCAAGAGAACACCAAACCCACCTTCCATCCCAAAATCCGTATCGCCTCGGTTCGTGAGTACGACTACCAAGAGGTGTGCAACGACATCGCCAGCCTCTTCGCCGTTGCTCAGCAGTACGATGACATGGAGACCGTGCGGAAGATGAAGGAAATCGTACCCGAATTCAAGTCCAACAACTCGAAGTACGAAGTGCTGGACAAGTGAGAGAGAGGGCCGCACACTAACCTTTGAAGTCAAACAGACAACGGATTAAGACGAATAGCACGGATTCACGAATTGTCGGTGCTGTCCGTCTTAATCTTTTGCCGTATAATCCATATACTATGAAACGCCTCATCATCACAGCCGTAATCCTTATTCTTCAATCTTCAATCTTCGTTCTTCACTCCCAAAACCTTATCGACATCAGCGGGTCGTGGCAGTTTGAGATTGACCGCGACAATGTGGGCATCAAGCAAAAATGGCAGAACCGCGAACTTTCGGACCATATCATCCTGCCGGGTTCCATGCCGGAATACGGCAAGGGCGATAAGCCTTCGCTCCAGACACAATGGGTGGGCTCGCTCTACGACTCTTCGTATTACTTCAATCCCTACATGGAGCCTTATCGCCGACAAGAGAACATCGGCTTCCCCTTTTTCCTGACTCCTTCAACGCACTACGTGGGTGCAGCCTGGTACCGCCGGCAGATATACGTTCCCCACTCGTGGGACGGACAGCGCATCGTCCTGTACCTCGAACGGCCCCACATCGAGACCACCGTCTATGTCAATGGCAGACAAGTAGGTCACCAGACGAGCCTCTCCACGCCACACGAGTACGACATCTCCGGATTCATACAGGCCGGCGAGCGCAACATCGTGGCCTTGCGCGTATATAATGGTATTGAGAACGTGGGCGTAGGGCAGGATTCGCACTCTGTCACCGACCAGACCCAGGGCGACTGGAACGGCATCGTGGGACGGATGGAAATGCGTTGTATGCCCCAAACCGTGTGGATTGAACAGGTGAACGTCTATCCCGACGTGGCCCATCGCAGCGCCATCATTGACTTGAAACTGGGCGACAACCTGGGCTTCTACGACGACATCCCCATCATCGGCCTGTCCATTCAGTCCTACAACAGCGACCAGCCCGTCGTGGACGAAAGGTGCGAATACATAGGCGGCCATGTACGTTTCGAGGTGGATATGGGCGACGACGTGGAGCTTTGGGACGAGTTTCATCCCAACCT
>JAEEGL016514759.1_pt1 | contig 11139 bp, 8 predicted proteins | sample 9134231 | NCBI WGS metagenome assembly JAEEGL01 (sample SAMN16246548, study PRJNA631951) | gut metagenome | biome: gut microbiome; feature: rumen; material: fiber-attached | host: Bos | place: Iran: Karaj | collected 2018-10
GAGGAACGCCGATGACTGATTGGTGGACGGATATAAAAGTTCCCACAGGACCGAGAAACCAGGAAAAAAATGGATATCCCACTCAAAAGCCTGAAAGATTATTAGAGCGTGTTATTAAAGCCTGCTCCAATCCTGGCGATCTAGTATTTGACTGTTTCATGGGAAGCGGCACCACACAGGCTGTCGCTATGAAACTCGGACGGCGTTTTATTGGTGCTGACATCAATCTCGGAGCGATTCAGACTACCACAAAGCGTCTTCTTTCCGTTGCCGAAGAATTAAAGCCCTCACTTACCGATGATGATCCTAAATATACGGGATTTGAGGTCTATAATGTAAATAACTATGACTTCTTCCGCAATCCCGTTGAGGCGAGAGACCTTATTATTTCTGCGCTTGAAATACAGGCTTTCCCGCAGGGCAATATATGGGACGGCGAACTTGACGGTAGAATGGTCAAGATAATGCCGGTAAACCGTATAGCAACAAAAGCTGATATTAAAGGGCTCATTGCCAATCTTCCATACAAATCATATGAGAAAATCAAAGCAGAAAACCCCAACCAGCCTGTTGAGCGCATGACTATTGTTTGTATGGGACATGAGGCTGATCTTAAAGGCGCTATCATTAATGAACTTTCTGATTATAAGGTAGATGTTCAGATCATGGATATCCTCCGTGATAAAGCCGATCTTCAGTTGAAACGTGAAGCTGAAGCCGAGATCGTCCGCGAAGGCGATAAGTTAGTCATACGCTCGTTCTACCCCATGAACCTTATGCAAAAGCTGTCCTTGCAGAAAGAATATGTTGAGGACTGGCGGCAGCTCGTGGATTCCGTTATGATCGACTGGAACTACGACGGCGTTGTTATGCAGCCCGCTGTGACAGATGTTCCGGGCAAGAATGAGCTTGTAAGCGGTATTTATGATATTCCCGAAGATGTCGGGACAATAAAAGTCAAGATAACCGACCTGCTTTCGGAGTCCCTCGAAGTGGAGGTGCAGTAAATGGCCGGAAACTTTGACTCTAATTTTTCGTTCTGCGAACAACTTTGGTATTATTATTCCAAAAACCGGGGAAAAATAAGATCAAGATACAACGATCTCACGAGAAAATTCCTTGCATATAATGACAGTGAGGAAAATCCGACGGCCTTTCTTCGCAAACCGCAGTTTGAGGCGCTGGAAATGTATGTGTTCATAAAGGAATTCATGAACAATAAACAGGTCTATGACATGTTTGACGACTGGCGTCATCAGAGAGACCGATTTTCAGATGCTTCGTTCTATTCTGTTGATAAAGGCGGACAGATAAGGGTTTTCGACGCTCCCACGGAAGAACAGACTGATATTCTGTTCAAGCAAATGAAAAACTACCGCGAGAATTACCCGAACTATATCTATGCGCTCACCATGGGCCTTGGCAAAACGATACTTGTCGGGACATGCATATTCTATGAGTTCCTTCTGGCTAAGAAGTATCCTAAGGACAAGAGATATTGTCATAATGCGCTTGTATTCGCTCCGGACAAGACGGTTTTGCAGTCTTTGCGCGAGATTATGACTTTTGACAAGACAAAGGTCGTTCCGGCAGAATATGCCCGCGTTCTTGACGCAAATATAAAGTTCCACTTTCTTGAAGAAAGCGGAACTATACTGCATACTATTGATGACTCGGATTTTAACATCATTATCTCAAACACACAAAAGATCATCGTAAAGAAAAAGCGTACAAAGGAATCCGCGGGACAGGTTTTGTTCAACGGCAACAGCTCACTGCTTTCTACTGTCTATGGCGGCAACGAGAACGACGATGATGATGCATGGGACGAAACAACCCTTATGGACAATCAGCGTTTCAAGAAGCTTTGTCGTCTTCCACAGCTCGGTGTATATGTTGACGAGGCTCATCATCTGTTTGGAGCAGCACTTGAAAAAGAGATCCGCTCCGATAAAGCTAAGAAAACAAGCCTACGCGATACTATAAACCTTCTTGCAGAGAACACATCCATAGTCGGATGCTACAACTATACAGGAACACCTTATGTAAAAAATCAGTTGTTGCCGGAAGTTGTTTATGCCTATGGCCTGCGTGAATCGATCTGGAATGGTTTCCTTAAAGATGCCGACCCCAAAGGCTTCGAGAATGTCAAGAGCCATGAATTCCTAAAGGCTGCAGTCTCTCAATTCTGGGACAGCTACGGCGGAAAGACCTATGAGGGTTTGAACCCTAAGTTGGCCATTTATGCAGCTGGCATTGAAGAAGCGGCAAATGAGGTCAAGCCCACATTGGAAAAAATACTTTCTGAGCTCGGAATACCGATAACAAAGATACTCCTGAATGTCGGCGATACAAAATATACCAAAGATGAGGATGTTCACAATTTCAACGATCTTGATAAGGTGGGCTCGGATGGCAACGATAAACAGTTTATAATTCTTGTTGAAAAGGGCAAGGAAGGTTGGAACTGCCGTTCTCTCTTCGGCGTGGCACTCTACCGCAGTCCAAAATCAAAGGTATTTGTTCTTCAGGCTACTATGCGCTGTATGCGTGCGATTACGGAAGAACAGACGACGGCTATGGTGTTCTTATCAAAGGATAACTATGATACCCTAAACGATGAGCTGCACAAAAACTTTAATATGGATATTAAAGACATCAAGCGCACGTCTGATTCCGACAAGAAAGAGTATAAAGTTAAGGTTATGCCCCCTCCGCGCACGATCATCCTTAAAAAAGTATGGCATGAATATACTCTTTGCGAAAAAGGATATACTGCGCCTGTAGATTTCAAGCTGTCTGAAACTGATTTTTCCAAGTATTCAAGCAAGATGTATACCAAAGATGGGCTTGCCCGTGATACCATTGAGCGTGAGGAAAATATAGATCACCTAAAAGATAATATTAAATACAGCGAATTCATGCTCGTTGGCGAGATAGCAAGGTATCTCAACTTGTCATGTCTGCTTATATCAAAGATACTGAAAGAATCCAAAGACGGTATGGGAAAAATACTGGACATGGTTAACAAGTATAATGATGTTCTATATGATATTATCATTCCGACCGTGGTTTATGCGATTTTTGATATTAAGAAGGAACTCAAAACTGAAGACAGAGAGCTTGTGCTTCTTCGCGAACCCAAGGATGCAGGATATTATGTGTTCCACGCCAAAGAAGATCTTGTAATTACGAATCAGTACAAATGGCTTAAACCCGATGAAATAAAGAAAAGCTTTCATGCTGATACGTATTGCTTTGACTCGCGTCCTGAAAGAAAGCTGTTTATAGACTATATTCAAAGCAACAAAGTTAAAGAAATCTATTTTACCGGTATGTTTACCTCAAATCAAGGAGATCTGGCCGTTCATTATTACGATCCCGAGTCCGGGCGCGTCCGCCAATACTATCCGGATTTTGTGGCTCGTATGGCCGACGGATCATATGAGATAATTGAGGTTAAAGGCGATAATAAGATTGACGACGTTATTGTAAAGGCTAAAGAAAGTGCAACCTTAGAGATGTCTGCTGTAAGCGGCGTTTTTTATAAGATGTATCCTGGCAGTGTCATCATGGAGCAAAATGTACTTGAAAAAAAGTATGAAGAAATCATTGGTGAATAAATTATTGAGCAGAGAGGGGGTATATTCATGACGGTTAGTGTTGAGATTTCTCCCGATGTTCTGAATTGGATTGTTAAGCACATACGAATTCAATCGGTATCGGAAAAAACGATGAATAATATAAACTCGTGGTTTAATGGGGGTAAAAAACCTACTTTTAATCAAATTGAAGATGTTAGTAAGGCAACTGGTATTCCTTTTGGTTATTTTTTCTTGAAAACTCCACCAAATGAGGATATATCTTTTGTAGAGTATAGAACAGTTGATAGTATTGAACTTCAGAACCCTAGCAGAGATTTGATAGATACCATGCATGATATGGAGTTAATACAGGACTGGACTAAAGATCATATTAAAGCTACCGGAGAACTATCTGTTCAATTTGTTGGAAAATATAACAACATATCTGATTATACTGTTTTAGCAGATAGAATAAGGCAGCTACTAAGTCTAACGGTGGATTGGTGTAAATCTTTTCACAATGCCGAAGAAGAGTTTAATAGCCTAAAAAATATAATAAGTAACTTGGGTGTTCTTGTTATGGCAAACGGCATTGTAGCTAACAACACCCACCGAGCTCTTGATATTAATGAGTTTAGAGCTTTTACCATTGTTGATGAATATGCACCACTTATTTTCATAAACAGAAACGATTCTACAAATGGAAGGGTGTTTTCTTTATTACACGAATTTGCACATATATGTCTAGGCGTAAACAGTTTATTTAACGATCGTAAAAGTACGGCAAATAACATAAACGAAATTGAAGTAATGTGCAATGCGGTTGCTGCTGAGATACTGCTGCCGCAAAACCTGTTTTTAGAAGCATGGAAACGTGAAGATAAACAAGCATCCAGGGAAGAGATTGTTAAAAATATAGCAAAAGAGTTTAATTGTGGTGCGACTGTTGTGGCTCGAAAGGCTATGGACAACAAGCTGATTAGCCGCAATCAGTATAATAATATCGCAGATGCTGCAATAAAAAATTATAACGATATTAAAGCTAAATCTAAAGAAACCGGTGAAAGCGGTGGGAATTATTATGCTACTACATTGACAAGAATTGACAAAAGATTTTTAAAAATGCTTATAAATAGTGTTAATGAGGGTAAAACACAATATTCAGAGGCATACAGACTCACAAATACTAATCGCCGAACCTTTTCAGCTCTTATTACAAAGGCAGGTGATAAATAATGGATAATAAGATTTTCTTAATTGATGCCAACTCATTGATAACGCCATATGAATCATATTATCCATTTGATTTATTTCCGGTTTTTTGGGAACAGATGGAATTATACATTAAACATGGGAAAATTGCAATATTAGATGTAATTAAGGAAGAGCTTGAAAAGGGCGATGACGATCTTTCAAAATGGATAGAATCTATGGAGATACCCATATACATTGATAGACGGACAAAAGATGTCATTGAGCAGTATTCTGAAATTTTATCTTATATTCAAAGCAGTGAAGATTATAAAGAATCTGCTCTAATGGAATGGTCAAAAGCAACTGTTGCGGATCCCTGGCTTATAGCTGTCGCCAAGACATACGGATACGAGATTATCACATTTGAAAAATATGTGCCTATAAACCCCGGTCAGCCCGCTAAAATGGCTAAAATTCCAAATGTTGCAGAAGTGTTTGGAGTACGTACATCAAATCTATTCGATATGCTGAGATCGCTTGGCTTCAATACAAAGCAATAATAACTATGCCTTTATTTTTAGCAAGTCTAACTGTCTGCCCGGTTCCTCTTCTCGGAGTGTTTTAATAAAAGATACTACAAGCAGCGATCTCGACGGGCCGCTCGTTGCGCTGTTTCATACAGTCACGGGTATAATGCTCAGAAACGACAGTCACGCTGTCGGCGATTTGAAGTATCTTCTGGTATCGCGCGATCTGAGTCTTGTTCCATCCCTTGATCTGCTCGTCTGCCGGACATGGCAAGAGCATGTGCAGCTTTATGTCGGTATATTCGGCTTTCAGCTCTATAACCGTTTCCGCGGCAAGCATATCAAAACCTATCGCACCGCCGTCATAGAAGTCAGTAACACCCTCTGCAATTACATCAATAATAGCATCGCGTAACCCCTGAACTAGTTCAGGGGTTATTTTAATCACTCGGTGGCCAGTAAAACAGCAAGTTTTCATGTTTGCTCCTCGCTTTACAACTATATGTTATACTGATTATAACTTATATGCATGCTCGTTGCAACTATTTTGCATAATTTTTATTCTCGTTTGTTGTAAAATAGATATGAGGTGATTGTTATGCGCTTAAAAGAACTGCGAGAGGCGAAAAAAGAAAGCCAGCAGAAATTGGCTTTTCTACTCAATGTATCACAGACGATGGTAAGCCGCTATGAACTCGGACAAGCATATCCGGATTATGATACTCTTATAGTTCTTGCTAAGCACTATAATGTATCCATTGATTACCTCATAGGTTATACTGATAACAAATTACCGTATTCAAAATCAGATCTCTCTGATAGTGAGCAATCTTTGCTTTCTTTGTTTAAGCAGCTAAACGACACACAAAAGGAAAAGGTTATAGCATATATGCAAGGCTTGAATGACAATAAATAATATATAACTCCGCTTATCATTAAGATCAGCGGAGTTATTGCGTTATTCTATTCACTGAAATGTATTCAAACGCACGCGTGCGTTAAAAACATCATATCGTGCGTTAAATGATGTGTTAAATCGTGCGTTTGATGTGTTTGGTTTGAGGGAAGCGCCTTTATAAAGCCGTTTGTGACTAACACATCAAATAGCAAAAGCGTGCGTTTAATGATGCGTTAAGAAGAAATATGTGAAATATAGCACATTTTATTTTGGAATTTTGTGAAAATCTGCCTTGATATTCTCGGAATTTTGTGATATAATAATCTCGGGTGATGATATATGACACTTCTGAAACGTAAAATAGACACATTTCTTGCCGAATGGAAAGCCGATCCCGACAGAAAGCCGCTTATAGTCAAAGGCGCTCGTCAGATGGCAAGACCGAATACGTATGTTTATTAGTTTCATTTGTGTTACTTATGATGAAAAAAGATGTAATAAAAGGGGCGTGTAATATGGAACGTAAAACAATAGATGATACATTATTAATCCCTGTAATATCAAAAGGGGAGAAAATATATCATTATACATCTGCTGCTGGATTAAAAGGAATATGTGAAAATGGATTTTGGGTTACGGAGCGAGGCTTTCTCAATGATCCTATGGAGTATAAAGTTGCTACGGAAATTGTGATTGAAGTTCTTGATAATCACATGGTCAATAAAGAACTATGTGCAAAGATTCAAGAAAAAATAAAAAATGAAGTAGAAAGACTGCAATCTACATCATTGTCTGTCACAGAAAAAACAGCTTATACTGGTGATTACATCATTTCATTCTGCAAGGAATATGACAGCCCGCTAATGTGGAGCTCTTATTCAAACTATGTTGGATATTGTGTTCAATTTGATGCAGAAAAGTTGTTATCTAATTATATAGATAAACCCAATCGTGGTTTTCTTCACGGCGAGGTTATATACGATCATAAAGAACAGATTAGATTAATTGAACAAACTATAATAAATGAATACTTTAATTGTCATTTAGACTATGATTATCTAAATGCTTGGGAAGATTTTGATAAAATGACTGAAGAAAATATTGACGATTGGATTAATAGTTTTTCTGTTATAGTACTTGCATACGACATGTTCTTTAAATTGCCTTGTTTCGAAGGTGAGTGTGAATACAGGTTTGTTTTTATGGCCGGACACGATGGTGGATTTTATAGACCTAATCAATTATGGAAACAAAAATTTAGAATAAAGGATGAGGTTCTTATTCCTTATATAGAAGTTCCTTTAAAGTCCCTGGATTCAATTGAAAAAGTGCTGATTGGATCAAAAAATAAAAGCGATATAGCGGTTAAGGGCGTTAAGTATTTATTCAGAAATTTAAAACATGATATAGAGGTTGAGAAATCTTGTGTTCTTCTAAGATACTGAAAAGTGAAGTTGCATTTAACTATAATAAAGTCTAATAACACATCAAAATGCAAAGAAACTTCCTAAAGGTGATGATATATGGCACTTCTGAAACGCAAAATAGACACATTTCTTACCGAATGGAAAGCCGATCCCGACAGAAAGCCGCTTATAGTCAAAGGCGCTCGTCAGATCGGCAAGACCGAATCCATACGGCAGTTCGCGCGGAACAATTACGTAAATGTGATCGAGATCAACTTTGTTGAGCAAAAGACCTTCAAAGACATCTTCGATAACGGGTATGAGCCGGACACGATAATCCGCAATATTACGCTGAAAAGGCCGGGGCTCGAATTTGCCGAGGGCGAAACGCTTATCTTCTTTGACGAGCTCCAGGCATGTCCCGACTGCGCCACAAGTCTGAAGTTCTTCAAGCAGGACGGACGGTATGATGTCATCTGCTCCGGCTCGCTTATGGGTATCAGCTACAAGGAGATCGAATCCAACAGCGTCGGCTTTAAGGATGACTACGAGATGCATTCAATGGATTTTGAGGAATTCCTGTGGGCGCTCGGCTATACCGATGATCAGATAAACGGACTGTACCGGCACATGCTCGATGTTACGCCGCTGTCGAATACCGAGATGAATGTCATGCTCGAACATTTCGGCGAGTATATGGTCATCGGCGGAATGCCCGCGGTTGTAAACTCCTTTGTTGTAAACAAGAATTACAGCGGTATCCTGAAAATGCAGAAACAGCTTCTTCTGGACTACGAGGAAGATATAACGAAGTACGCCGAAAGCCTTGATAAAGCGAAGATACTCAATGTTTACCGGAAAATACCGGTATTCCTCGGCAGCGACAACAAGAAATTCCGCATATCAAAGGTCGCGCACAACGCGAGAAATCGGGATTATGTCGGTGTCGTTGACTGGCTCGCGAATGCGGGAATGGTGAATGTCTGCTACTGCATGGACACGCCCGAGCTTCCTCTCGGCGGCAACTTTGATCCCGATAACTTCAAGCTCTTCTTCCGGGATACGGGACTGCTTATCGGCTCGCTCGACGATGAGGTGCAGGACGATCTGCGCGCGAATAAGAACTTCAACACCTACAAAGGCGCGATCTATGAGAACATTGTCGCGGATATGCTCTATAAGCAGGGCTATGCGCTGTACTTCTTCCGGAATGAAAAAAGCACGATAGAAATGGATTTCTTCGTGCGTGACAAGGACTCTCTTATTCCCGTTGAAGTCAAGGCGAATGACAGCAGCACACCTTCGCTCAACAAGCTGATCGACAAGCCGGAGTTTGGCGACATAAAGTACGGCATAAAGCTCGGACGCAGGAATATTGGCTGGAACGGGAAGTTCTACACATTCCCGTATTTTCTGGCATTTATGCTGAAAAAGTGGGCAAAAGAGAAATATTAACTTTGTAAAATAACAGTGTTTAGTGTATTGGTTGTATAAAAATAACATTACCGTTATCACACAAAGGGAATTAGCCAATAATAAAAGAGTCGTTAATGGTATTAATAGATTGTTAAAGGAGAAATCATACAAATGGATAATGATGATATTTTTCGTTCCCTTTCAAATATGGTAGAAGAATATAATCGTTTAGTTAGCCCGCTTACTGAGCAGTTTAAAATTGTTGATAAATGGAATGAAACATTTTCTCCAATACTTCGTGTAGCTCAAACATACCAGGATGTTTTAGATAAAGCAAATAGTATTGGTGACGCACTAGCTACAAGAATCTCTGAATTAACGACGCCATATCAAGAATATTTAAACAACATGACAGCAATAGCCAATATGTTGAAAACGCCATTTTCAGAGGTAGTTAAGCCACAGGTATATCTGCCAGATCTTATTTCTGAAGCCACTCATATTGGGAGCATTGTAGATAAAGTTGCTAATACGGCGCAAATCACACAAATAGGGCAAGCATTATCAAATGCAGCTATTTCTGCACAAACAGCAAAGATGTGGCAAATAGATCTAAGCCAAATAGCAGCTTTCGAAACAACAGGTGGTACTGCCTCACCGTTTGATAAGCTTATTGAAGCCGAAAAAATTGTTGCGGAATCATCCTACGTGGTGAAACATTATAATCAGATAACTAGTGTTTCCGCACAACTTGCCTCAATTCAACAAATTGGACTCACAGATACATGGAAAAATGCAATTACGCCACCAGACTTTCTGCTTGGATTAAATGATTTTGCACTTAAACAGTATACTGAAATCTCAAATGATTTAGATGACGCAAGCATAGCTTGGCGGCTCGGCTTAGTTGATATTGCGGCAAGTTATGTGGATGAACAAATCAAATGGGGCGCGGAGCTCGCAATTGATAGTGATGTAGCTGCTCCTGAAACGGAGATGAAAATTCCAGATTTCTCCGAGCTGCCACAATTACTCGGGTATGCTAAAAGAGATAAATTAGATGTTGAAGAAGCATTTAACGAGTCACAATTTGTAGAAATAACTGGATTGGGAAGGCTGATAATCGAGAAAGCTAAATTAATTAATGAGCGTTACAAGTTACTTCACAATGATTTGCTTTTCCCAGAAGCCAATCTAGTAAATTGGGCGATGTGTCTATCCAGTGCTTACTGTCGTAGCGCAGATACCCTTGATGACGTTTTAGACACACTTATAGATATGTTTTATCGAAAACCAATTACTGACCTTATTGGCAATCACAGTTGCGTTGCCGAACTAATAGCAAACAGAAACACTAATGAGCGAAAAAAGGGAAAAATTTCAAGAATTCAAAGACAAATTTATTATCAAATTATTAAAGCCGAGGAATTAATAGAAGAAAAAATAGGAAGCATCTCTACTACAATATATGATGAGAACACAATATCGTCAAATATTCTTAAAGCTTTACTAAATATCCAAAGTGATAGCTTATATATTGATGCTAGCGAAAACTCCATTAATGACGGCATTCGAAATCAATTGAGTATGATTTATGATGTAAAAGATCAGACAAGATGTGGTGTTTCTGTTAGTGGTAAGAATGCTGGAGAAATAGATGTTATGATTTCTGATAATGGTAATCCTATTGCTATTCTTGAAGGTTTGATATTAGATTGCTTGAGCAAGGATTATCTACGCTCCCATATAAATAAGGCAATTTCAAACTATAATCCTATGGGGTGCACTTTGGTGTACATACTTATTTATGCAAAAGCAAAGGACTTTGAAAGTTTTTGGAATAAATTTATGGATTATATGAAAGACTATGAATTCCCATATGATACTGACGAAACTGTGCGTGAATTAAATACACCCTATACGGAGTCACGTCATGCTAAAACTGTTCTTAATCGAAACGGTAAAAAAGTCCATGTTCATTTTTACGCAATTGTAATGGGGTAAAGTATTACTACTTCTTTTATTCGTGTTGATTGAAAGAACATAACCCCTGACCTCCGCGTTAAATTTGACATACCTTATCAGAATATGTTATAATTATTATGTATTTATCA
>JAEEGL017145187.1_pt1 | contig 11139 bp, 8 predicted proteins | sample 9134231 | NCBI WGS metagenome assembly JAEEGL01 (sample SAMN16246548, study PRJNA631951) | gut metagenome | biome: gut microbiome; feature: rumen; material: fiber-attached | host: Bos | place: Iran: Karaj | collected 2018-10
TGACGATCTTCATGAACGGCGGCATCGATCCGATGGACGGAATGAAAAAGAACCGGGATATTCCTTGCAAACCATTGTCTGAATATAAGAGCTTTGAAGAATTTTATGAAGCCTATAAGCGACTTCTGGACTACTATATGGATCTGTCGATCCAGGCACAGTATTATTCGTATGAAGTGATGAACAGGGACGTTTCGTTCCTTTTCACAAGCCTGCTGACAGATGACTGTATCGAAAGAGGCAAGGCGCTGCTGGACGGTGGTGTTCGGTATCTGGGAGGTACCAACGAGATCTATGGGCTGATCAATGCATCGGATGCCCTCTGGGCTATCAAAGATCTGGTATTTAATAGGAAGAAATACACCCTGGACGAGATCGAAAAAGCGATGCTCTCCAACTTCCGGGGATATGAAGAGCTGAGAGCGGATCTCTGGGCGTGTGATAAATATGGAAATGATCTGGATACGGCAGATTCAATGGCGACGGATCTTTATGAGTATGTTGCCAAAGGCGTCCGGCAAAGAGGCATCGATGCCGGTATGCAGTATTTCCTGGTCGTGATCAGCAATAATCAGCTGAATACAGAATGGGGAAGAAAAACAGCGGCTTCTCCGGACGGCCGATATGCCGGTCAGTATATGAATCCGGCAAACAACCCACAGGGCGGAGCCAATACCAGCGGACCTACCGCTATGCTGAATTCTCTGGCGAAGATCGATGCAAGATACCATGCCGGTTCGGTGCAGAATATCAAATTCTCACCGGAATTCTTTGCAGAGAACCGGGAGGCGATCAAACTTCTGTTCAAGACTTACTTCGAACAGGGCGGCTCCCATGTGATGGTCACGGTCGTCGGACGCGGAGTGCTGGAGGATGCGGTAAAACATCCGGAGAACTATAAGGATCTGATCGTACGGGTCAGTGGATTCTCGGCGGTCTTTGTCAATCTGGAGGCGGACATTCAGCAGGAACTGATGAGCCGGGTGCTGTATGACTGAGCCGGTTTTGAAGATTTTTGATATTCAGCGGTTTTCCATTCATGATGGACCCGGGATCCGGACAACCGTTTTTTTCAACGGATGCCCGCTTCACTGCCCCTGGTGTTCCAACCCGGAATCTCAGAGAGGAAGGACGGAACTGATGCACTTTGCCCGCAAGTGCACGCACTGCGGGCGGTGCTTTCGGGCTTGCCCGAATGGTGCCATCCGCTTTTCACCGGAGGAGGGACCTCTCATCGACCGGTCGAAATGTATTCGCTGCGGGACCTGTGCGAAAGCCTGCTTGTCTGATGCGATGCGGATGAGTGGAAAAGAAGTCTCGGTGCAGGATGTGATGAAGATCGTTCGCCGGGACAATCACTATTATGAGAAGAGTGGCGGCGGAATGACCGTTTCCGGCGGAGAACCTTTCCTGCAGCCGGAGGGGCTGGCTGCACTCCTGAAAGCAGCAAAGGAAGAAGGTATCACGACAGCTATCGAGACAACGGGCAATGTTTCTCCGGAAGCTTTTGAAAAGGCTGCCGGATTGATCGATACCTATCTCTTCGATCTGAAGCATTGGGATCCGGACATGCTTCATAAGGTAACAGGAGGGAATCTCCCGCTCATTCTTGAAAATCTCAGGCAGGCACTCTCAGAGAAAAAAGCATCTGTGATCATCCGGGTGCCGGTGATCCCCGGATTCAACTTTGATCCGGAGAGCCTGAAAGGGATTTTCCAGCTGGCTAAAGCGCAGGGCGCACGTCAGGTTGATTTGCTTGCCTATCATGTACTGGGAAGAAGCAAGTATACACAGCTTGGACTTTCCTACCGGCAGGAAGGTGAAAAAGGACTGGATAAAAAAGAATTGGTTCCCTATGCACAGATCGGACTGCAGATGGGACTTGATGTAACGATCAATGGTAAAGATATCAACTCTATAGGAGGATGAATATGAGCCAGAAAAAATGGAAAGTGGCGTTAGTCGGATGTGGAAGTATTGCAGGAGAGATCTATCTTCCGCAGCTTGCGACATTCCCGGATGTTGAAGTCGTGGCAGTCTGTGATATTATGCCGGAGCGGGCTCAGGCTTATGCGGAGAAGTTCGGTATTCCCAATTGGTATCCGAATATTGATGAGCTGCTGGAGAAATGCGATTTTGAGATCATGATGGACACGGCATCGATCCCGGCCCATCATGAGCTGAATATGAAGGCCATTGCTGCAGGGAAACATCTGTATACCCAAAAACCCATGGCGATGACGGTCGAGAAAGTGACGGAGCAGATCGAGCTGGCAGAGAAAATGCATGTGAAGATCGCGGCCGCTGCGATTCATCCGCTGCGTCCCGATATTATCCAGATTCGCCAAATGATCGAAAACGGAACGATCGGACACGTCAATCTGATCCGGGCACGGGCAGCTCACGGCGGTCCGAATTATTTCCAGTTCCGGGAAGCAGACTGCTCCTGGTTCTTCCAACCGGGTGCTGGTGCCCTCTACGATATGGGTGTTCACGGGATCACGGAGGCGGTTTCCGTATTGGGACCTGCCAAAGAAGTAACCTGTGTGGCCTGTATCTCTGAACCGGAGCGCACCATTCGGAGCGGCGCATTCGACGGAAAGAAGATTAAGACAGACTATCTGCCGGACAACTATATCATCACCCTTGACTGGGGTGGTGGTACACTGGCTGTCATCGATGCCGGTTTTTGCGAGAAAGCTGCAACGTTGAACCAGATGGAAGTTTATGGTTCCAAGGGAACGATCACGGTCAAAGGACATCTGAAGATCGGTGCCGGAGACGGACTGATGGCCTACATTGATGACGAAGATCGGAAGATCCGTGGATGGATAGAGCCACAGCCGCAGGAACTGCCCTATCCCGGGGAGTGGAAACAGGCAGAAGCGATCCATGATCTGATCCATGCAATCGAAACCGACTGTACTCCGGTACTGGATCCGAAGATCGCGCGTCATGTTATCGATATCATGTGCACAATCTCAGACTGCATCAAGGAGAAGAGAACCCTGCCGCTTCATACTACTTTTGAATTTTGAGATAAACATATCGGACGGGGAATTACCGGAGGTATTCAGGCAGGAACTTTTCTTGTGGACAGTCTGGTAAAAAACAAGATTTTACTATAGTAGGACTATGGCCGGCAGCCTATCGTTGGTATAACGAAAAAGGCTTAAAAAGATATCCTGCAGAATGGGATAAGGCCTTGTTTTCCGAATGGAAGATACGAGTGTGCCGGGAGGATTGTTATAGTATGGCAGAGGATCGTTATAAAAAACAAAAATAATGATTGCTTTTTTTGTGTTTTATGGTATTATTATCTATATCAATGCGTGTCCGAAAATTCCTGTTCGGACATAGAAAAAACATTATAGGAAAGGAAGAAAGCACATGAAAAATCTTAAGAAAGTGCTTGCCCTGCTTCTGGCCGCTATGATGGTAATGGGACTGCTCTCCGCTTGTACCAAGACTGAAGAGCCGGCAGCCCAGCCCACCGAGCAATCTCAGGAGCAGGCTACTACTGAGGAGTCCAAGACCGAAGAGGCTTCTCAGACGACTGAAGAGTCTAAGACCGAAGAGTCCAAAGAAGAAGCTTCCACTGAGCCTGAGCCCACTGGTGACACTTCTGTTACTCCTCGTAACGAGACCTTCTACCTTACCACTGGTCAGTGGGGAACCGTTATCAACAACAATGGTTTCTCCTCCAACACCAACAACACCTTCTGCGGCAACAACTCTGCTACCGCTTGCGAGCTTCAGTTTGAAACCCTGTACATGTTCAACATGCTGAAGGGTTCCGGCGATCCTCTGCTGGCTGATGGCGATCCCGAGTTCGACGCAGACAACAACATGACCATTCATCTGAAACCCGCTGCTGCATGGAGCGATGGTACTCCTCTTACCGCAGAAGACGTTAAGGCTACCTTCGATGCTCACATGACCGTATCCTCCAACGCCGGTGTTGCTTATGCTCCTTACATGGCTTCCTGCGAAGTCATCGACGAGCATACTGTAGTTTTCCATCCGACTGACAACGTAAACGTTCCTCAGATGATGAACTACATCAATGGCATGTATGTTTTCCAGAAAGCATATCTGGATGCCAAACTTGCCGAGTATGGCACTGACTACGAAGGTTTCAAGAATGACCTTATGTATGATGCTCCTCACAGCGGTCCCTACGATCTGACCATTAACAATGCTCAGGCTGTTGGTGTTACCCGCCGTGACACTTACTGGGGCCAGGATGCTTCCATGTGGGGCAAACTTCCTGTTCCGAAGTACATCGTTCACAACATCTATGCTGACAACAACGCACAGGCGAACGCTCTTCGTGTTGGCGAGTCCGATATGGGCCAGACCTACATCGCAAACGTTCAGACCATGTGGGAGAATGACGGACTTCCGATTTCCACCTACTATCCGGAGGCTCCTTATCACGTAGCTGTTTCTCAGCCTACCTGTATCTTCAATACCACCGTTCCTGGTCTTGATCAGGCTGCGGTTCGTAAAGCCATTGCTATGGCAGTTGACTACGATCAGATCCTGTCTGCTGCTATGACCAATCAGGCTCCTCCTTTCTCACAGTATCCTCGTATGCTGTTCCAGCCCAACGATCAGATTCGTGCTACCTACCTGAAGGATGCAGCTGCTCTTGCTGCTCTTGACTGGCCGGGCAATGATCCTGATGCTGCCAACGCTCTGCTTGACGAAGCTGGCATCGTTGATACCGATGGAGATGGAATCCGTGAATATCCGGAAGGCAACAACCTTAGCTTCCAGGCTTCCTGCCCGACCGGTTGGTCTGACTGGCAGGCTTCCATGACTCAGGTTTCTGAAGCTGGTGCTAAGATCGGTATCCAGATCGAGACCTACTTCCCCGAGAGTGCACAGTGGTCCGAGAACCTTCGTACCGGTAACTTCACCATCACCATGAACTCCTATGGTGGCGGCCCCTCCGACCCGTGGAACTCCTTCTACTCTGTATTCTACAACTATCACAGCGCTGACAACTATGATCCCGCTTACCTGCCTGAGATTACCCTTGGCTACAGCCGTTACCAGGGCGAGTATACTCAGCGTGCAAACGAGCTGCTTGATCAGGCTGCTAAGACGACTGATATCAATGTTCTGAAGGATATCTATCAGGAACTGAACGAGATCTATCTGACCGAAGTTCCTTCCTTCGCTCTGATGTATCGTCCTCAGCTGTTCCACGAAGTGAATGAGTCCGTATGGACCAACTTCCCGGCAGAAGGCGACGGAGTTTCTCCGCTTTGCTGTATCTTCGGCCAGGGCGTTGCTGCTCTTTACAACCTGGAACTGGTTGGCGAATAATTAGTTCTTAACAGACTAACGCATTAGATATTCACTTTACTAGTACTACATACTAACGAATGTGATTAATTGAAAATGCGGCGGTTGTATAGGATCAAAGTTCTTGCAGCCGCCGCCTTTTCTTATCAGAGAGGTGGTTGTTATGAAAGGCTTTGCCAAATATTATGGTAAAAGACTTATTTGGTATCTGGTCACCTTAGTTATCGCTGTCTTCCTGAATTTCATGCTTCCCAGACTGATGCCCGGCGATCCTATCTCACAGCTTGTCTCCAGTGCGGCTGCCGGCGTCACCGATATGAATGCATATCAGAAGATCGTTGATCAGTATACCAAAGAATTTGGTATGGATAAGCCTCTTATCCAGCAGTTCTTCATTTATGTAGGAAATCTTTTTAAAGGAAACCTGGGTGTATCCTTTGCACAGTATCCCAAAACAGTTTCGACCATTATCAAGGAAAGTATTGGTTGGACCCTTGCTCTGCAGATACCTGCCCTGATCGTCGGATGGATTCTTGGTAACGTTCTTGGTGCCGTTGCCGCCTATATGCGTAAAGGCTGGGATAAAGCTGTCCTTCCGTTCTTCCTCTTTATCAGTAATACACCTGCTTTTGGTTTGGCTTTGGTATTTGTAACCTATCTGGCCGTGAAGGCCGGATGGTTCCCTGTCGGACGTGGTTATGGCTCGCAGTTTGCTACTCCTGTAGCCAGTATGGAGTTTGTCGCATCCGTTCTGAAACATTACCAGCTTCCATTCTGGACGATGGTTCTTATCTCGATCGGTGGACAGGCAATCGGTATGCGTTCCATGTCTATTTACGAACTGAATACGGACTATGTAAAATACAGCCGTTTCCTCGGCATCAAAGATAGAAAGATCGTTATGTACGTGTTCCGTAACGCGATGCTTCCTCAGATCACCGGTCTGGCTATGAGCCTTGGTTCATCTGTTGGTGGTAACCTGGTGGCCGAGTCCATTTACAGCTATCCTGGTATCGGTTCTCAGATGCTGAAAGCAATTTCAGCTCGTGACTATCCGACGCTGTCCGCTTGTACGCTGATGATCACGATCATGGTTCTGATCGCCAACGTAGTGGTCGAGTTCCTCTATGCTGTGGTCGATCCTCGTATCAAAGCGGCCCAGCAGGATGGATAATAGGCGAAAGGAAGTGTGTAGAATATGAAACAAATATTAAAAAATATCTTTCATTCACCTAGATTTGTAGTCGGTTTTATCATTTTCTGCTTAGTATTACTCTTAAGCTTCTATCCGATGATTTCCATCTTTACGCCTATGGAGATCGTTGGTTCCGGTTTCCATGCACCGGGTACTTATGTAAACATCAAGTCAACCATTCAGTCAAAATCTGAAGATCTGAAGTATGTAGGCGCTGCCGGTCTTTCCAATCAGTTCACGAAAGAAGAACTTGGCAAGATGCAGGAATGGCTGGTCAAATACGGCGGAGTCGATCAGGCTGTTGTTGATGAGGCCGCTGAAAAAGATGGTTCCTTCATCGAGCTGTGGCAGGCAACCTATTCAGATGATGTCCAGTATAAAGCGACTCAGGCTTACAAGCGTGAGATCCAGAAGTTCAACAAGCTGATTGAGCGTATCACCGCGACAGATTCGCTGGAGATCGGTGAAGGCGACAGCAAGATCACGGTCAAGTCGAATGCTTTCGTCAATGTTGAAAATATCGCCAACAAAGTTACGCTTCCTCTTGGTACCGATAACTTTGGTGCCGACGTTCTGACAAAGCTGACTTCAGCCATCGGCGTTTCCCTGAAAATGGGTGTTATGGCTGGTGCGATCGCTACCGCGATTGGTCTGACGATCGGTCTTCTGGCCGGTTTCCTTGGCGGATGGGTCGATAATACGCTGACATTCTTCACGAACCTTTTCACCGTTATTCCCAGTTTCGTTATTCTGGTTCTGATCGCGAACTCTATCAACCAGGCAGGACGAAGCCCCGCGATGGTTTCACTTATTATCGGTATTACTGCATGGCCGTGGACAGCACGTTCGGTTCGTTCTCAGGTTATCTCCCTGCGTAACCGTGACCACGTTAATCTGTCCAAACTGTCCGGACACAGCACTGCCAGAATCATCGTACAGGATGTTCTGCCATATATCCTTTCTTACGTTATCATGGCTCTGATCCTGCAGATCGGTTCCGGTATTCTTGGTGAAGCACAGCTTTCCATGCTGGGTCTTGGTCCGTCCACTACGACAACAGCTACATTGGGCTTGATGATGAACTGGGCCAACACCTTCTCCGCTGCACAGAACGGTCAGTGGTGGGCATTCGTTCCGGTTGTTCTTGCCATCACATTGATTTCTTATTCGATGAACCTGATGAACACCGGTCTCGACCAGGTCTTCAACCCGCAGCTGCGTGACTAAGGAGGATACTATGGGAAAAGCTATGCTTGAGGTAAAAAACCTCAGAACAAAATATGTCACTCGTCTTGGCGAGGATGTATATTCTGTCGATGGTGTCTCTCTGAAGATCGAAGAGGGTAAATCTCTCGGTGTTGCCGGTGAGTCCGGATGTGGTAAATCTACGCTGGCTCTGTCCATGATGGGTTACTATTTCCCGCCCCTGCACTACATTTCCGGTGATATTATCATCGACGGACAGAATATTTCCGGTATGGATCCGGAAAAAGTCCGTACCACTATTCTGGGTAAAGAGATTGCCTACATTCCGCAGGCAGCTATGAACGCCCTGAACCCCACCATGAAGATCATCCGCTTCCTGGAAGACGTTATTCATGCGCATGAGCCGAAAGCTACCAAAGCTGAAATCCGTGAAAGAGCAGAAGAGCGTTTTGAAAGCGTTGGTCTTGGCAGAGAAGTTCTTGACCGTCATGCGGTTGAGCTTTCCGGTGGTATGAAACAGCGTACTGTTATCGCTGTTTCTACGATTCTTTCTCCGAAGGTACTGATCGCTGATGAGCCTTCATCAGCTCTTGACGTTACCTCTCAGAAGCTGGTCATCAAGATGATGAAAGAAATGATGAACAAAGGTTATATCCGTTCCATGATGTTCATCACCCATGAGCTTCCTCTTCTGTACAACGTTACTGACGATATCGCTGTTATGTATGCCGGCCAGTTTGTCGAATACGGATCAGCGAAAGAAATGGTCTTCGATCCGCTGCATCCGTACAGCCACGGTCTGATGGGATCCATCCTCGTTCCTGAGGAAGGTACCCGTGGTATGAACCTGACAGCTATCCCTGGTACTCCTCCCAACCTGAAGAGACCTCCGAAAGGCTGCCGTTTCGCGGAACGCTGCAAATATGCGACGGTCGAATGCTCTTATGTAGCTCCGATCGAGAAGAAATTCGGTGAAAACGAAACTCGTATGTACCGCTGCCTGAAGGATGAGCCGTGGCTCAGAAAGACCTATGAAGAAGAACAAGGAGGCGCGAGCAATGAGTGAAGTTAAAGAACGCAAAGATTACACGAACGGCCCGCTTTGCCTCTCCGGCCGCGGTGTAACCCGTATTTTTGGTCATGGTGAAAAAGCCAACGTAGCTGTTGACCATGTCGACTTCGACTTCCACGAAGGCGAATTTGTTTCTATCGTTGGTGAGTCCGGTTCCGGTAAGACCACCCTTTCCAAGATGCTTCTTGGTCTGCTTCCGATCTCTGAAGGCGAGATCCTGTTCCAGGGTAAACCCAGAGACATTTCTACCAGAGCCAAGAAAGCTGAATACTGGAAAGGTATTCAGGCGATTTTCCAGGATCCTTTCGCATCCTACAATATCTTCCATAAGATCGATGCCGTTCTGCTTGACTGCATCAACATGCGCGGCGGAAAGAATCTTCCTTACGAGAAGAAAGTTGAAATGATGACCGAGGCCTGCTCTTTCGTTAACCTGAAGTTTGCTGAGCTGACCAACAAATATCCCTTCGAGCTTTCCGGCGGCCAGATGCAGCGTCTGATGATCGCTCGTATCTTCCTGCTGAAACCCAAGATCCTGCTGGCTGACGAGCCGACCTCCATGGTTGACGCCTGCTCTCGTGCTACGATCCTGGATATGCTCCTGAACCTTCGTGATGAGATCGGTATGACCATTATCTTCATTACCCATGATATCGGTCTTGCTTACTACATCTCTGATACGGTTTATATCATGGAGCATGGTAAGTTCGTTGAGTACGGCAAAGCGGATGAAGTTATTCTGAATCCGAAGGCTCCGTACACCAAGAGACTGATCAGTGACGTTCCGAAGATCCATGAGGAATGGGACCTGTCTACAGTCGATCTGAAAGACGATTATTGATCTTTCATTTTCTAACAACCACGAAACCCGGCGGTGATCCGCCGGGTTTCTTCATAGAGAGTTAATCACTTGGCAAAGCGTAGAAATTTCCCCTTTTATGCTACAAAAATTCATAGGATTTTTTTATTGCTCTTTCAAAAAACTGGTGGTATGATAAGAAAAACCTAAGGAGAAATCCAAAAATGTTTGCAGCATTGTTTTTGCCAGTTCATTCAGATAGATCTATTCAATGGGGATGACCAACCTTCCGGGTCGGAAGGTCAGTCACCCTCTTTTTTTGCGAAAAAATGCTGTTTCAGGAGGATACGTGTTATGAGTGTACTAACAGGCGTTCAGCTGGTACCGGCTTTTGAAGATGAAGGAGTTAAAGCTTATCGGCTCGAAGGGCAGCCGGAAAATGGTCCCTTTCTGAACCGATACTATATTGTGACAGAAGCAGGTACCAGGCGGCTTCTGAACAGTCCGGAAGTTGTCAGCTTTGATGTTTACCGATGCCTTTTAAAATCGACCGGGCGAATGGTTCGTCATTTCGCGCATAAAGAAATGATGACCTCTGCGAATATCCTTTCGATCCTGCGCGGTGCACTCAATTATCCGCTGGAAGAGAGCTGTTTCAACGAAGGTGTTCGTGTTCATGATATCAGTTTTCTTTCCAGTGAACGAGTGTTCCATCATGAAGAGATCGCCGGACTGGAGATCAAGTATTCCAAGTTGGCGATGGTTCCGGACAGCACATTGATGATCGGAGATATCGTGGCTACCGGAGAGACACTTATCCATTGTCTTCGGTATGTGACGGATCATTATCGTCGTCACGGGGCTAAGTTAAGAAATATTATTCTGTTTACGATCGGCGGGGATACCGGTATTACCGTTATGGAGGATCTGACAAAGGAGATCCGATCCTTCTGGCCGGATTTTGAAGGATTCATCACGGTCTACTATGAAGGAGTTTTCAGCTGCTACCAGGATAAAGGTGTCTCCGGCATCAACCGACCCGATGTGGATTTCTACTGGAAAAACGGGATCGTTGCGCCGGAGTATCGTGAAGAGACTCTGCAGCATCGGGATACGCTCTTCGAAAAATGTATTATCTATGACGGAGGTGCCAGACGTTATGAGATCTCCGATCATATTGAAGAGGTTCTCGAATATTGGGAAGGGATCCTGGAAAGAGCGGACCAGATCGATATGAAAGCCCTGGTCGATGAGAAACTGGGCTATCCTACTCCGGTAAGTTTTGAAGACTGGATCGTTCTTAATCATTATGATCAGATCGATCGGGATGTGTGCAAGAAGCTATATGAACAGGAAAAGGATTACGTCCGGATGATCCTGAATGTACCGCTTAGAGAAATTGCAAGAACCCGGATCGATGAATTTACGTCGGCACTGGCAAGATATATTATATAAACTTTATCCTTGGGAGGGGAACAAAATGTCAGAAGTAAAGAACAAAGTGGATGTTGATTTCTCGGAACAGGCAGTTCCGCAGTCATCACGCAGAAA
>JAEEGL010672364.1_pt1 | contig 11138 bp, 13 predicted proteins | sample 9134231 | NCBI WGS metagenome assembly JAEEGL01 (sample SAMN16246548, study PRJNA631951) | gut metagenome | biome: gut microbiome; feature: rumen; material: fiber-attached | host: Bos | place: Iran: Karaj | collected 2018-10
AGGCAGTAGTGAGGATATACCAACCAGCAATGGTGAGAAGATTCAGAAGGTAATTAAGGGAAACATTTATAATGATATTGTAATGACTAAGAGTGTAATAGATGTACTTGATAAGCTGTTTGGTAAAATAAGTGCTGTAAAGACAGATTACATGAAGAAAGCTATAAACATAGATGAAGATTATGTAGACATAATCAAGTGCATAATTGATGAAGCAATCAAATCCGGGGATAGAGCAAGAATTAAAAATATAGGCAATATTATAGGTACTGACTATAAAGTAGTATCTGATAGAGCAACAGATGTGGACATTAATAATATACCTATTGAGGTTGGCAATGATGTAATGTATGTATCAATGGCTAGTGGATGGAGAGCAATGATGGCAATAATAAGGGTACATGAAGAACTGATGCTGAATACTGCAATAGCGGTAAAGATTGAAGTAAATAAAGACACAAAGGATTATTTAGAGAACAACTTCAGCACAAGGAATGTATCATTAGGACTGGCAACTAGTACAATAATAGCATATATAGAGTCATTATAGATACGGAGGATAACATGGAATCAGACATATTAGAGTTTGATATAAAAGAAGAGAAGACAGAGAAGTATTTAAAGGATGACTTTGAGAGGGATGTATTAGGAACAGATGTAGTTGAGTTATTATCTATATTAGAATATAAGAAGAACATCATACTCCAGGGTGCACCTGGAGTAGGAAAAACATTCATAGCAAAAAGGTTAGCTTGGGCTATGATGGGGGAAAAGGATAACAGCAGAATAGCACAAATACAGTTTCATCAGAGTTATGAATATGAAGATTTTGTAATGGGGCTAAAACCAGATGCTGATGGCAGGTTTAAAGTTAGAACAGGTGTGTTTTACAACATATGTAAGAAAGCAGAGAAGAGTAATGCACCACATTTTCTGATAATAGACGAGATAAATAGAGGTAATATATCAAGGATATTAGGTGAAATGTTCTCATTAATAGAAAAAGAGTACAGAGGCGAAACTATAATGCTCAAGGAAAATAATGAGGAGTTTTCGGTACCTAAGAACTTGTATATTATAGGCACAATGAATACTGCTGATAGAGCGATAGAGTTAGTAGATTATGCATTAAGAAGAAGATTTGCATTTGTATCAATAGAGCCAAAGTTGGAGAGTGAAGGATTTAAGAGAATTTTAGTTAAGCATAATAGTATAATGCTAAACAGAGTAGTAAAGGAACTGATAGCATTAAACAAAGAAATAGAAGATGACCCAGTGTTAGGTAAGGGATTTATGATAGGACATGGGTACTTTTGTGGAGATAAAGTGATTAATGATGAAAGCATATCTAACACTATAAAGTACGAGATTATTCCAACATTGGAAGAATATTGGTTTGACTCAGGTGATAAAGTAGAGACATGGAAGCAAAGATTAATTAATGCAATAACTGTTAAAAGGTAGCCTATGAATATAAATATAGCTTATGATATAATAAAAAAGGCATTCAGTGAATTACAGAGTGAAAGAATTAATACAACTATGTATGAGCAGAGTCAGACAGTATATGAGTTACTTGTATATATATTGACAGCATGGGTGGATAAGCTGAGAAGAGAAGGGTTATACAAGGAATACATTGAGATAGAAGATGTACAGACAAATGAAATAAAAGGTAGGCTAAACATAAGTAAAACAATGAGCGCACTAAAGTCAAAGAATAAACTAGTGTGTAGTATAACGAAGATGAGTGTTGACAATACAATAAATAGAGTAATTAAAGCAACACTAAAAAGCACAAGAATTAATGATATAACAAATAAGGCAATAACAAATAAATTAAGGGACCAGATAGATAAGCTTTCAAGTATATCTGATATTAATATAAAGAGAATAGAATGGGCGAGAATAAGGTTTAATAACAACAATATAAGGTATAAAGAAGTCACAGAGCTTTGTAGACTAATATTGGAATATAACGATGACACATTGGAGTGTATATTAACTAAATATATCAAGGACAATATTGATGAGTGGATTAAGCAATATATTAATGACAATAGCACACTTGGTATATATAGGGTATCCGGTGATAGAGTTATAGTATATAAGAATAAAAATATACACTTAGTGATAACTAAGAGCAATGATGAACTTTGTGAGTATATAAAAGGAATACAGAGTACAGATAAGAGTATAATAGTAGAGATAAGAATTAACAGTAGCTTATATATAGAGTACAATGAATTCTTAGCCGAGATAGTAGAGGGTAAAAAGGTGTACAGAGAGATAGTTAACTTATATGACATGATGGGATATACTGATGCAAGAATTGAAAAAGCTAAGAGTGTGGTAAAGGATGAAATACTGAGAACATGACAAGAAAAGTAATAAAGAGCAATGTTAAAGAAAAGATATTAGGGAATACAGATCACAAGTGTGCACATTGTGGCAGAGGAATAAGTATTGATGACATGACAGTTGAGCATATATTTCCTGTGTCAAAAGGTGGAAATAATAACAAGTTCAATTTAGTAGCACTATGCCCAGAATGTAACTATAATAAGAGTAATGAGGTTCATGGAATAGAGTATTATAAGCACATAAAGGAAGAGCTGTTTGATAATTATGCACTAGAATTAGCAATGAATCAGATAGAGTATAGGGTGAGAGGACTATTCCAAGTTGATATAGGATACAGGAGAATGCCAAATAGGCAGGTAGCTAGACTAACATATCAGATGGCTAAAAGGGGAGACAAAAGAGATAAGATAAAGAAAATAATAGAAAATTCTATTGTAACAATAAGAGTTGAGAAGGCATCAAGAGAGGATGCAGATAAGATAGTAGAATTTCTTGAAGGGTTTAAGAATGACAACGAATGTAGTATAGGAAGTACAATATATAGTAACAAATATCAAGTAATTAATGCTATTGAAGATGGGTGTGGTTACACCTATTGGAATGGTGAGGCAATGTGCGGTGTGGCAATAATGGAGCAGGCTAAGGGTATTGAGCTACCTCAGTTGAAAAATATGGAAGAGCAGACATTGTTTGATGTTAGGTACATATTGAGTACATTATGTATAAATAAGAAGTTCTGTGCTTTTGATAGTGAGTTATCAATTATTATACAGGCAATGCTGGCACAACACATAGTACCAGTTGTGTTTGTTACCAGTGAAACAATGAAACGCAGAGACCCTTATATAGAGCTACCTTATAAGTTAGGCGATGCTGATGGAAAATTGTTATTTCCATTATTGGATGGTTTGAGAGACTTGGTGAGAACTAAAGTTGAATCAATATGTAATGCAGGTGACAAGCAGAGTATGGATAAAGAACAAATGGATAAGACAGTAGAGGAATATATAGGGACTGGAAATAATGTAGATAACAGAAAGAAGAAGCAGATAGAACTCGAAAGAAGTATGGAAACAATGAGAATAGGAATTGACAAGAGGAATTAAATGTGAACGAGATAATATCATCATATTAGATGCACTTACAAAAGAACTTGGTGAGCGATATAGACTCTGTCATGATATTGGTGTGTACGAGAACTGTTGGTATGACTCATATATGTGTTATAAGCATGAATTTGAATCACCTAAGTTCTCTAAATGTGGTTATGGTAACAGCTTATCACTGAAATCATGTATGCATAGAATAGTTAATGATAGAAGCAATACAAATAAAGATGTGATTTTATGCGGAGTGATTACATTAAGCAAATGGGATGATACACAAAAGCGTTATACAATAGAAATTTTTAGATATATCCCGCCAAAGGATTACATTGTAACTCGACTACACGCATTAGGTTTTTCAGACAATGAGATTGAAGAAGAATACAATAAAGCCAAATGTATACAAATATATGAAGATTGATGCTGAATAAGAATAGGTGAACTTAAGTGAGTTTAATGGTGCAAGTATGAATATAGCAGGAATACCATATTTTGGTAATAATAATCAGAAGAAGATAAAATATATACTGGAAAAAGATATAGGTGAGTATAGGGAAACAGACCTATACTCACTTTTATTAGTATCAGGAGAAAAGAATAGTGTTGTAATAATTGATAATAGGTACCTAACCTGGATTGAGGATATACAGCTTAATTATAGGGATAAAATAGTAAGCATACCGTATTATACATACAAAAAAGAAGCTATTGGTCCAATTGAGGAAATAAGCACAGAAAAGAGTTATTATGACCATATAGAAATAATGGGAGATAATATGGTTAACATAAAGTATGAATATGAGCTTATGGAAATGGAATTGAGGATAGGGACAAAATTAGTTATATACAATGTAAAGAATGATGAAAAAATAGAGTATAACATAACAAGGTGGGCTAACACAGAATTCTCAATTAGCAAGTTATATGAATTATACAAGCAATACTGCTATTATGACATGCAGGAAGAGAATAGACAACACGAGGGTGGATACACATACATAAGTAAAAATGTAGAAAAAATATATAATAAGGAAGAAGCACTAAGAAAAAGGTATAAGCTTAAAACATACAAGGAAAAGAGAGAACTTAAAGATTACAGAGACGTAAGAATATATAGGTATGACCAATACATATCAAGGGTATCAAATGAGGATAAGATATCAGAGAAATTATTCAAGTACAGAAAGCTGGATTTTGAGTCATACTTATTCTGCAATCTAAGAGAGAATAATAAACCAGTAGACTGCTGTTCATGGGATGAACTAGGAAAAAGTAGAAAATATATAAAAGTAACAGATGGGCATATACCATTTTTTATAAAACATGAATGGTTAAATACAACTGAGATAAAGAGTAATGAAACATGGAGGCACTTAGGGCAGTAATATGTTTACAATGGAGAGTTTATTAAGAAACAATGAATATTGGGATGTAGCATATGAAAGGCTTATTAGTAAGCGAACACTAAGCAAAAAAGAGAGGCATACATTAACAGAGGCTTATACAAATGAAAGAGATAGTATAATAGAAAGAATTATACACGGAGAATATAAATGGTCTATACCAAAAAAGTTAGAAATTAGTAAGCATGAATCTAATAAAAAGAGAGTGGTGTATGTGTATGAAATAGGGGACAGACTTGTACTAGGTGTGATGTATAGGGTATTTTCAGAGTGCTATAAGGAAAGAATATCAGACAACTGTTATTCATATAAGACTGGTGTGGGGGCTAATAAAGCTGTAAGCATAATAAAGGAATATAGACCAGAAAGTAATAAGTATGGTGTAAAACTTGATATACATGCATATTTCAATAGTGTGTCAGATTATAGAATACAGGAAATGATTGATGAAATGTTTGATGACGGGGATAACCTTGGTGTAAAAAAGTGTATAAATGAGTTAATGACAGATAAAAGATGCATATATAATGGTAAGGAGACATGCGAGAACAAAGGGTTAATACCTGGTAATCCATTAGCAAGTTTCTTTGCAAACTATTGCTTAAGGGAGTGCGATGAGTATTTTGATTTGACAGAAAGTATGTATGCAAGATATTCAGATGACATAATATTAGTGTGTAATACACAAGATGAAATAGACAAGGGCATCAGCATTATCAAGCAGTGTGTGAGTGAGTACGGGCTAGAGATTAATAAGGACAAGTACCAATATTTTGGACCTGGTGATGAAATCACATTTTTAGGGTTAAAGATAATGAAAAACGGAAAGATAGATATGTCAGACCATTTGAAGACAAAAGTAAAGAAGCAAATACATAGGTGGTGCAGAAAGGGAAGGCTAGAAATAGAGATTGACAAAAAAGACTTCATGAAAGTTGCAACAAGAATAAATAACAGGTTGAATAATAAGAACTTCAAATGTTATATTAGGGACGAAGCACTTTTCGGGTGGTGCCATTATATATTTAGATATATAACAACTGATGAATCATTGAAAGAAATAGACCAATATACCAAAGATACACTACGTGCAATGAAGACAGGGTGTCATAATAAAGCAAATATTAATGCAATATCTGAAGATGAGTTCAGAAGTATGAATTGGGTAAGCCTTGTGCAATTATATCATATATACAAAAAAGATTTTGAGTACTACTGTGAAGTAATATCAATAATATAAGAACATAGAACGTGACTGAAATATTATATTTAATATAATATAAGGAGGGGGTAATATGAAGCAATTAACATTTATTAATAAGCACTATGTTGGAGATAATGTCATATATGATATGAGGGATGAGTACAGTGAAGTACAGCAGATAGAGAAAACAAGACTGATAGAAATGAGTAAAAACAACGAAATTATGGTAGTGAATTTGAAATTAGCTACAGACGGTAGACTAGTAGCAAGAGGCATAGATGAACAGCTTAAAATAAAGGCAATGCATAGTGATGGTGCAAAAGAGCCTAATAAGGATATGACTAATAACATTAATAAAGCAGCTCTGTTGGGTATTCTTGTGAGACCTGATAGATATGGAAGAAGTGAAAAATGGCCAACTGGTGAACTTGCAGTAGTATCACCTGATATAAGTGTATTACAAATAGAAAGTGATGAGCAAGCTAATAAAAGAGTAATTATACCAAGAGGAAGTCATCCAGAGATAAGAGTATTCAATCGTAAGGTAGGGTATTCAATGGAGTTTGTAGCAGAGGACAACAGGGTGTTGCAATCATTATTGGAGAATGGATTAAAAACACAACTTAAAGTTGAGTATAATACAGAATATAAAGAATTACTACAAACGATATTTAGGATAATGAAAGGAACAAAGACAATCAGAGCATATGTAAAAATAGAGTATAAAGACAAAACTGATAGAGATATAATAGTGAAAGAATCATTAAAGATATTAAATAGACAAAAAGTATCATTAAAGGATGATAGAAGACTATTCGACCTGTGCATATATACAGGATTTTTGAAAATGATTTATGAGAATACAATGGATGGGTTAATACTGAAAGTGCTTAAAGAAACAGCACTTGAGGCACATGAGTTACAAGGAAGAGCTTATTTGAGTGGTACACTAAGGAATGGGGCATTTTATACATGGGTTAAGCAAAACGGTAGAGAAATATCAGATTTGATAAGTGAAAGTCTAGGAGTGTGAGGTATAGGCAGAGGATATGGTTGAGAATCTATATTTGTATGCATATATTATGATACAATATCTGAAGAGTGTAACTGGTACGGAACCTAATATGCCAAAGCAAGTAAAGGGCATGCTGAAAGGGGTATACAAGAAAGCAAGTACCAATGACATATATAGTATAGATGATATATGTATAGCGTTTGTGGAAACAACAATATTGAATACAAACAGTAAGATATCATCAATTGAAGTTGTGACTTATACAATATATGGTAAGGTTAACATAAACATTATATATAGTAATGGAGCAAAAAGAACAATTGATATAATAAGGAAACAAGGAAAAGTTATAATAAATGTAGAGTAATACAAATAGGAAGTAGGTGTAAACAATGATTAGTGTTGAAGAAAAGAAGAAGAATAACAAAAGCAAAGAAATAGAGCAGGGGATTAAAATACTGGAAGAGGAAAAAAATAAAACATCAGAGGAATTCAAGGAGTTTCTGGAAGACCTCAGAATGGAACAGCATGAACAAATGTAAGAGGGGAAATATATGATGAAAGACAAGTTGGACAACATTAAAGTTTTAGTATTAGACGTTGATGACACAGGATTAGTACTAAAAATGTATAAGGATGAGAATGGAAAAAATAATAAGGACGGTGGAAAGAGAATTATAGGAATATTTGACTGTGATGAGTGGCTCGAATATAATATTATGAACAATGCATATAAGTATTGTGTGGCACCAGTACCATTGGCTAATCTGGCACAATATGTGAAGAACAATGGAGGGTTAGTAATGGGTCTCACAGAGTGCAGAAATTCATTTGAGTATAATGCAAAATACAATAGGATGAGAGAGTGCTACGAGGGATGTTTTGAGCATCATGGTGATTTAGTAACGGTAGACACCAGAAAATTAAAGGTAAAAGTAATGTTGAAGTTATGTAACAAGTATGGTATAACACCTGACCAAATGATGTTCATAGATAACAGCAGCTCAGAAGTAATGGAGGCATCAGAAAGTGGAATATTTGCAATGCATACAACTGAGGCATTATTGAGATTTGATTCAATGGATGAAACACATATCAATGGTATTGATGTAGAGTGTGAACAGACACATAATGAGCAAAGCGTGTGTTATAGCAGTAAGAGTAGACAGCAGTAATATACAAATTGTATAAAAATATGCAATCAAAATAAAATTGTATATGTTATATAATGAAAATGTAAAACATATAAATTAATTGAAAGATTATGATAAGACATATAGGAATAAAATTCAAAAATATGTGAAAAAGTATAGTGAGCAGTACAGGAATACATTGATTTCAGAAAAACTGAAAATTTGATGAGGTTTGAGTACTAATTAAATAAAAGGTGGCATAATACAACATGGAAAAAAGTAGAGAAGACATCATAAAAGAATTAGCAAAGACAATGCTAAAAAAAGATATGAGTGACCTCAGAATAGATGGGCATAATTATATAGAGAATACCAGAACACTATCAATGAGTATTAATGACACAAATGATGAGGACTTAGAAAAAACGATAAGAGTGATAAAAGTATATGAGGAAATATTCAGAAAACAGTCACTAAGTAATGCAGATGCAATGCAACTTGTATATCACCTTAATATAGCAAGAAAATGTATAGAAAAGGTGTTAGATTCTAGAAAATAGCTTGGAGGATTTATAATGATTGAAGCACTCTAAATAGGAAAAATAATGGATGATAATGGAAAAAGTATAGGATACAGATCAAGAGCCACAACAGGATTAGAAATGGATGCACCTATGGAAAAAATAGTATGGGCAGTGGAATCTAATAAACTTTGTGTATCAAATTGTGTAATGCATAATGGAGAATTAGTTATAATCGGTGAGGATACTGGGTGTAGCAGAGAGAAAAGAATACATGAGTTAGTTGAAACACTTAATCATGCTAGGCAAGTGTATGAACAGGGAAAAGACGAGGTAATGTCCAATTATGAATATGATAAGCTATATGATGAATTAGAAAGATTGGAAAATGAGACAGGAATAATATTAAACGGAAGTCCAACACAAAATGTAGGATACGAAGTTGTGAGTGGGCTTGAAAAATGTGAACATGAAACAACAATGCTTTCATTAGGAAAAACAAAGAGTGTTGAAGATATGGAGGCATTCCTTGGGACAAAAGAGGGTATGCTGTCTTGGAAGCTGGACGGGCTCACGGTAGTAATAGAGTATGCTAATGGATATATGACAAAGGCAGTAACAAGAGGAAATGGGCATATTGGTGAACTTGTAACAAACAATGCAAAAACTTTTGTAAATGTACCAAAACACATAAATTATACAGACAAGCTGGTATTAAGGGGCGAAGCACTAATTTCTTATGCAGAGTTTGAGAGAATCAAAGGAACAAGTGAAGGAGCCGAGTATAAGAATCCAAGAAACTTGTGTAGTGGGTCAGTTAGGCAGTTAGATAGTAGCATTACTGCAAAGAGGAATGTAAGGTGGGTAGTGTTCGACTGGGTAAATGGACCAGATGATATGACAAAAGAGGCACAAATGGATTTTATTAAATCATTGGGGTTTGAGGTAGTTAAAGCACTTAAGTGTGATAGAGAAAGTTTAAGAACTGCAGTTACAGCATTCAGTGAAGTCATAGATAAAAATCCATATCCATCTGATGGATTGGTATTAACATATAACGATATTAAGTATGGAAAGTCACTTGGTACAACTGCAAAAACACCAAAGCATTCAATAGCGTTCAAGTGGGCAGATGATGAGGCAGAAACAGAGTTGATTAATATAGAGTGGACAATAGGAAGAAGTGGAGTAATAACGCCTACAGCTGTATTCAAACCGGTAGAACTTGAAGGAACCACAGTACAAAAAGCATCACTACATAATATAAGTATTATGGAGAGCATTTTAGGAAAGCCTTATGTAGGACAGAAAATATGGGTGTACAAAGCAAATATGATAATACCTCAGATATCAAGGGCAATAAAGTATAATGAGGCAGAAGTAGGTAAAATAGAACCATTAAGATTGACAGATGATCCTCGTGTGACAAGAATTGGTAACACTAATAAATGGACTGTACAATATGAGGGAGAAGAGTTAGTATTTGAGAATTATGATGAAGCTGTTGAATTTGCAAATAGCAATGGAATATAAATAAGTAAGCAGGGGAGGGGGAGTGCACTGTGAAAGAGGATATAGTAGTAATCACAGGTATACATGCAGAAGATGGATTTTTTACATCATATAATGCTACAGAAATAATAGGTATAGACCATGATGCAGGGACTTATAAGTCATTAAACTTATGCAGTGGCAGACTGGCAGACGTTTTGAACAAAATTAGGGAAGGAAATAAATATGGCATAAAGACAGTTGATGTAAAGCGTGAGGGAGATAGAGCACACACTGCAAGATTATACAAAGTACCTTACAAAAGCATTATACAAATGTGCAATTACTATGATGCATATGAGTTAGGGTTGAACAATATGAATTTTTCAGTGTATAGTAACGAGAATGGTGGTGAATACATTGTAGTTAATGCTGGTGCAAATAAAATAATGGAGAGATTATATGTTATAAAGCATGATATACAAGATGGGACAATGCCTTTCTACTATGATAGAAAGGGGAAACCTTGTTCACAAATGTCATTCAGATTTGATATGTTCTTTTCATCATGGGAACAGGCTATGAATAAAAAAGAGCATATGTATGATAAATGTACACATATAGAGAAAGTATTTGCTGACCCAAGGTTTGACCCAAGAAGCATAGCAGTATGGGTGTAGTAACACATAATATTAGTTGGGGGTAATAAAATGAGAGAACGAAAAGAGAATTTATCAGTGCAGCAGGTCATTAAAAGAATACAAATGGTGCAGAAAATGCAGAAGTTGGGTGACCCTAAATTTCATGAGTATCACGAAACAATCTATACAGATGATATCTGGAAGATTGACATGGAGATGTTTGCAGTATCTGAGATAATAAGGTTCTGGGTATCTAGGGA
>JAEEGL010687428.1_pt1 | contig 11138 bp, 5 predicted proteins | sample 9134231 | NCBI WGS metagenome assembly JAEEGL01 (sample SAMN16246548, study PRJNA631951) | gut metagenome | biome: gut microbiome; feature: rumen; material: fiber-attached | host: Bos | place: Iran: Karaj | collected 2018-10
AGTGGCTTTTGATTGCTTGCGACTGGTGGTTGCGCACTGGGACGACCGATATATCTACGGATATACTGAACTTAGTCCCGACGAAACCGTATGTGTGGATTACGTCAACGGGGGCTATGACGGCGATTTGCTGTATGTCGTTGATTTGCTGTCTGAGGGTTTGACCCTTAATATGATTCATGTCAAGGTGGATGAGAAGGGTTGTTATGTGCCGCAACTTATTATTGTGATGCCGGATTATCTGGTGGATATTTCAACGCTTGCCAGTGCCTTCAAAGCCTGTGGCCATGATGTAAGGAATGTGTTGTTGTCGCGTCTGGAACGGCGACGTGACACGCCTTATACCTTGTTGGGCCATCTTGCCGGGCTCTTTTTGGACCAAACGGTGCGTGGCGCACGGGAACACCGCCCTGTAAGTTACGCGGAATGTGTGAAACTGGCATTTCAGTCGGACCCTTTATCATACGCTTTGACGGCGCTGGACAGCCAGTTCAATTTTCACGAAGAAGCGCGCCGACAATTTAATAACGTCCGTCAAGTGGTGGCTGCCGAGTTTCCGCGCTATGGTTTCAACTTGGACAAAGGGCTGACAGAACCCTCCTTCGTATGCGAGAAGTTGGGCCTGGTGGGCCGTATGGACTATCTGCAGAGCGACTATACCCGTCTTGTGGAGCAAAAGAGTGGGAAATGGGACGAGTTTCGTCACGCTCACAAGGAGGCCCATTACATTCAGATGATGCTTTATCGGGCAGTGATAGAATATGGATTGAACATTCCTGCTGCTGATGTAGAAGCCTTCCTCCTCTATTCCAAATATGCAGACGGACTGTTGCCGGAACATACGCTTAAGAGTCTGTTGCGTGAAGCTTTGGCTTTGCGTAATCGTGTGGCATCAATGGATCTGCAGTGTGCGCAAACGGGCGTCCGGGGATTTTTGGAAAATGTGGATGCCGACGCCTTGGCCACTGATGCCAACACCACGTTGTGGAAAGATTGGGAAAGACCCCGGGTGGCGGCGGTGCTTGACAAGTTTCGTACCGATGGTGCCAATGCTTCTCCAAAGTTTCGTTTAGCTCAGGCGTATTTCTATTGTTTCTACGACTTCCTTTGTCGTGAGCAGATGCAGGCGCGTGTTGTTGCACCCGGCAATGCGGGACGTGCATTTTCTGATTTGTGGAATTTGCCCGCGGCTGCGCGTCACGAATTAGGAAGCCTGTATTGGAATTTAACGATAAGCCGTTTGATGCGTGATGCCAGAGGTATAAATGCTGTGGAGTTTGCTGTTCCTCAGGATGATGACGGCTTTCGTTCCAATTTTCGCCGAGGTGATGTGGTGCTTCTCTATTCATATTCAACCGATGAGCCTGATGCGAGACGTCAGTTCCTCTTGCGCGGTCGTTTGAAGGAACAGTCGGCGTCTCGTTTGCTTATTGAACTTAACTCACCTCAAAGTAATTCGGCAGCATTCGGCGATAAGAACGCAAGATATGCCGTTGAGCATGATTATGTAGAGGCATCGGCCGGGCGGTTATATGCCTCTCTCTATGCTTTTCTTGAAGGTGACGCCTGTCGCAGGGATTTGTTGCTCTGTCAGCGTGAAGCTAAGGTGGCTGAGAAGCGGCCGGTTCTGAAGGGTGACTATCATCAGATGAACGGTCTGGTGTGTCGTGAACGTCAGGCAGAAGAACTCTTCTTTGTTATCGGACCTCCCGGGTCGGGCAAAACATCACAAGCCATCCGGAGTATGGTTGAGGAAGAACTGCGTCAGACTTCTCAAGGGAAAATATTGCTCATGGCCTATACGAACCGTGCCGTTGACGAACTCTGTGGCATGCTTGAGGGACTGATAAAAGAGCATCCCGACTTGTTGGACGACTATGTACGCTTCGGTTCCCCGCTTTCGGCTGCCGAAAATTACAGGTCGCGTTTGCTCAATCAGCGCTGTGACCGTTTGCAAGACACCTCGTCGGTATTGTCGTTGCTATCCCGTACGCGTGTATTTGTGGGAACAGCAGTCATGCTCACTTCGCTGCCCCTGTTGTTTGAACACATGACCTTTGACGTCGCTTTTGTTGACGAGGCCTCCCAACTGCTGGAACCCCACCTGCTGCCGTTTTTCTTCTTTCGCCGCAAAAGCGCTACCAAGTCCCATCTGGGGGAGACGAAATCCTATATAGACAATTCCAAGTCCGATTTATCCATCCGCAAGTTTGTTCTCGTAGGCGACCAAAAGCAGTTGCCGGCTGTCGTCTGCCAGTCAGCGGCACAAAGTGTAGTTCAAAGCAAGGCGTTGCAGGCTATCGGCTTGACCGACTGCCGCCATTCGCTGTTCGAACGTCTGTTGGCCAATGCACAACGTTCGGGTAATTCCTCCTTATACTATTTGTTGCAGCATCAGGGCCGTATGCACCCCGGTCTGTATGGCTTCGTCAATGCTCACTTCTACAACAACCGTTTGCTTAGCGTAGGTTTACCCCATCAGAAACGCCCCATTGAAGCCCTGTATCCCATGTCGGCAGCAACCGGTTCCAACACTCTGGCTGCTTTGTTGTGTCATCACCGTTTTATCTTCATCAATCAGCCCCCGCTCTCCTCTGGTGAAGCCTCCAAGACCAATTTGGCCGAAGCCAGGCAGGCCGTGCGTTGTTTGATAAATCTACGAGAACTTTACGCGTTGTCTGGCCGCAGACTCACCCCCAACGACGTGGGCATCATAGTGCCCTACCGCAATCAGATAGCCCTCGTGGCGCGTCTGATGGCAGAGAATGGGCTGGACGGGTTCGATGAAACCGTTGCCGACACCGTAGAGCGCTATCAGGGGAGTCAGCGTGACATTATCATTTTCCTATTTACCGTTCACCAACCCTTTGGACTCCATTTCCTTTCAGCATCAACCTATCTCGAAAGTGCCGACAGCGAAACGCCATATCCAGTGGACCGGAAACTGAATGTCACTTTGACGCGTGCACGTGAACAGATAATCCTTATAGGTCATGCCCCTCTCTTGCGGCGAAACGCTATCTACCGCCAACTGTTGGCAGAAGTCCGGAAAAACGGCGGCTATCTCGATGCATCCGCCATTTCGTTCGGCGAATAGTACACCTCAATATTTTCTATGCACGGACAGGCGCGGCTGTCTGCTATGACCACACGTGCTTCTCGGGCTTGTACCGTCGGAAAGCGCAAAAGGCGCTTGTAACCAATGGTGGTGCCCTCGGCTATCTTTTTCCATTGCCCCTCCTGGGTCTGAATTTCCAGGCGGAAAGCTTTGACGCGTTGCCCCAAAGGCAGGTGCTCGCTGATACTAAACCGGTTGAAGGCAGTAGGTTCCTTGAATTTAAACATGAGCGAAGCCTGACACACGCTGTCGTCAGTGGCCCAATATGTGGTCTTTTTCCCGTCAAAGGCATTTTTTGGAGAGAACTGCTTGCTGCCGCCCCGCGTCTGGCTGCTGCTGATGTGTTTTATCTTACGTCGGAGAGGCTTGCTGAACTCCTGTTTTAGGGCACGGCCGAAAGCCAGCAGGTTATGCACATCAGTAGGATGCAGACGCCCGCTTTTGGTGGGCGGTATGTTCAAGATGAGATTGCTGCCGCGCCCTACAGAACTGTAATAGATGTCCATCAATTCCTCCGGCGACTTCACACGTCCGTCCTCTGCCGCATGATAAAACCATCCGGGACGAATGGATACGTCAACCTCCGCCGGCACCCAGTCTGTGCCGTTCTCCTCCCCGTGTTGCAGCAGATTCAGGTCGGCATGCCCCGGACCATAGTTGGCCCTGGTTATGGCACACCAGTTCGTCTCCCCCACATGGCCGCTCTCCGTTCCGCACCAGCGCACGTCAGGTCCTCCGTCGCTGAAGATGCAAGCATCCGGCTGCCACTGGCGTATCAGACGGTTGGTCTCCGGCCAGTCATAATACGTCCTGTTATCTATCTTCCGTCGCTCCCGCGCCCCGCCATAGTAACCGTCGCCGCCGTTGGCCCCGTCTTGCCATACCTCAAACACAGGTCCGTACCCCGTCAACAGTTCCTGCAACTGCCCACGATAGTAATCGATGTAAGCCGCGCTGCCGTATCGCATATCGTGACGGTCCCATGGCGACAGATATACGCCAAATTTCAAACCCTGTCGGCGAGCGGCATCCGAGAGCTCCCTTACCACATCTCCCTGTCCGCCCCGCCACGATGATTGGGCCACACTGTAGTCTGTCAGCCGTGAGGGCCACAGGCAAAAACCGTCATGATGCTTCGCTGTCAATATAACGCCCCTCATACCCGCCGCCTTCAGCGTGGCCACCCAGCCCATGCAGTCCAGACTGTCGGGACAGAACTCGTCAGGCGAGGCGTCACCGTAGCCCCATTCCACATCGCGGAAAGTAGTGGTTGTAAAATGGATGAAAGCATACATCTCCATCCTGTGCCAAGCCATTTGCCGTTCCGACGGAACTGGACCGTATGGTGCCGGAGCCAATGTCCGTGCCTTTGTGGCCGGTGCGAGCATAAGACAGCCCGCTATAAGAAAAGACCATTTCATAGAACTTGTGTTTCTTGTGAACGATAGTTGTATTTTACTTGCTGCAAAATAACCGCATTTTTCCCAAACGGCCAAACATCCCCGCCCATTTTTTCTGCGTCCCCGGCATATGTCCCACCTACAAATAGGTAGAAGCACAGAAATGACGTTTTATAGAAAAAACATGCCTTCCATTATTCGGCGGTTTTGTGATGTAAGGGCTTTTCATCATTTTTTTTGTGGTTTTTGGTGCTGTTTTGCAGAGAATGCTTAATTTTGCACTAAGAGTCAAGCTCTATCTAATTAATAAAATTTTTAACTGTATTAATTTAATAATAGAAAAGATGAAGAAATTATGTTACGTAATGGCCCTGGTGGGCATGTTAATATTGTGTAACGAAGCCAATGCTCAGACCAAGTGGCATTGGGAGAAAGGTACTATAGTAGTTGACGCTCCGGCCCGTCCTGCCGGGCAGCAACATGCATTAGGTTTAAGTACAGCCCCTCTGCCTGTAGTGCGTGTGGCTTTTGTCGGCCTCGGTATGCGCGGTCCGGGTGCTGTGGAGCGTTGGACGCATATCAACGGTGTGCGTATCGTTGCCCTGTGTGATTATGAGCGCGAACGTGCCGAGCGTTGCAACGGTTATCTCAAGAAAGCGAATATGCCGGAGGCAGAAGTGTATTTCGGTGATTATGGCTACGAGGTTTTGTGCCAACGCAAGGATATTGATTTGGTATATATTGCCACCGACTGGGTTCATCATGTACCGGTGGCCAAGTGTGCTCTGGAAAATGGCAAGCATGTGGCCATTGAAGTGCCTTCGGCCATGGATCTGAAGGACTGCTGGGAGTTAATAGATTTGTCGGAGCAGAAGCGTTTGCACTGTATGTTGCTTGAAAACTGCTGTTACGATGACTTTGAGCTGAATTCGCTCAATATGGCTCAGCAGGGTGTCTTTGGTGATGTGCTTCGTGTGCAGGGCGCCTATATTCATAACCTGAGCGATTTTTGGGGTTCATATTGGAAGAACTGGCGCCTGGAGTATAATCGCACACATCGTGGTGATGTGTATGCCACTCACGGTCTCGGTCCTGTGGCTCAAGTGCTGGATATACACCGCGGCGACCGCATGAAGACGTTGGTGGCCATGGACACAAAGGCTGCTACGGGTCCAGAGTTGGTTAAGCAACTGACAGGCAAGGACTGTACAGAGGAGGAGTTCCGCAATGGTGACCATACGACGACTCTGATTCGTACGGAGAAGGGCAAGGTCATAGAGATTCAGCATGATGTAATGAATCCTCAGCCGTATAACCGTTTGTATCAGCTGACAGGAACCAAGGGTTTCGCAAATAAGTATCCCATTCAGGGCTATGCGCTTGATGCAGGTCAAATGAAGAGCTCGGGAGTAGCACCTCAAGTAGATAATCTCTCAAGTCATAGTTTTATGAAAAAGGCTGATATGGACGCTTTGGTGGAGAAGTATCAATCTCCTATTCTTAAAAAATATGGTGCCGAGGCTAAAGTTGTCGGCGGACACGGTGGCATGGACTTTGTAATGGATGCCCGTTTGGTTTATTGCCTGCAAAACGGTTTGCCGCTTGACATTGATGTGTATGACCTGGCCGAGTGGTGCTGTCTGGCCGAGTTGGGAGCTCTTTCCATGGATAACAATTGTGCTCCTGTGGCTGTTCCCGATTTCACCCGCGGTCATGCTTACGACCAGAAGGGCTACCGTCACGCCTATGCTTCTGAAGAGCAGGAGGCTGAAACGGCTGCAATAGCCAAAGCCTATACTATGACGCTGAAGACCAAAGGTGTGAAGGCTGCGGAGGCAGAATTGCAGAAGCAACTCAAATTGCAAGCCAAGAAGCATAAGAAATAGAGCGTATTCGTTTTGTTTATATAAATAAGGAGTAAAGTCCGTGTAGGCTTTACTCCTTTTTCTTTTGTCGGTTTTGGATTTGCCAGCTTCAGGCGGGCATTTATTCTTCTGCGAGTTTAAGCAAGTATTGCCCATATTGGTTCTTGGCCATCGGGCGGGCAATCTGACGCAATTCTTCTTTGCTGATCCATCCGTTTTCGAGGGCAATGCTTTCGAGACATGCCACTTTCAAGCCGGTACGTTTCTCAATGACTTCGATAAATGTGGAAGCCTCGCTTAGACTTTCGTGTGTGCCGGTGTCAAGCCAGGCAAAGCCGCGTCCGAGTGTTTCTACCTTCAGGCGGCCTTGGGCTAAGAATTCTTGGTTTACTGTTGTAATCTCCAGTTCACCGCGTGCGCTGGGTTTTATGTGCGAGGCAATATCAACCACTTCGTTAGGATAGAAATACAGGCCTACCACGGCGTAGTTGCTCTTTGGCTGTGCTGGCTTTTCCTCAATGGAGACAGCGTTTTTGTTGGAGTCAAACTCTACTACACCGTAGCGTTGGGGATCGTTGACGCGGTAACCGAAGACACATCCTTTTCTTTCGTCAGTCACAGTCTTTACGGCGCGTTCCAAGAGGCTTGGCATGCCGTTTCCATAGAAGATGTTATCTCCCAGGACCAGACAGGCGTCATCGTTGCCAATGAAGTCGCGTCCTATGATGAATGCTTGGGCCAGGCCGTCAGGACTGGGTTGTTCAGCATACTTCAGCCGGATGCCGTAGTCGCTTCCGTCGCCCAGCAAACGCTTGAACATGGGCAGGTCCTGCGGGGTGGAGATGACGAGGATGTCTCTGATGCCGGCCAACATCAGTACCGAGATGGGGTAGTACACCATCGGTTTGTCGTAGATGGGTATCAGCTGTTTGCTGATGCCTTTTGTTATGGGATAGAGGCGTGTTCCGCTGCCTCCGGCCAATACAATGCCTTTCATCTTTGTGATGGATTATATCATTTACGTTTGCAAAAATACAAATAAAAGCGTGCAAATGGCGAGAATGCCTCATTTTTTTATTCTTTTCAGTTCCTCTACCTCAATCTGCGGCTTGATTGCGACTATGTCCGATTTGTTTTTTCCGAAATCCGATTTAGTTTTTCCGATGTCCGATACAGTCCGTCGTGTGATGCCATTTGTTGGCCCGGTGTCGAAAAATGGGAGTTACGGACGGTATTTATTGGCAAATATCCCCGTTTTTGTAACTTTAGGAATGCACTGCTCCCCCGGCAGGGTAAAGAAAAACAATCTTTGTTTCTTTTTCTTTTGGCTCTGCTCCCGTTTATTTGTAACTTTGTATGTTGAAATAAGGACTAAAATTAATTGTACAATTATGACAAACAAGAGTGCATTGCAGAAAGCACGTGCTGCATATTGCCCCAAGCTACCTGTGGGTCTTCAGGGCAGTGTCAGCGTGAAGGAAGGTGCTCCCACGCAGAGCGTTTCCGATCAAGAAGAAATCCAGAAACTGTTTCCTAACACCTATGGCCTGCCTTTGGTGGAATTTGTGCCGGGTGAAGCCAGGACATTCGCACCTATGAACGTGGGTGTCATTCTCAGTGGCGGTCAAGCCCCCGGCGGACATAATGTCATTTGTGGCATCTTTGACGGCATCAAGCGCCTGAACCCCGAAAACCGTCTGTTCGGCTTCCTGCTCGGTCCTGGCGGTCTCGTAGATCATAAATATATGGAACTGACAGCCGACATCATCGACGAATATCGCAATACCGGCGGTTTTGACATGATTGGTTCCGGGCGCACAAAGCTTGAGGAAGAAAGCCAGTTTGAGAGCGGTCTGAAGATATTGAACGAGCTTAACATCAAAGCCCTCGTAATAGTCGGAGGAGACGCCTCAAACACGAATGCCTGCGTTCTGGCCGAGTATTATGCCGCCAAAAAGGCCGGCATACAGGTCATCGGTTGCCCAAAGACCATTGACGGCGATTTGAAAAACGACCAGATAGAAACCAGCTTTGGCTTCGACACCGCATGTAAGACTTATTCAGAACTCATAGGCAACATTGAGCGCGACGCCAACTCAGCTAAAAAATACTGGCACTTTATTAAACTGATGGGTCGTTCAGCTTCTCACATCGCTCTCGAATGTGCGCTGGAGACACAGCCGAATATTTGTCTCATTTCCGAAGAAATTCAGCAGAAAGGGCTTACTCTCGACGAGATTGTGGCAGATATTGCCAGCGCAGTGGCTGCTCGTGCCGCCCAAGGCAACAATTTCGGAACGGTTCTCATACCTGAAGGCCTGATTGAGTTTATTCCGGCCGTGAAAAAACTGATTGCCGAACTCAACGATGTACTTTCGTCTGAGAAGTATGCACAAGCCCAGCCCGAAGACCGCGTTGCTTGGCTCATCGGTAATCTCAGCGCAGAGAACTCGGCTACATTGGCTTCACTGCCCAAGGTTTTTGCCGAACAACTCACCGGTGAGCGCGACCCTCACGGAAATGTGCAGGTTTCACTCATAGAAACGGAAAAGCTGCTCTCAGCTATGGTGGCCAAAAAACTGGCTGAGATGAAGCAAGCGGGAAAATACAACGGCAAATTCAGTGCTCTCCACCATTTCTTCGGATATGAAGGCCGTTGTGCCGCACCTTCTAACTTCGATGCCGACTATTGCTACAGCTTAGGTGTGAGTGCGTCGCAGTTAATCGCAAATGGCAAGACCGGATATATGGCTATCGTCAAGAATACAACGGCTCCGGCTTCCGAATGGGTGGCTGGCGGTGTTCCCATCACCATGATGCTGAACATGGAGCGCCGCAACGGTCAGATGAAGCCCGTTATCCGCAAGGCTCTGGTTGAGTTGGACGGAAAGCCCTTCAAGACGTTTGCTGCCAACCGCGATGAATGGAAACTCAACACGTGCTTCGTTTATCCCGGCCCCATCCAATATTTCGGCCCGTCTGAGGTATGTGACCGCACAACGGTGACATTGAAATTGGAACAGGAATAACCGGTAGGCATGTTCAACCTGCGGGAGTCGAGGACCGAGACTGATGAGACTCGATGCTTGACTCCCGTTGCTATCTCAAATTTGCGAGGAACTAAGTTTGACAAAGAAAAAAGTATCTCAAAGAAGAAAAAAACGGAAAAGCGGTAAGCGCCGCAGCCGTTGGAGCTCCATTCTCCATTGGCCCACATGGGCTGTATGGAGTGGGGGGGTGCTGATGCTGGCTGCCTATGCGTTCGTATTCTACTACTTCTTTGTGAGCCCCACATCGTTCCGGTGGAAAGGTATCTTTGGCGAACCCAAGTTTCCGGCGGGATATTCTATCCACGGTATTGACATTTCCCACTACCAGGGCGAAATTGATTGGGACCGGCTGCGTAATGCCAACATCGACGGCACACCTGTGCGCTTCATTATCATAAAAGCGACGGAAGGTCTCTCGATGTTGGACAATAATTTCAATGATAATTTTTATCACGCCCGGGAAAACAACTTCATTTGCGGGGCCTATCATTTCTTTGTTCCTTCAGTGGCGGCTAAAGCTCAGGCAGAATACTTCCTAAAGCAGGTTCACTTGCAGGCAGGTGACCTTCCGCCGGTGCTGGACTTTGAGCACAAAGGCACTTTGAGCGCCCTGGAAATTAAAAAAGCGGCCTTAACATGGTTGCAAACGGTTGAAGCGGCTTATAATGTCAAACCTATCATTTACACCAACTACGATTTTAAGCTGCGTTACCTTTCTGACAGTGTCTTCAATGAATATCCGTATTGGATAGCCCATTATTATGTGGACACGCTGCGATATCGCGGCCCCTGGAAGTTTTGGCAGCACACCGATGCGGGACGTGTGGATGGCATCAGGGGAGATGTGGACCTGAATATCTATAACGGCTCCATGTACGACTTGCAAAAGCTAACGATAGGCCGCACTGACGAAGAGGAACTCCAGTTGTTGGATGACGAAATGGAAGTAGAGTAAAGCATAGAGCAATATGGCAATACCTTTGGCTGAGAGAATGCGTCCCAGAACGCTTGACGACTACATTGGACAAAAGCACCTTGTGGGCGAAGGCGGTGTGCTCCGCCGTATGATAGAGACAAAACGCATCAGCTCCTTCATCATGTGGGGACCGCCGGGTGTGGGGAAAACCACATTGGCCCAAATTTTTGCCACAACGCTCCATTCGGCGTTCTATACCCTCAGTGCCGTTAGCAGTGGGGTAAAAGAAGTGCGCGATGTCATAGACAAAGCCAAAAACAACCGTTTTTTCGACTCCCCGACCCCGATTCTTTTTATTGATGAAATACATAGGTTCAGCAAATCGCAGCAAGACTCGTTGCTGGCCGCAGTTGAGCAAGGCGTAGTCACACTGATAGGGGCCACAACGGAAAACCCGTCGTTTGAAGTCATCCGTCCATTGCTCTCACGCTGTCAAGTGTACGTCTTGAAAAGTCTCAGCGACGAGGAACTGCTGGAATTGTTGCACCATGTCATATCTAAGGATACCGAACTCAAACATAGAAAAATTGATGTCAGAGAAACGGAAGCCTTAATCAGATATAGTGGCGGCGATGCGCGAAAACTGTTGAACATTGTCGATTTGATAGTGTCGTCATGTCCCGAAGGGGAGGAAGTAGTGTTCTCTAACGAAATTGTAACCCGTGAACTGCAGCAAAACCCTCAGGCATACGACAAAAATGGCGAGATGCACTACGACATTATTTCGGC
>JAEEGL011529549.1_pt1 | contig 11138 bp, 7 predicted proteins | sample 9134231 | NCBI WGS metagenome assembly JAEEGL01 (sample SAMN16246548, study PRJNA631951) | gut metagenome | biome: gut microbiome; feature: rumen; material: fiber-attached | host: Bos | place: Iran: Karaj | collected 2018-10
ATGGGGTTCAGGAAGATTTCCACCACAGCGGTGACAACCTTGTTGAACGCGCCGCCCAGGATCACGGCAACCGCCAGTTCCAGCACATTGCCCTTTACGGCAAAATCCTTGAACTCTTTCAGAAACTTCTTCATGGTTCTCTCTCTCCTCTTTTGTGGTCTGGTTTTATCTGCAGCAAAACCCGGACGGCCGGTAAATCCGCCGGCCGGCTTTCGCCGAAGACCTGGGTTTATTTCTTTCCGCCGATCAGATTGCCGATGGCCTTGCTGATTCCCTTGGTCAGGTTGGAAACCACCTGGCGGGTTGCTGTGGAAATCGCGGTATTCTTGACCCGGCCCGCAACGGAATCATTCCGGCGGGCGCGCTCGGCCGCTTCTTCCCGCAGGGCGTCGTTCCTGGCCCGGCGTTCGGCCGCTTCCTTTTCCCGGGCCTGGCGTTCCGCTTCACGCTGGGCCTTTTCAGCTGCCTTCTGCTGTGCCTCCAGCGCCTTGGGATCCATAGGCTGCGCCTGCACAGGCACATACGTGCCGGTGGCCGGATCATACTGCACAGTCATCATCTGCTGCACCATCTGGCCGGTGGCAGGATCCTGCACGAGCACGGGCATCTGCTGCAGCTGGGGCTGAACCTGAATGGTGGGCACGGCCTGCTGGGCTGCCTGAACCACAGGCTGCACTGCCTGGGATACCATCTGGGGCGCCTGCTGAACGGCCTGCACCACGGGCTGTACCGCCTGCTGCACCGCCTGGGGCGCCTGCTGAACGGCCTGCACCACGGGCTGCACCGCCTGCTGCGCCGCTTCCGGCGCCTGCTGAACAGCCTGGATCACCGGCTGCACGGCCTGCGGAACGGTCTCCACGGCCGCAGCCGCTTCCTGCGTAGCCTGAACCACAGGCTGGGTCATGCCTTCGATCTCTTTTTCAACGTAATTACCGGTTGCGGGATCAAAAACCTTAAATGTCTGGGCCATGTTCCGATGCACGGTGCTCACCTGCGCCGCGAGAGGGGTCGTTGAGGAAACAGAAACTGTATGAAGCAGCCGTCCGGTCAGAGAATCGGCCACAAACATCCGTTGTACTGAACAAATTCCCGGGCCTGTTCCGCCGGCACCACCTGCCGCAGAACGCCGTTAACCAGCAGGAACCGGGGAACCGGGGCTGCCGGCGGCTCTTCCTTCTTTTTGTTCAGCTTTTCCCAGGCGCTTTCCCGCTGGACCGGATCGTCATAAACGCCGTACAGGGGGCTTTCCTGCAGTACCTGCCCGCGTTCTTCCGGGGTAATGGCGCCCATGAAGCTCTGGGGGGGAAGAATCATTGCCCGTTCAACCACGCCGGGAGCCCCGTGCTCATCCAGGAAGGAAATCAGGGCTTCGCCGGTTTTCAGGGTTGTTATGGCCTCCTCAGTATCAAAAGCCGGGTTGGCCCGGAATGTCTGGGCGGCCACCTTTACGGCCTTCTGGTCCAGCGGGGTGTAGGCGCGGAGCGCGTGCTGAATCCGGTTGCCCAGCTGTCCGAGAACGGTCATCGGAATGTCCGCCGGGCTCTGGGTAATGAAAAAAACTCCCACGCCCTTGGAGCGGATCAGCCGCACCACCTGCTCAATCTTTTCCATCAGTGCCCGGCTGCAGTTGTTGAACAGCAGGTGCGCTTCGTCAAAGAAGAAAACAATCAGGGGCTTCTCTGCATCTCCCCGTTCGGGAAGCCGGTCATACAGCGCTGTCAGCATCCAGAGCAGGAAAGTGGAATACATGGTCGGATTGTTGAAAAGCCGGTCCGCGGACAGGATATTGATCACGCCCTGCTCCGTTCCGTCCTCATTTTTCGCCACCCGCAGCCAGTCATCAATGCTCAGCGCGGGCTCTCCGAAGAAGGTATCCCCGCCCTGATCCTCCAGAACAGCCACCGCCCGCTGAATCGCGCCGACGCTGGCCATGGAAACATTGCCGTAGTTCAGCGTATACTCCTTTGCGTTTTCGCCCACGTGCACAAGCATCGCTTTCAGGTCCTGCAGGTCGCAAAGGTCATAATTCTCATTCCGGGCCACCCGGAAGAGGATGTTCATCACGCCGCTCTGGGTTTCATTCAGGCTCAGCATCCGGCTCAGCAACAGGGGGCCCATCTGCTCCACGGTGGCGCGGACCGGATGGCCCTGTTCCCCGTAAACATCCCAGAAAACCGTGGGGTAATTTTTATAAACAAAGTTTTCCGGAACCGCCCCGCAGGAAACCAGCCGGCGGTCGAGGCTCTCGCTGCGGGCGCCAGGCTTTACCATGCCGCTCAGGTCGCCCTTGATATCGCTGAGAAAAACGGGAACCCCCAGATCCGAAAAGCTTTCCGCCAGCACCTTCAGGGAAACGGTTTTCCCGGTGCCGGTGGCCCCGGCAATCAGGCCGTGGCGGTTGGACATGGAAGGCAGCAGTTCCACAGGTCCGTTTTCACAGGTTCCGACCCAGATCCTGTCGCCGCGCAGCATCTCCATGTCCTCCTCTGTTTTTCTTTTCCCGTATTTTACACTTTTTTTCCTTTACGCGTCAAGGTTTCCGAGGCTTCAAATGTACTGTTTCCGTACTTTTTTGCCGCCTTTGCCCGGGATTATTCGCCTTTTTCAATTTCAGCCATAATCCCGGCCATTTTCCGGGCGGCGGCGGCCCGGTGGCTGACCTCGTTTTTCTCCTGTTCGTTCATTTCCGCATAGGTTTTTCCCATGGGTTCATACAGGAACAGCGGATCGTAGCCGAAGCCGCCGGTTCCCTGTCTTTTGTGCAGGATAACTCCCGGGCAGCTCCCTTCGGCAATATACGGCTCCTTCCCGGGGAATTTCAGTGCCAGCGCGCACATAAACTGTGCCCGGCGGTCCTCTTTCCCCTCCATCCGGCGCAGCAGCAGGTCATTGTTGGCTTCGTCGTCCCCGTGTTCGCCGGCATAGCGGGCGCTGAGCACGCCCGGTTCTCCGTCCAGCGCTTCCACGCACAGGCCGCTGTCGTCGGCAAGGGCCGGGAATCCCGTGGCCGCGCACACCGCTTCCGCCTTGATCACCGCGTTTCCCGCAAAGGTGGATGCATTCTCGTCAATGGGGCCGAAGAACCCCGCTGCGGACATGGGCGCCAGGGTATAGTAATCCCGGAACATCTTCTGCAGTTCCCTCAGCTTGTGCTCGTTGCCCGTGGCCACCAGCAGCAGCGGTTTGGGGGCAATGTGCCGCGCCCGTTCTCCCAGGGCTTCCCGCTGCGCCAGCATCAGCTCGGAGATTCCCTTCATTCCGTAGCTCATGAGGGTGGAAAGCTCCTCGGGGCTGAAAGCCCGGCCTTCCCCGGTTCCCTGCAGCTCAATGAATTCCCGGTTCTCGTTCATGACAAAGTTCATGTCCACCTGGGCGCTGCTGTCCTCCGTATAGCAAAGATCCAGGCAGGGTACATCCTCCACAATGCCGGCGCTGACTGCCGCCACCTGATGAACAATCGGGCTCACCAGCAGCTTCTTTTCCCGGATCAGCCGGTCCACGGCGCAGGTCAGGGCAACCATAGCCCCGGTAATGGACGCGGTGCGGGTGCCCCCGTCCGCTTCAAGCACATCACAGTCCAATGTAATTGTGCGTTCTCCCAGTGCCCTGAGATCCACCGCCTGCCGCAGGGCCCGGCCGATCAGCCTCTGGATTTCCACGCTCCGGCCGTCCTTTTTGATCCCGTCCCGTTTCTTCCGTTCCGTGGTGGATGCCGGCAGCATGGCATATTCCGCCGTCACCCAGCCCTGCCCCTTTCCCTTCAGGAAAGGAGGCACCGCCTCCTCCACGCTGGCGGTACAGATTACGCGGGTGCCCCCTGTGGCAATCAGGCAGCTGCCGCAGGCGGTCCGCACAAAATCCGTCTGAATACTGACCGGCCTTTTTTCCTCCGGCGCTCTTCCGTCTTTCCGCTGAATCCTGTTGTTCATCCGATTCCCTCCCGTGCAGTAAAAAAGGATTTAGGCTCCTTTGCGCAGAATCTTTCTTGAGGTTAAGATTTCTCCGGAAAGAAGCTGAATGATTTGAAAGACCGTTTCCGCAAGCTTTTTACCAATGTCTGGAATATCCCCAACGCGCTGACCATGATGCGGCTGGTGCTGATTCCCGTTTTCGTTATCGTGTTCTTCAGCGTTCCCGCTGAACAGGATAAAATCGCGGCCCTGGTTGTTTTTGCCGCTGCCAGCATCACGGATCTGTTCGACGGCATGCTGGCCCGGAAGCTGAATCAGATCACGGACTTCGGCAAGCTCTTCGATCCCCTGGCGGATAAGCTGATGGTCGTAACCGCCATGGTATGCCAGGCCATTGCCGGCGTATTTCCCTGGGCGGCCATCATCGTGGTGGGTGCCAAGGAACTGGTCATGCTGCTGGGCGGCCTCTTCATGCTCAGTAAAAATGTGGTGGTATACAGCAACTACTTCGGCAAAACCGCGCAGGTTTTCTTCATCGCTTCCCTGCTGCTCTCCTTCTTCCACCCGAGCCTTGCCGCCGGCAGCTTCCGTATTTTCGGCCTGACGCCGGATCTGCTCCTGCTGTGGATTACCGTAGGCCTGGCCTTCCTGGCCCTTGCGGTATATGCCGCCGGCGCCGTAAAAACGCTGAAATCAAAGAAACAGTAATCCTTCCGGATTCCGGCCGCGCAGTGCGCGGCTTTTTTTACTGTTCCCTGGCAAAGCCCAGGCTCCGTTCCACCGCCCGGTGCCAGCCCTTCAGCTCCAGGATCCGGGTCGCATCGTCCATCCGGGGGGTAAACTCCAGGTCCTTCTTCCAGGCCTGCGCGGTTTCCTCCGGCGTGGAAAAGATTCCGGCCCCCAGGCCGGCCAGCAGCGCGGCGCCCAGTGCCGTGGTTTCCAGCACCTTCGGCCGGACCACGGGAACGGCGGAAATATCCGCCTGGAATTGCATCAGGAAAGCATTGGCGCTGGCCCCGCCGTCAACCTGCAGCCTTTCCGGCCGGTGTCCCGCATCCTTCACCATGGCCTCCATCAGGTCCGCGCTCTGATAGGCAATGGATTCCAGCGCAGCCCGCACGATCTGCGGCCGCCCGGTTCCGCGGGTCATTCCGATCAGCGTCCCCCGGCTGTACATAGCCCACCAGGGAGCTCCCAGCCCTGTAAAGGCCGGCACAAGGTAAACCCCGCCCGTTCCGTTCACGGACATTGCCAGCGCTTCACTTTCCGCGGCCGTTCCGATAATTTTCAGCTCGTCCCGCAGCCACTGGATCGTGGCCCCGCCCATGAACACGCTGCCTTCCAGGGCATAAACCGGTTTTCCGCCGATCCGCCAGGCCATGGTCGTCAGCAGGCCGTTCCCGCTCCGGACCGGCCGTTCCCCGGTGTTCATCAGCATAAAGCAGCCTGTGCCGTAGGTGTTCTTCACATCCCCGGGTTTCAGGCAGGCCTGCCCGAAAAGGCTGGCGTGCTGATCACCGGCCATGGCGGTCACGGGAATCCGGCATCCGAGAACCGCCGGATCCAGCATCCCGATGAACCCCGCCGTATCCACCACCTTCGGCAGGCACGCCCGCGGAATATCCAGCAGCTTCAGCAGGTCTTCGTCCCAGTCCTGGGTATGCAGGTTGAAAAGCATCGTCCGTCCCGCGTTGGTGGCGTCGGTCACATGGGGACGATCCTCCAGCAGGTTCCAGCAAAGGAAGCTGTCCGCCGTTCCAAAGCACAGTTCTCCCTTTTCGGCTTTGTCACGCAGGTTGTAGTAATCCAGCATCCATTTCAGCTTTGTGCCGGAAAAATAGGCATCCGGCAGCAGGCCGGTCCTTTCACGGATCAGCTCCCCGCAGCCCTGCCGCACCAGCTCCTCCACGATGCCGGAGGTTCGCCGGCACTGCCAGACAATGGCGTTCCCGACGCATTCACCCGTTTTCCGGTCCCAGAGAAAGGTGGTTTCCCGCTGGTTGGTAATCCCGATGGCGGCGATTTCCGCCGGATTGATGCCGGCCAGCCGTACCGCCTCCCGCAGGGAGGTGATCTGGGTATCCAGGATATCCTTCGGATCGTGCTCCACCCAGCCCGGTTTCGGATAATGCTGCGGGAATTCCCGGTTAAAGGAAGCAACCGTCTGCCCTTCGGTCGTGAAAATCACTGCCCGGGAGCTGGTGGTTCCCTGGTCCAGTGCCGCAAGGTATTTTTCCATATTGTTTCCCTTTCCTGTCTTTTTTTCAGGTTATTCCGGATCCGGAAGGGTTTCTTCCGCACCGCCTTCTGCCGTCTCATCCCCCGGCAGCTGTTCGTCTTCCGGTTCTTCATAGCCCGCCGGCGCGATCCGGATTCCGACTACGGATTCCGTTCCCTTGCCCGTGGTGCCGATCACCAGGATATCGTTGTACACCGCCGGAGACGCCTGAATCTTTGCCTCCAGCTTTACCCTTGCGGTTTCCTCTCCCGTCAGGCCGTCCACCGCGATGATTTCCCCGTCCTCGGCGCACTGGATAATCCAGCCCCGGCCCGCGGTGTCGTAAACCGCCACCGGGGAGGATTCGCTGCGGTCTGAAAGCGCTTTTGCCCAGCGAACGGTTCCGGTGGACTTTTCCAGCGCCACCAGGGCCGCTTTTGCCGTTTCTCCGATGTCCAGCGCCTGCCGGCCGTCCGGATTCAGGCCGGTCACCGTGAAGAACACCAGATCCTTCAGTCCCTGCCGGCCGATGACCGGAGACGCCTTGACACCGACATCTTCCTTGGTCTTGGTATTCTTTGCCACGCCGATTTCCGTTTTCCAGATTTCCTTGCCGCTCAGGGCGTCATACCGGCGGATCTGAGCCCCGCCGCTCTTCCGCAGGCTCAGCATGTTGGCGGTATACAGGGCCAGTTCCCGGGTCTCTTCGTTCAGGTCCAGGGCAATCGCCGCGTAGACCGAATCTCCCGTCTCCACAGCCCAGGTCGTACTCAGGTAATTGGTATCCACGCACCGCAGGACGCCGCCCATATCCGCATAGAAGACATATTTGTCATACATGGCATGGGAGGATTCCACCGCCACCCGTTCGTTTTTCTTTTCCCCCTTGGCCCGGGTTGCCATCACCACGGAGGCCGGGTTGATGGACAGAACCCCTGCCTGGTAGTCAAAGCTGGTGTTCAGGCTGGTCAGGTACAGCAGGCCGTTGGTCCCCAGCGTAATCATGGTGTCGCTGGTGCGGTCGATCAGGGAAGAGGTTTCAAAGCTTCCGATCCGGTTCAGTCCCCGGTGCATCTTTCCGTCCAGCCCGTCAATCAGCACCAGCTCTTTCTGGTTGTACATGTTGTACTGCCGCAGGCCGATTTTCCCGGTCTTGACCTTCATCTTCCGGGTATACTGTCCCACGTTCATGTAGGGATATCCGGCCGGGTGCAGGCTGGGGGTCCCCCGCATCGGGTATCCGAGATTGATGGCACCCCGGGTCAGCGTTCCGTCCTCCAGGTCGAAGAAACGGATCACTCCGTCCGCGCCGGCAATAATCACTTCCCGCAATGCCGTTTTGGTTTTTTTCTCCTCGTCAATGTTGGACGCGTTCCGTACCTGCGTGCTCCACTTCGCAATGGCCGGCTGCCCGGTCCATTCATACCCGTAGAACATCTGGCTGGCGCCCCGGGCGCTGCCCGCTTCCGCGGTCCACAGCACCTTCAGGCTGTCGGCCCCCTTCACTTCCCCCACCGCGGCATTCTGCCGGAAGGCGTTGCCCCGGAAGGTCATCACACCGATTTTCGCAGGGGTATAGTCGTCCCCGTCCGGCATATGAATCACCATTTTTGCCGGGCGGATATATTCCTTTTGTTTTTTGGATCCGTCATAAACGGTTGTGGTCTGGATCAGGGAAGGATCCGCATCCGGATCCGCGTCCGCCGTCAGCGGCGGGGTCGGCGTCGGTTCCGGCGTCGGCGCAGGCGTATCCGTCGGCACCGGGGTCGGCGTCGGTTCCGGACGCTCCGTGGGTTCCGGAGTCAGATATACCTCTGTTCCGGCTTCCGTCTCCGCGGGCTCCTCCGGTTTCCCTTCCGCAGCCCCGATTTCCTCCGCGGTTTCCTCCGGCAGCTCCTCCGCGGGATCGCCGTCCGCCGGGCTGAATCCTTCTTCCCCGGTTCCTTCGGCTTTCCCCTCCGGAGACGCGGTCGTTTCCGGGCTCGGGGTTTCCGGGGTTTCCGTGCCTGTCAGGGCCGGTGCAATCTGCACGTTTGCAGTGTATTCCGTGTCTGCCCAGTCTCCCTGTCCCGTCCGGGTCTGCAGCCGGACCATCCCTTCATATCCGTCCCGGATCCGCATGGTCATGGACCAGATGGTGTTTTCCGCGTTGTCCACCCGGGTGGCCTCCGCCCCGGCGTCCAGGCCGTCTTCATCCACCAGCCGCAGGGATTCCACGGACCTGTCCGTGGTCACGGAGAAAATGACGTCCGCCGGAGCGGAAGCCTTATCGTTTCCGGTCACCGTAAAGGCAAAAATCCCGGCGGGCTCTTCTTTTTTCTTTTCCAGCATTCCCTGTACCGGAGCCGTTATTTTCCTGGCAATCTCCGCTGCTTCTTTTCGGATTCCGCTGTCCTCCGGCATCGCCAGCACCGCCGTCAGTAAGAATCCCGCAATCACCAGCAGCGTGGCAACCACCCACAGCAGCGGATGGCGTTTTTCCGGTTCGGCAGGCCGCTGCGGCCGGTTTCCGGGCATCCGTTCTCCATAGCGGTTCTCCGGATATTCCCGGATCCTCCGCGGATCCCGGTTCTCCTGCTGCCGGGCTTCCCGGCCGTAGATTTCCCGGCCGTATTCCCGGTTGTCCCGGGGATCCCGGCCGTACTCCCGGGCAGCCTGCAGGTCCTGGATATAATCCTGGGCAGTCCGGGGCATGGGATTCATGCGTCCCGGCGCGTAACCCACGGATACCCGTGCATTGTTCCTCTGCTGGGTATGTCCCTCCGGCATCGGCCGGCGGGTTCCGGAAACAGGCCGGATCTCCGGCGCAGGGCGGCTTTCCGCCGCAGTACGGACAGGACGCCGGACCGCCTGGGGCGGCCGTTCCCCGGGATGCCGCACCGCCGCGGCACTGACCGGACTGACCGCATGGTACGGAGATGCCGCCATACGCCGGGCTTCCGGGGGCACCCTGCTGTCCGCCGCCTGGCGTACAGGTTCCCGGGGAGGTTCCTCTTCCGTTTTCTCCTCTACCTTTTCCACAACCTCTGTCGGCTGCGCGGCTTCTTCCGGCTCCGCAGGCCGGTTATCGCTCCTTCTCCGGTGCCGGGGCACCGGTTCCCCCGTTTCATTCTCCGGGTTCATTTCTTCATTCAGGTTTTTTTCTTCATTCAAAACGCTTCGTCTCCTTTGCGTTCAAACTCAATATTTCCACAGATATATTATACCGGAAAAAACCGGCAATCTCAACATTTGCCTTTTTCCCGCCTCCGCCCTATAATGAGCCATCAGATTGCGGAGGAATGATGATGATCTGTTCTCTGTGTCCCCGGCGGTGCCGGGTGAACCGTGCGGAAAAAACCGGTTTCTGCGGCCTGGGGGAGGAAATGCGTATTGCCCGGATCGCGCCGCACCTGTGGGAGGAGCCTCCGGTCTCCGGTGTCCGGGGCACCGGTGCCGTGTTTTTTTCCGGCTGTACCCTGCGCTGCGCTTACTGCCAGAACGGGGAAATCTCCCACACGGGCAACGGAAAAAATTTTACGCCCCGGGAGCTTTCCGACGCGCTGAAGCGCCTGGCGGATCAGGGCATGCAGTCTGTTTCCTTTATCACCGGAACCCCGTTTGTTCCGCGGATTCTGGATACGCTGGAGCTCTGGAAACCCCCGGTTCCCGTGGTCTGGAATACCTCCGGCTACGAAACCGTCGATACGCTCCGCCGGCTGGAAGGCGCCGTGGATGTCTACCTCCCGGACCTGAAGCATTATTCTGCCCGCATGGGGCAGCTGTGTGCCGGGGCGCCGGATTATTTTGAAGCCGCTTCCGAAGCCATCCGGGAAATGTGCCGCCAGGCCGGCCCGAATCAGGTTAACGAAGAAGGCATTATGACCCGCGGAGTGCTCATCCGCCATCTGATTCTCCCCGGTCTCACCGGGGAAAGCATGAAACTTCTGACCTGGATCCGGGACAACCTGCCGGAGGGAACCCCCGTCAGCCTGATGCGGCAGTATATTCCCTGCAACCATGTGCAGATCCCGGGGCTGAACCGCCGGCTCAGCGGGAAGGAATACCTCCGGGTACGAAACCATATGCTGGCCCTGGGGCTGCCCGGTTTCCTGCAGGAGGAGGCTTCCGCCGACCGGGATTTCATTCCCGTTTTCAACCGGCCGGAAAGCTTTGTCTGAACCGGATAATCTTCTGTTTTGGGTTCTTTGCTGCAAAAAAACCGGACATCAGTCCGGTTTTTTGCTGACTTTGGGCACGTGGTATTCCACGCCCTTATCGTATTTGACGGTTTCAGGGGGCGATTCCAGCAGTGTCGGATCCGAAATGAATTTCATCACGTCCGCGAAAAACGAAGCATAATGGGCGCCGGAGCAGACCCGTTCATCCGCTGTGATGCCCAGCTGCATCAGGCGGCGCATCCGGGTTTTTCCGTCCGGTTCCACAAACGCTTCCTTCTGAATCCCGCCCATCCCCATGAAAAGGCTGACATCGCCGAAATTGTAGATATGATGCATCGGACTCGGCAGCCCGATGGATCCGTTGTTGGTGATAAACATTCCGCTGTAGAAAGGCAGCTCCTTCAGGATCGCCTTCGGCGCAAGGCCGTAGCGGTCCAGCAGGCGATACAGCGCCACAATCCCCGTGGTCAGGCCCGGAATACGCAGCACCAGTTTCGCCAGCTTGATGACGAAATCGCCGTCCTCCGTGGCCCGGGCGGCTTCCACCGCGTGATCCATCCGGTCCCGGACATCAAAGATGGTATCCTTCGGGTCAAACTCGATCCGGACCGTCACCTCGTTGCTGTCCGCATTTTGCGCTTCCTTCAGCACCGTATAGGAAACGGAGCAGTTTTTCCGGGCAAAATACTGCTTGTTGAAAATAAAGCGGTTCACCTCCGGATGCTGGCTGACAGCCCGTACATAGGCCGCAACAATGATCTGCATGAAGGTGATTTTTTCTCCTTCCCGGCCCTTGCTCACAATGTACCTGGACATTTTTTCATAATCCAGGTTATGCTGAAGGAACAC
>JAEEGL013709629.1_pt1 | contig 11138 bp, 4 predicted proteins | sample 9134231 | NCBI WGS metagenome assembly JAEEGL01 (sample SAMN16246548, study PRJNA631951) | gut metagenome | biome: gut microbiome; feature: rumen; material: fiber-attached | host: Bos | place: Iran: Karaj | collected 2018-10
GAACGCGCCACACTATAAGACCTGCGGCGATCACAAGCAATGCGATACCGAGTATCCTCACCGCAAGCCTTTCAAAGAACATTGGTTTTTTCACGATCCTGAAAGTTGCATCCTGAAATGCCTCTTTTGAGTTCTTGTCCAGTACCTGTATATGAAGGGTGTAATTGCCGTATTTCAGGTCTGTATACTCAAGGGGTGTTAGTTCTTTCTGTTCAACGGTGATACCTGTATCTTCCGCACCATCCAGGAACACATTGATAAGCGGATTGGTCATCGAATAATCAAGGATAGCCGGTGTGATCGTTATACGCCCTTTTACTGCCGGGATCGTATATACTCCGTTTTCGTCAGGCTCTATTTCCTCATTGTTGCATTCTATCGATCTGATGCCTGTCCTGATCTCATTTGGCTGCTCTTTATGAAACCGGTTGATGTTCACCGAACATACCCCCGCTCTGTCGGCAATATAAAGCATCCCGTTTTCATCTATATCGGAGAAACCATTTGCTGTAGGCGCAGCCGGAAGCCCCATCGAGTAGTCATACAGGCGGATGTCCCGGATATCGTCATTTAGCATATCATCCGCATTCACGCAGAATACTCCCGTTGACGACAGTATCCACATATTACCGCTGTCATCGGGAAACAGGTCAAAGTTGTTGTTATAAGGGAAGGAGCTGACATTGGTGATCTTCCGGTCCTTCATATACTGTATGGAGTTGGAGGTTACAATCCAGTATAAGCCTCTCGCATCATCCTTTCTGATCCGCAGGATGACATCGCTTGTAAGACCGTCTTTTCTTCCGATCTTTTCTTCGCCATCATCCTTTATGACATATATCCCGTCACCATCCGATCCGGCCAGTATCTCTCCGTCTTCGCCTTCGCATACGGTGAGGAGCATGGTATTGGTCATAACGTCGGAACTGCCTGCAGCCCTTACCACTTTGTCGTCTTTTATCACCGCCAGTCCGTCGTTTGTTCCGACAAGTATCGAACCGTCCTTTGCCATGGCAGTACATCTGATCCTGTTGTTCGGCAGTCCGTCTTCTTCTTTATAAGCGGTGATCTTTCCTGAAGCCGACAATTTTACAAGTCCCTTATCGTTGGTGAACGTTGAGATCCACATATTATCCCTGTCATCACGCATCGTGCATCGGATCCTTGTGTCCGCAAGAAAGCGTGTTATCTCATTATCCACAGGTCTGTTCTGCTTATCTACGGCGTACAGTCCGGAGTCAGCACCAATATATATAAGATCGCCGTATACACATGTGGAATTGGTAGTCCCGATATCAAGGCCCGCCTGCTTTGTTATGTCCTGGAAATTGCAATTAACAAGTTTCATTATGCCCTGACGTGAAGAAGCAAACCAGAGATTCCCCTGATAATCCGAAGTCATCATCTCTATGGAATTGTGCATGGGTATGTTTTCAAGGACGTGAAACTTAAGATCTTTATCTATGAATCCTACTGTATTATCGGAATTGATCCATATTCTGTCACATGCCGAAGTGATCCAGTTGGTACTTGCAACAGGATCAACATTTATCTTTTGAAGATCATCCTCTTTATCCCCGAATGAGCCGTAGTATACGATACTGTTCTCACTTCCGAAATAAAAGCAGCCAGTATTATCCGGATCGGGAAATACCGCCGTGATCATTTCCGTTCCCAGATCCTCACTCGTATATACCTCGGATAATACGGCATTTCTTACGGAAAAAATGATGCCGTCCTTTGTATTACCATATACTGCTCCGTCAGCATCCGAGGTCAGCCTGGCTATTGTCCTGTCATTCAGTCTTTCATCATCTATGTTGTTAAGGTGCCCGCTGCCGTCAACATATGACAGTCCTGCCGTGGATCCTATGTATATGATACCGTCCCCGTCTTCGGCGAATGACCTGATCGAGGATGACGGAAGTCCGTCCTCATATGTATACCTGACAGTCTCACCGGCATCAAAGACTACAACACCATTATCATTTGTCCCTGCCCATATCCTCCTGCGGCTGTCCTCAAACAGGACCCGTCCGCTTGTCAGTCCTTCCGAAGGATCCAGTCTTTCAAATGTCGATCCGTCATAACGTATGATCCCGCTGTATCCTCCGATCCATATATACCCGTCGTCGGCCGACATTATATAATTACCGTCCGATGTCGGGAGACCGTTCGTGGCATCATAGATCTCGCACACAAATCCGACGTCTTTAATCTGACCGCTGGCTGTATATCCTCCACCCGACAGACTTTCTGCGGCTGCGGCAAAGACCGGGGCGGATAAGATCATCATGGTCCCTGCAAGTACAGCTGATATTATTTTGATCATCGATTTTTTCATATGTTCATATCAGACAGAGGCTATGCTCTCAGACTCGACCGTAAGTTCCACAAGATCACTGTATTCGCTGTTCTTCCAGGCAAGCATGACCCTGTCTGTCACGCTTTCCACATTATCATCGATTATTTGAGGAAGCAGAAGGAAGAAATGACTGCTGTCGACCTGCATCATGATATCACTGCTCCTGAGTGATTCCTGGATTATCTTCCTGGCACAGTCCATGATCTTTTCTCTCTCGGATCCTGACGTGTCTTCCTTTAAAAATCGGGCGGTAAAAAGCACCTTATATGCCGTACCGCTGTATCTTTCCATGAACCTGAGCATATATCTGTATACATTTGTAAATGCCTCTTTGCCCATCCACATGGCATTCTGCGGGATACCCCTTTCCTCGAGGATCGTGCTCATCATGGCAAGGCTGATATCTGACGGCACATCATCTGCCTTATCCTCATCCCTGAATACCGAACAGCCGTGTTTCCCGTTCTTCTTGATCGCGTACAGTGCTTTATCGGAAAGCTTGAACAGCTCGGAAAGATCGTTCCCCTGTTCCGGTACAAATACTGCTCCCATTGAAACTCCGAGAGGGATGTTCATATTTTCTCCCATCATGCGCCGCGCATCTGCAACGATATCCCTGTTAACATTTTCCGCATACAGGGCGATATCTTTTTCCTCCTTCATATGCTCGGCAAAGACCAGAAATTCATCGCCTCCGATCCGTCCAAACACAGCCGGATTTGGCATGTTATCCTTCAGTATGCGCGCAAAAGATACAAGTACACGGTCTCCCATATCATGACCGTATATATCATTTACAAGCTTGAAAGAATCAAGATCAGCGATCATCAGCATTCCGCTCTTACTGCGGCACATCTCTCCGATCTGCTCATTTGAAGCATGTTTATTCAGAAATCCGGTAAGTTTGTCAATGGTCGCTTCCTCTTCAAACTTACGAAGGCGCCCGCTTGTCTTCAGTGTATTTATAACACGGGTCACCAGCACATCCGGATCGAACGGTTTCTTTATGAAATCCATGGCACCCAGGCTCAGACCCTTTGTTTCCGATTCGGGGCTCTCGTTACCGGTAAGGAAGATCACAGGTATCTCATCATCTTTCGTCACGGCCTTCAGACGTTCCATCGTCTCAAAACCGTCCATTTCAGGCATCCTGATGTCAAGAAGTATCAGGTCAGGTTTGTTCCCGCTGACAAAATCAAGAAGTGCCTTTCCCGACCGTAATGCCGTAACCCTCATATCATGCTCGCTTAAAATACGTCCCGCTGTTATCAGATTGGATTTATCATCATCCACGACCACTATCCAGTTCATATTTCATCTCCATATCAAAGAAATTTACTGATATTCTGATATTATCACAACAATTGTCACATTGCCACTTTTCTTCGTCAAAGGATCAATCACCTTATCATATTATTAACTACTCTCGTCTATACGTCGTATTTTGCCCCGTGTTGCCCTTTAGGGTAGCTCGGGGTATATTTATGCCCTGTTCGGTAAGAAATTTTTGACTACCATTTTGACTACCACCGACCCCCAAAATGACTTTTTTTGATGTAAAATCATGAATACAGACGAACGATGTGTAGGATAAAAAAAGTACGTATTTATCAGCGTTTCCCGTGTTTTGACGGTTACTGATAAATACGTACAAATGATAGTGCAGAAAAAGGGACTTGAACCCTCATGGTATTGCTACCACACGGACCTGAACCGTGCGCGTCTGCCAATTCCGCCATTTCTGCATTTGCTGGTAGGGGGAACCGCGAAGCGGTGGGACCCTGCCTGCACGACGAGCGCCCATCACCGAAGGTGATTCTCATGCGCGAGTCTCCTTTCGGCGAGCGTCCACTGCGCGAGTCTCCTCTCAGCGAGCGTCCTAAACATTTTGCACTAACGGCGGCATTTTGTCAAGAATCCTCTTATTTCAGGTTCGTATACCCCATCAGCGATTCATCAATCGCCGCTGCGGCAGCACGCCCTTCGGCGATAGCCCATACAACGAGCGACTGGCCGCGGTGCATGTCACCTGCGGTGAAAATCCTTTCACTGCTCGTTTTATACTCACCATCAACCGTTGCAACATTTCCGCGAGGACTCACATCAACAGAGAACGCTTTCGTAACATACTCCTCGCTTCCGAGGAACCCTGCTGCGATAAGAACGTAATCCGCCTGAAGGATCTCCTCGCTTCCCTTGACGTGTTCGAAACTTACCTTACCGTCTTTTGAAACCTTACGCTCAAGTTTAACGGTCTTTATCGAAGAAAGGTTCTTGCCGTCCTCACTGATGAACTCAGTAACAGTAGTGGAATATATCCTCGGATCTTTCCCGAAGCAGAATATCGCTTCTTCCTGACCGTAATCGGTCTTATTGACCTTGGGCCATTCGGGCCACGGGTTGGAAGCACTTCTCTCATCGGGTGCCGGAGGCATCATCTCTATCTGGATAACGGACGATGCTCCGAGCCTGATGCTCGTTCCGACACAGTCATTACCGGTATCACCGCCGCCGATGACAACGACTTTTTTACCTTTCATGCTCCCGAACGAATAATCGGTCGCCGACATTACCTTGGCGTAATCGTAGTTTTCGTCCATGACACGTTTGCTGACCTCGCGAAGGAACGGAACCGCAAACATTATGCCGTTAAGATCCCTTCCGGGTGCTGCGATATCCCTGGGCTTTGATGCGCCGCAGCAAAGCACGATCCTGTCGAACTCCTTCGAAAGTTCATCGGCTGTAATATCCTTACCGACATTAACGTTGCATCTGAACTCAATGCCCGACTTCTCCATCACCTCAATACGTCTGTCAACGACACGCTTGTCAAGCTTCATGTTGGGGATGCCGTAACGAAGCAGTCCGCCCGGTCTGTCGAAACGTTCGAACACAGTGACCTTATGTCCTCTTGCATTAAGAAGCTGGGCACATGCGAGTCCCGAAGGTCCGCTTCCGATGACCGCAACCTTTTTACCGGTTCTGACCGAAGGCTCGGCAGAACTTACAAGACCGTGCTCATATGCGTATTCGATGATATCCTTTTCATTGTCCTTTGTTGTTACGGCTTCAGCTATGCATCCGCATGTACATGCCTTCTCGCAAAGAGCCGGACATACCCTTCCGGTAAACTCCGGAAAGCTGTGAGTCTTTGAGAGTCTCTTATATGCCTGCTCAAAGTTTCCCTGATACACAAGCTCGTTCGTCTCGGGAACGAGGTTGTGCAGCGGACACCCCGATGCCATTCCGGCGATCATCACTCCCGCCTGGCAGAACGGCACACCGCACGCCATGCATCTTGCCGCCTGCTGCTGCCTTGCCTCAAGAGAGAGCGGCGTATGGAATTCATCAAAATTCTTTATCCTCTGTGCCGGTGCGATGCTGTCATTCTCATGTCTGTCATATTCCAAAAAACCTGTAGCTTTTCCCATCTTTTACACCCCCTCCGATATAACGCGCTTGTACTCCTCGGGAATGATCTTCTTGAACTTCCCGATGTAAGTATCAAAGTTTTGAAGTATAGTCTTTGCCTTCTGCGATCCGGTATATTTGAGGTGCTTCTCGAGCATCTGTCTTATCTCGTCGATATCGGACTCATCCTCGACATTCTCCATGAGAACGAGTTCTTTGTTGAGGTTTCGATACAGCGTGTTATGCTCATCAAGAACGTAAGCGATACCGCCGCTCATGCCGGCCGCAAAGTTCTTGCCGACCGTACCTAGAATAACCGCAACACCACCTGTCATGTACTCACAGCCGTGTTCTCCCACGCCCTCGACAACACTCTTTGCTCCCGAGTTACGTACGCAGTATCTCTCACCTGCCATTCCGGCAATGTATGCTTCACCGCTCGTTGCACCGTACAGCGCAACGTTACCGATGATCATGTTGTTCTCGGCATCATAAGCCGCATCCGCCGGAGCCTTGATAACAAGCTTTCCGCCCGACAGACCTTTCCCGAAGTAGTCGTTGGCATCCCCCGTCAGAATAACGGTCTCACCCTTCGGCATGAACGCACCGAAGCTCTGTCCGCCCGCGCCCTTCGTTACGATCTTAACGGCATCCTCCCGAAGTCCGTTGTGATGGTATTGGGTAATATACGATCCGATCATCGTTCCGAATGCCCTGTCGGTATTTACGACATCGCACTCGACATCAACCGTGGCGCCGGCTTCGATCGCTTTTTTGACACCCTTCCTGCCTGAGAGTATCTTCGAATCCTTGCGCTCTTCGAGCTGAAAATCGTATGCCTTCTTCCTGTCATAAGGAAGCGCTATCGGACAGCTCTCTGTAAGCATCCTGTCAAGATCGATCTTGGCAGCCTGCCCCGTAAGACCTTCCTTAACCTTGATAAGATCATATCTTCCGACAAGCTCATCAACACTTCTCACGCCGAGCTTTGCCATATATTCGCGAAGCTGTCTGGCGATAAAGATCATAAAGCGTTCAACGTACTCGGGTTTTCCCGCAAAGTTTTTCCGAAGTTCCGGGTTCTGTGTTGCGATACCCATCGGACACGTATCAAGATTACATACACGCATCATTACACAGCCGAGCGTAACAAGCGGTGCCGTTGCGAAACCGAACTCCTCCGCACCGAGGATGGCTGCTATCGCAACATCCCTTCCGCTCATGAGCTTACCGTCCGTCTCAACGACGACACTGTCACGAAGACCGTTCTGCATGAGTGTCTGGTGAGTCTCCGCCAGTCCCATCTCCCAAGGAAGACCTGCGTTATGTATCGAACTTATCGGAGCGGCACCCGTGCCTCCGTCATAACCGGATATGAGCACGACACCCGCACCCGCTTTTGCAACGCCCGCTGCTATCGTACCGACTCCTGCTTCGGAAACAAGCTTTACGGATATACGGGCTTTCCTGTTGGAACATTTCAGGTCATATATGAGCTGTGCCAGATCCTCGATCGAATAAATGTCATGATGAGGCGGCGGGGATATAAGGCTGACACCCGGCGTCGAATGTCTTGTCTTTGCTATCCAGGGATATACCTTCTTGCCCGGAAGGTGTCCGCCCTCACCGGGTTTTGCTCCCTGTGCCATCTTGATCTGTATCTCCTTGGCACTCATAAGGTAACGTGATGTTACACCGAACCTTCCCGATGCAACCTGCTTGATCGCGGAGCTTTGGTCATGATCGGTTCCCGCACTCTCAAGACGCTCGTCGCTCTCTCCGCCTTCTCCGCTGTTTGATTTTCCGTGAAGACGGTTCATCGCAACAGCAAGTGCAGTATGTGCTTCCTCGGAGATCGAGCCGTATGACATGGCACCTGTCTTGAATCTTCTTACTATTGCCTCTTCGCTCTCGACTTCCGATATATCTATTCCTTTTTCCGGCCAGTTAAAATCGAGGATGCTGCGTATGTATCCGGTCTCCTCTTTGTCGACCATTTCGGTGTATGTTTTGAACTTGTCATAGTCATCTTCGCGCGTTGCGCTCTGGAGCATATGGATCGTCTGAGGATTGTATCTGTGAAGTTCACCGCCGCTCCTTGCTTTGTGGAATCCGACCGAATCAACCGAAAGATCGACATCAAGTCCGAGAGGATCGAATGCTCTTGAATGCTGTTGATCGGTTGCCTGTGCGATATCCTCTATATCTATTCCGCCGATCCTGGATACGGTCCCGGCAAAATATCTGTCGATCACCGACTGCGCGATACCGACTGCTTCAAATATACGGCTGCCCTGATAAGACTGGATCGTTGAGATACCCATCTTCGATGCGATCTTGACTATGCCGTTAAGGACTGCCTTGTCATAATCGGAAACAGCTGCATAGTAATCCTTGCCGAGTATACCGTCATCTATTAGTTCCCTGATCGTTGCATGCGCAACGTAAGGGTTGACTGCACACGCACCGAATCCGAGAAGCGTTGCAAAATGATGCACGTCTCTGGGCTCGCCGACCTCAAGGATCAGTGACATCGCCATACACTTCTTTGTTGATACGAGATAATTGTGAACTGCAGACACACAAAGGAGCGAGGGGATTGCAACATGGTTCTCATCCACACCCCTGTCGGAAAGGATCAGTATGCATGCTCCTTTCTTGTATGCCCTGTCGACCTCAACAAAGAGATTCGACAGAGCTTTATCAAGAGGAGTTCCTTTGTAGTAGAGCGTGGAAACCTTGGCAACGTTTATACCGTGCTTATGGAGATGCTCTATCTTCATAAGGTCAAGATCCGAAAGGATCGGATTGTTGATCTTGAGCACGTTGCAGTTTGACGGCTTATCCGAAAGAAGGTCACCGTTCCTGCCCGCATATACGCACGTAGCGGTAACGATCTTCTCCCTTACCGCATCAATGGGAGGATTTGTTACCTGAGCGAACAGCTGCTTGAAATAATCAAACAGCGGTCTGTACTGCTTTGAGAGAACCGCAAGCGGGGTATCCACACCCATGGATCCGATCTGCTCGCTTCCGTTCAGCGCCATCGTGTATATGCGCTCACGGCATTCCTCATATGTATATCCGTATGATCTCTGAAGCCTTTCAAGCGCTTTTCCTTCGATAGCGGGAACAGCCTCATTCGGGATCTTGAGTTCCGCAAGCCTTATAAGGTTTGAATCAAGCCACTCGCCGTAAGGTGAGCGCATTGCGTATCTGTCCTTGATCTCGCGGTCCGTGTATATCTTACCTGTCTTCGTATCCGCCAGTATCATCTTACCGGGATACAGACATCCTTTCTCCTTTATCTTCGACTCGTCGATCGGAAGAACGCCTACCTCCGATGAGAGTATCAGCCTTCCGTCATCACATATGTAATACCGCGAAGGGCGAAGACCGTTCCTGTCAAGGATCGCAGCCATCGAGTCACCGTCGGAGAGCATGATCGAAGCAGGACCGTCCCACGGTTCCATCATAGTCGCATAATACTGGTAGAAATCTCTCTCCTCCACCGACAGCGTGTCATTATTCTCCCACGGCTCCGGAACGAGGATCATCGCCGCAAGCGCGGGTTCCATTCCACCCATGATCATGAACTCAAGAGCATTGTCGAGCATTGCCGAATCCGATCCTTCGCCTGAGATGACCGGGAGCACCTTGCCGAGTTCCTCATCGGTAAAGCAGCTTGTCTGTATCGTCTCCTCACGCGCGACCATCTTGTCGACGTTTCCGCGGATGGTGTTTATCTCGCCGTTATGAACGATGAATCTGTTCGGATGAGCGCGAAGCCAGCTCGGATTCGTATTTGTCGAGAAACGCGAGTGGACCATCGCTATCGCGGATTCATACTCCGTATCATTAAGATCATCAAAGAAAGTACGCAGCTGCCCCACAAGGAACATACCCTTATAAACTATCGTCCTGCATGAGAGCGAAGCAACATATGTATCGTCATTCGAATGCTCGAACACACGCCTTACAACATAAAGCTTCCTGTCAAAATCAAGATCCTCCTTCACATCCTTCGGACGTCTTATGAACGCCTGATATATCGCGGGACAGGTTGAGAGTGCGCGCTGTCCGAGAACACCTCTGTTGACCGGTACCTCTCTCCATCCGATGAATTCGAGTCCTTCTTTTGCGGTGATGATCTCGAACATCTTCATCGACTGTTTTCTGGCAAGTTCCTCCCGGGCGAAGAATATCATCCCGACACCGTATGATCTGGCATCGCCCAGTTTGATCCCTTCTTTTTTGCATGCCTTTACCATGAACTTATGAGGGATCTGTGTCATGATACCGACACCGTCCCCGGTCTCTCCCTCCGCATCTTTTCCGGCGCGGTGTTCAAGATTCTCGACGATCGCCAGAGCGTCGCTTACTATTTCATGGCTTGCTTTTCCGTGTATGTTTATTATCGATCCCACACCGCAATTGTCATGTTCGAACTGCGGTTCATAAAGAGTCTTCATCACATGTCACTCCTTCCGTTATCGGCACATCCTTTTTTTGTGAGGGCTGCCGCGATCAGTCCCGCAAAAAGCGGATGCGGCATATCCGGCCTTGATTTGAACTCGGGATGGGCCTGCGTTGCAACAAAATAAGGATGATCCTTAAGCTCTATCATCTCGACGATCCTTCCGTCAGGTGAGAGCCCCGATAATACCATCCCGTTCTTTGTCAGTATTTCCCTGTAATCGTTGTTGACTTCATACCTGTGACGGTGGCGCTCGCTTATCTCCTTTTTCCCGTACAGATCATATGCTTTTGTACCTTCCGTCAGGACACATGGATACGCCCCGAGACGAAGTGTTCCCCCGATGTCTTCGAGGTCCGCTTTCTCAGGCAGTATATGTATCACGGGATTTTCGGTTTCGGGAACTAGCTCGCTTGATGCGGCGTCAGCAAGAGCGCAGACGTTTCTTGCAAACTCGACTATCGCAAGCTGCATGCCGAGGCATATCCCAAGATACGGGATACCTTCGACCCTTGCGTAGTTTGCGGCCGCGATCTTGCCTTCGGTCCCGCGGCTTCCGAATCCGCCCGGAACTATGATGCCGTCAACATCTCCGATGACAGTCTTTGCATTGTCTTTTGTGACGTCCTCGGCATCCACCCAGCGTATCGCAACTTCCGTAAGATTGGCTATACCGCCGTGCTTCAGCGCTTCGACAACCGACAGATACGCATCATGAAGTGCAACATATTTCCCAACGATGGCTATGGTAACGTTGCTTCTGGGATTTTCAAAATCCTCCGTAAGCTTACGCCATGCCTCAAGATCCGGCTCCGGGCAGGAGATCCCAAGACTTTCGCATACCCGCTGAGCAAGATGCTCGTCCTCCAGCATCAGGGGGACCTC
>JAEEGL014627744.1_pt1 | contig 11138 bp, 1 predicted proteins | sample 9134231 | NCBI WGS metagenome assembly JAEEGL01 (sample SAMN16246548, study PRJNA631951) | gut metagenome | biome: gut microbiome; feature: rumen; material: fiber-attached | host: Bos | place: Iran: Karaj | collected 2018-10
ATTTAGTTAAAACCTAACTAAATAATATAAATATTTATATTAATCTACATTTTAATTTATAGCAGGAATGCTAGAAATTATATATTTATTTATATCTTCCATTGTCATAAAATTTTCTCCTTCTCTTTTGACTTGTAAAGCAATATTCAAATAAATTTTATCCATTTTAATCCATTCAAAATGAATTTCTCCATTTAGATACTTTTTCATATTTAATTTTGTTCCACAAATTTTTTTATCCTTTTTTCCGATGTAGTTCCATATTTCTACAATTAAATCTTCGTTTTCATCTGTTATAACGAACTCAATAAATTCATACCATTGAGGATTGGTAGTTTTTTCGACATAGTTAGAAGATATTCCGCTTTGATCCCTTTCTAATCTACACATAACATAAGAATCAGTTTTAGGAACATTAAAAGCTTCAATTGCACAAACATGCATAATAAGTGGATTATATATTTCTTTGACGAAAGGACTTTTATTAGGTAAACTTATATGAGCTTTGAAATTCATTTTGAATTTTTTAAGATTTATGGAACCTTCTGAAATTAGACCAATTTTATAATTAGATATAAAAATTAAACCTTTTCCTATTTCTTTTTTCTTTCCTTTTTCTTCTCTATATAAAGTTATATTATATTCATCTGATAATAAAGAATTAACTGGAAAAGAAAAATATTTATCAAAGTTCCCATCATATGAATAACCAGTTGATTTATTATTAACTTCAATTATCCATAATACCCATTTTTCTTTTCTTATTTCTGGAATATTAATAATACATAAATTAAAAGTTAGTATTGAAGGAGGGTCAATGAATTTTATTTCATCAAGAAAAGTAATTTTATATTTACATGAAGAAATATTAATGATATATTCTTTATTTAATTCATACTCATTTATATCAAGACTAGTTTCTTGAGAAGAATTATCTTCTTTTATGGATTTTATAACCAAAGAACTTTGATCAATATATTCGAAAATAAAAAAGTCACTAAATTTATTAGTTTGTGTATATCTCCAATATTCATCTCCTTTTAATTGAATCATGCAATATAAATCCTTATTATTTTCAAAATTTTCTAATTTTAGTATCTTTTTATTAACTCTAAAAGGATTTGATTCAAAAGAATTTTTTCCGGGTTCAATCAAGTGTGTAGTAAAATTTAAACAACCTTCAATCCTTGATTCAACATTACCGCAACTCAATTTATGTATTGGCAAATTTATTCTTCTGATAACTGAATCTTTTGAAAGTTTGTTCATGATTCTTATGTCTAATTCACTGGTTGAATAACTTGGAACATTGAAATAGAATAATTGATTCCATGAAGGATAATTATTAAAATCAATGCAACGCGTTTTTTGTTGTTGGTCTCCTAAATTTAAAAGGCAGTAAGTGCTGCTTCTAGAAAATTCATCTATACTATAATTTATATCATTTATTTTAACTGCAAGAGTTGCTTTTTCCGCAGTTATTATATTATCTTTTTCTCTATAATTGGAGAATAAGGATTCTAAGTTTTTCCCTTTGGCTATAAGAAAATGGACAATCCCTTGATTTAGTTGAATTGTTTTTTTCTCAATTTCATTTGATAATTCCTCTATTCCAATTTTAAAATTTCCTAATTTTGTACTTCCAAGAAGACCACTAGAATTAACTTCTATTTCTGCATAATCAGAGTAATTACAAATAGGTAATTGAAGTATTTGATTCCATTGAGGATTCTGACAATTTTTTATTATCTTAGTTTTTATCCAAGTTAAATCATTTACTAATTTGCATTGGCAATATAAATCTCCTGTTTTTATATTTTCTCCATATAAAAATTGAATATAAACCTGCTCCACTTCAAGTTTGAAATCTGAAAAAGGAATTACATTTGGGGGAACTATTTGCATTTTTAATTTTATATAACCATCTCCAAAATAACAATTCCTATGTTCATTGTTAATAATTGAACTAACACCTATTTCTTTTCTGCCTATTTCACTTTTATCATTCATTAAATATATTTCTAAAATATCATCTTTATATGATTTTATATCAAAATTAAAATATTGATTCCATGATATTTGTTCATCTTTTTTTAATTTCATACTTTTTTCATTTAAAAAAGTTCTATCCTTGAATTTGAATAAAGCATAAAGGTTTTTAGAATAGTCAATGTTATTTCCACTTATCAATAAAATAGCAATTGACATTATTGATTTTGGAGTAAAATATAAAGGAAAACTTTTTCCTTGAAAAGGGAGAGATTTATATGGAACTATTTCAATAAGGCATTGAAGATCTTCACTTAAACAAAAGGATTTCTCATCTTTTAAATCTAAAAAATTAATAGGAATTTTTTGATTTTCATAAGGAAAATTATTCTCATCCAATAAATATTGTTGGAATATTATTTTAGTTTGATTTGTTAAAATAAAAGAAAACGTTTGATTAAAAGCTCCACAAGGAGTAATGTTAGTTTGTTGGATAATATTATCAAAAATAATTCTCCAAAATTCATAGTTATTTTTCATTGATGCATATTTTCCTATATGTAAATTTAAAGAATTAATTTTTACAATTTTATTATCCCATCTTGGTTGGACAGACTCAGTTACTTGCCATTTAATTTTAGCTCTCAAACTTGTGAAATCACTATTATTATAAATACTATATTCTTCTTCAACAACTTCTCCAAAATCATGAGAAGTCAAATCAATATCATAATCAAGTTTTTTATCTTTATTAATTTTAACTTCTAAATGTAATTTTTGTTCAAGGTTTTTTGCTTCAAATTTAAATTCATCATTAAATATAACTTTCTCAAGAGTATAAAATTTTCTTGAAATGAATCGTTGATCTCCAAAAGAAATTGAATAACTTAATTCCACATTATCCGAATCAATACCATATATATTTGTAAATTCAATGACTTCTATGTATACCATATAACGTTCAGTTGGAAGTTGATTATAATAATTATAGAATTTTTTATTAGCAAAGCTATCTTTATCACTTTCATTTACGATTTGAGCCCAAAATCTTAAGCCACTTTTATTTATTCTATAAATTAAATAAGGTTCAAAATCTTTTGTTTCAAATTCATAACTGGAATATATTTTATCTGAGGATGAATATATTGCATCTATAAGATATGTATCATCTTTGTTTGAAATAGGTACCTTCATAATTCCTCCTCCAAAACAATTTCTTTTTGATTTATAACTATTATAGAGTTTATTCGTAAAATATAAATCATTTTTCATTTGAATTGAAATATCTAGTTTTTCAGGATTTTTTAATTCTATCTCAAAAAATTTAACGAATAAATATAAAGGTTTAAATGGATTATTAGCAAATGATGGTTGATTTGCTTCACTAATATGTGTTGTTAATGTAATATTGCAATTTGATTTAACAATATTTTTACTCAAAACTTCTCCATATTTGAAATCAGAATTAATATATAAATAGATTACACATATTGCTTCTTTTTTTGATGATTTTTTATATTCATATATTTTTATTGTAATTATATCATCTTTCAAAGAAAAAAGGGGAATATGAAATATATGTCTAAATTTAGGATTTTGCTCATTATAAACGATACGTGTTTTTTCTGAATATCTTTTTATTTTATCTTTTTTATTTAAAGATAATTTTATATAAGAATCTTTAAATCTTTTTGTATATTCATCATCCTTAAAGAAGCAATCTTCTAAAAGAATGTGAAAATATCTCTTAGGAGATGAAACTGGAGGATGTTCCGGATATTTTGTATTTGGATCTTCATTCATTTGAAGAGTAAATTTAATTCCATCAATTTCATGCTCTCCTAATTCCTCTATTAAATATTTTATCCTTTTAATTTCTTTTGAAAATTTATATTTTCCTTTTTTCTCTAATTTAAATAAAATTATCTCAAGTGTTTCGTTTTGAAATTTTCTCGCTAATATAACAAATTTTTCCATTATTAAATTATCATTGGTCACTTTTGAAAGTTGTCCTTTAAATGTATTAATTGTCTTTACCTCACAATAATATTCTTCACCTTGAATAGCATTTTCAAAACTTTGAACATAACAAGTAATTTTATCTATCTCAAATTTCTCTGAATAAAATATTTCTTGACATGGTCTTGCAATTTGATAAATAACTGAAATTGTTCCTCCTCTTTCAACTGAACTTGAATATTTACTCATTATTATTGTCTCTTCTTTTTTAATTCCAAAATCACAATTTGATAATTTGATTATATAAACAGAAATTATTTCATTTTTTGAATCACATAGTGAAATTTGGAAATCATTTGATAAAGAAGTTATTTCAAATTGATGAAATTCATCCCAAAAAGGATTTGAAGAATTTTCTATTATTCTCGTTTTTTGTGTTGTCTCAGGAAATCCTATAAATTCCATTTTACAATAGGTATCCTTTGTAAAATTAGCATTTTCAATATTGAATCCTTTTATTATTTTTATATTAAAAGTCATTTTAGTTTCTGAAACTGGTAATCTAAATGAAGGATTTTTTGGGCCCGAAAATGGTGCTTTATTATCGTTTTGAAATTGTAATTCTAATCTTATTTTCCCACCTGTTTTATAAGAACCTAAAGGAGTCATTTTAATCCATTCATCATAAATGTAATTAAATTCATATTTTTCAGTTTTTATAATATTTATTTCTGCCATTTCAGAATTTTTTAAATAATTATCATCAACCAATCTTATAATTAAAGGTTCATCTAATTTGACAAAAGAAAAATGAAAGCTTTCAAACCATTGTGGAGTTAGAGTATTATCTAAAGTTTTGGTTCTTTGAGGATATAAATCGTCCCCATAAAATAATGAAACAAAAGGATCTGTCTTTCCTGTATTATTAGGAAACTCTTTTGCTTCTATAACCTTTACATTTAAATGATATAAAGGTTGTTCAATATTTTCCCATTGAGGCTGATTCGGACAAGCTAATTGATATTTTACGTGAATTTTTCCTCCAGCTTGGATCTCTTTATCTACTACGATTCCTGGTTTAATATCTTTTATATCTATTTGCCAAGTTCCTAAAAAATCATTTTTTGAAAATTTATCATAATCATATAGAGATAAAATAAATACGTCCGTATTATATGATAATATTTTAAATTGAAAAGTTTGATTCCATACTGGTGTTAAAGTTTGTTTTCTTATTAATGTTTTTTTCTTTTCTTTTCGATCCTTTAATTCAAGAATGCAAAATGGATCTGATAATCCAGTATTATCTGCCACTGGAATATTTACTCCACTAATTATTTTAATATAGAATGTAGTATATGGATTTATATGAGAAGTTAATTTCATATCTTCAAAAGGTTTTAAACCTTTTTTATTTATTTGCAAAAAAAGATGAATATTTCCAGAAGGTTCTAAACTTGATTGAATTTCTTTTGTTTTTCCAAATTCCAAATCTTTCAAAAGTATAATACACTTACCTACAATCGTATTATCATTTTCATTCTTACATTCAATTATTAATTTTTCAGTCGATTGTTCCATAATTATAAAATCAAAATCCTCTTTAAATATTGGATTTAAATCTTCCTTTGTATCCGTCAAATATCCTTCATCAGAATCACTTTCTAATTTTAAATTAACATATAGTTTTGGGTTTTTTAAAGGAATATTTGTGGAAAATTTTTCAATTCTTACATTAAGTTGAGTTATATCATATTCAGAAGGAGTAAAGGGTATGATAGATGGTGGAGTTAATTGAATACTTAATTCAACTGTTGATCCACCTGGATTTCCAGCTAAAGGTATTAAAGTATAAGTTTCATGATAAATTTTACCAGGAGTTAATTCGTTTATAGGGAAATCTCTCATACATAATTTATCATCTTTTCCAACTCTGTCCCAATCATTAATTTCTAATCTTATAATATCTGAATTTAATGATTTTATAGGAATATTAATATAATCATCCCATATTGGATTCAACGTTTTATCGATTCTTCGACTTTTAACTGATATATCCCTATTTAAAATTTTAAATAAGCAATAAGGATCACTTAAACCATTTGAATCAGCAGAAGGTAATTTGGTTGCTTTAATTAAATGTATATTAATTTCCCAATTTTCACTTGGATTAAATTCTTTTTTTTCTTCAATTATTTCTCCGTTAAATGATTTTTCTCCAGTATTGATTAAATTTATTTCTACCTTAACTAATCCTGTTACTTTACCTTTGCTTTTCATTTCTAACCATTTTTTGTATATTTTACCTGTTTGATATTTATTTAATTCAAGGTTTATATCTCCAATATTATTATCTTTTCCGCTTTCTTTTAATTCAAATTTTAATATATCGGTCTGATAATTTGCAAATAAAAAAGAAAAGGTTTCATTCCATGAAGGAGAAAGACTTCCATTTTTTACTCTGGTTTTTGAATATTCTATATCTCCAGGAATATAAAATTGGCAATAAAGATCAGCTAAACCACTTACATTTGAAGTTTGAATTCCTTTTGCTTCAATTACTTTAATATTCAAAGTTTTAGTTTCAAATGGTTTTGTGATAAAAGCAGGATCTCCAGGAAACGCTAAATGATATTTTACTGAAATTAATCCACCTGCTCTAATTTCTTTTTCCTCGACAACTCCTGGCTTAATATCTCTTATTTTTATTTGCCATGTTCCTAAAAAATCATTTTTTGAATATTTATCATAATCATAAAGAGATAAAATGAACACATCTGTATTATATGATAATATTTTAAATTGAAAAGTTTGATTCCATACTGGAGTTAATGTTTGAATTTTTGTAAAAGTTTTTTGTTTTTCTTTTCGATCCTTTAATTCAAGAATGCAAAAGGGATCTGATAATCCCGTATTATCTGCCACTGGTATATCTCTACCACTTTTTATTTTAATATAAAAAGTCATAAAAGGATTTGATAAAGGTGTAAATACTTTGTCTTTAAAAGGAATTTCATTCTTTTTATCTATTTGTAAGAATAAGTGTAAACTGCCATTAGGCTCCATTGATATATTTTTTTCTTCAGTTTCACCTATTCTTAAATTAGTTAAAGGTATTATGGACTTTCTCAATACCTTATTTTTGTCTTCTTCATTTCTATATTCAATAATTAATTTATCATTATTTTGGTTCATTATAATAAACTCAAAACTTTCTCTTATAATTGAATTTAATTCATTTTTAATCATACTATTATAACCATCATTACTATCACTTTCCAATCTTAAATTAAAATATAATTTTGGATTTTTTAATGGATTTTTAGTTATCATTCCAAAAACATCTTCAATTCTTACATTTAATTGTTCTGGTATATATTTTATATTTGAGAATGGCTTGGTTTGAGGTGGAGATATTTGAAACTTTAGATTAACTTTGGAACCTCCCTTATTTCCTTCTAAAGGGATTAATGTATATTTGTCGGTGTATATAACTCCTATTTCAAAATTATTTAAAGGAAAATCTATCATACATAATTTATCATGCTTTCCTACCCTATCCCAATCTATTATTTCTAATCTTAGAATATCTGAGTTCAGAGAATGAAAAGGTATTTGAAAGTAATCATCCCAAACTGGATTTAGATTTTTATCAATTTTCCTACTTTTGACTGAAATATTTGTTTTTAAAATTGTAAATAAGCAATAAGGGTCACTTAAACCATTTGAATCAGCAGATGGAAGATTTTCCGCACTTATCAAATGAATATTAATTTGCCAATTTTGACATGGAGGAAAATCAATTTTATCTTCAATTTTTTCTCCTGAAAAAGGTTCAATCCCTGGCTCAACAACACTTATTATTGTTTTAATTAATCCTGTTTTATTTCCTTTATTTTGAATAGACAACCATTTTATATAAACTTTTCCTATTTCAAATTGATTTATTCTTAGTTCTATAGAACCAATTTCATAATCTTTAAATTTACTATTGTCTTTTAAGCTTAATTTAAATGAATCAGTTTCATAATTAGTAATTAAAAAAGAAAAATTTTCATCCCAAACAGGTGATAAAGTACCGGTAAGAGTCTCTGTGTTTAAAAAAGATCTATCTCCATTCATTTGCATTTGGCAATAAGGATCAGCCAAGGCACTGAAGTTTTTAACTTTAATTTCTTTTGCTTCTATAATTTTTATATATAATGACTTTACTGTAAAAGGCTTATTTATAAAGGCATAATTACCTGGACCTGCTAATTGATATTTTATATGAACCGAACCTCCTCTGGTTATTCCTTTTTCAGGAGTAAATTTAAACCAGGCATTTACAATTGTACCATAGGGAATTGAATTTATATTTAAGTAATAAGAAGATATTGAATTTTCTTTCCCCATAGTTCCACGTTCTTTTAATGATATACAAAGAACATCAGTTCCTAATGATCTTACTGGAAAATGGTATTCTTCATTCCAATATGGTGTTGGACTCTTTTTAGCATTTTTCGTTCTTACTTCTCCTATTTTTTCTTTTGGCTTAATCCCTAATAAATATAATCTACAATAATACTCAGATTTTTCTGAAGGAATATTTTTTGCTTCAATTATTTTAACATTCAATGTCAAAGATTGACATAAAAATAATTTTTCATTATTAATATCTAAATCAGGTAAGCCCACAAAAGCAGGATACCCGAATTCATTTAATTCTAAAATTAAGTGAATACCCATATTATCCCCAAAATTAAAAGTATTATCTACTATTTTTATTTTTGAAACTAATCCATATGTAATTCTAACCTGAGCTATTTCTCTTTCTTTTTTACCATGTTCATATAATTTTAATAAAACATCATTTTCAAAATTATATTTTATCTGATGTTGTTCGATCCATTTACTTTCCGATTTTTGTGTTGATATAAATTGATTTTCTTTTTCATTATCTAAATTTCCAATCCAATATAAATATCCATTTGGAAGATTATTCCCTTCCAAAATTCTAATATTTAATACTTTTTGATTCCATAATTTTTCTTCAAATGGAATATCTCCCAATTTAGCAACATGTAATAATATGTTCAATTCACCTGTTTTAATATTATCTTTATCATTAAGTGTCAACTTTAATTCATTGATTTTTCCGAAAATTAATGATTTAATTGGTATTTGAGTAGTTCCTATTAAATCATCAGTTGATAATAGATCATAATCCATACACGTTATAGTTAAACAATCATAATTAAGTGAATTAATATCAAAAATAAAATATTCATCCCATTTTGGATTTAGGCATTCATATATAATAGATGTTGTTTTCTTTTGATTATTAATTTGTAGAATGCAATAAGGGTCAGACAATCCATTAGAATCACAAGATTTTAAATTGAAAGCTCTTACAACTTTAATAAATAATGTCAATTGTCTTGTTGTAGGTTTCTTTTCTAGTTGATCTAAATTACCATTTCCTCTTTTTGTTTTTTTTCCAGTATCTATATATTTACTAAATTTAAAATCTTTAAAAGGGTTTTTATTTTTTATTTGAACATAAAAATGTATTTTTCCTCCTTTTTTCATACCTTTAGCAGGAATTAATTCCTCAGTTATTTCCTTTATTTCTTCAGAATTTAAATCACTTATATCAATATTTTTAGTTCCAATTAAAGGATCTTTACCTGTTGCTTCATCTCTAAGTTCCATTTGGATAGAATTATTTTTACTAAAAGAATATAAAGTTATTGTGGTATCCCAACATGGATTTAAAGTATTATTTATAACTCTAGTTTTTTGTGTAAATTCTTGGTCACTTAATTTTATTCTTACATAAGGGTCTGTTTTTCCTATTAAATCTGTATTTGGAATATCATATCCATCCATTATATGAATATTAATATGTTGAAAATAACGTATATTATCTTCTTTAAATGGAGTCCACCCCACTGAACAAATTTGATACATGATATATAATTCACCTTGTTGATAGCCCTCTTTATTTCTTATACTAATACATTTATTTATTATTTCTCCATCGCCCATTTTATTTACATAAAGATCAGCATACCCTATTAAATCATTTGATCCAATTAAATCATAATCATAACAACTAATTCTAATAACATCTGTTTCATAATCATATACTTTGATATTAATGAAATAATTCCATTTTGGATCAATACTTTCATATAAAATTTGAGTTTTTTTTATAATTTTTGGTTTTGTTAAATTAACAACAGTACAATAAGCATCATTTTTACCATTTGAATCCATAGGTGTTAAATTTTTTCCTTCTAAAATTCTAAAATAAGCAGTTAATTCAGTAGGTGGTGGAAATTCATCATCAAATTTTTCATTTTGAAATGGTTTTACTCCAAATTGGGTAATTTGTATTGCTAATCTTATACTTCCTTTATCCTTCATTTGATGCCATTTTTTTTCAATTTGTCCTTCTTCTCCTCCTGTGAATAATTTTAAACTACTTATTATATTTTTTCCTTTGTTCAAATTAATCAATAATACAGGTTCATCTTGAGGCATTGCTAAAGTAAATTCTTCTTGCCATATTAAATCTTTTGATTTTCTTGTTTCTAACATTAAATTCTCTTTATATCCTAGTGAGACAGTATATTCTCCTGCTTCCATATCTTTCACAGTCATAACTCTAATATTTGTAACAAAAATCTTAAAAGGATTATTCACAAATTTTGCATCATTTTCCTGAGATAAATGTATAATTAAACGAATTTTTGGGGTAGTTTTTTTAACAATTGGATTCATACTAAACCATTTTTCAATAATTTCTCCTGGTTTTAATTCATCTAACTTAATACTCAAATCAGAAATAATTTCATCTTTTCCTATAGTGTCATGATCATATAACTGAATAAATAAAAAATCGCTTTTTATATCTACAACATCAAAAGAAAATTCTTGTCTCCAATGAGGCTTTAAAGTATTATCTATAATACGAGTTTGTACTTTTTGTTTCCCAAAAAATATTTTGCAATAACCATCACATGTTCCTCCAACGTCCATTATTGGTATGTCTTTTCCTTCAATTATTTTTAAATGTACTTTCATTTGTATTTAAAATTCATTTTTATTTTATTTATAAATGCCAATATTTTTTGATTCAAACTAAATTTTTAATAAAAAATAAAATAAAATAAAATCAAATGGGGATTGGGGATTGGGGATTG
>JAEEGL016618354.1_pt1 | contig 11138 bp, 5 predicted proteins | sample 9134231 | NCBI WGS metagenome assembly JAEEGL01 (sample SAMN16246548, study PRJNA631951) | gut metagenome | biome: gut microbiome; feature: rumen; material: fiber-attached | host: Bos | place: Iran: Karaj | collected 2018-10
ACGCGCCGATCCGCTTCCTCTCCGCCAAGACCGGGCAGCGCGTGGAAAAGCTCTTCGAACAGATCAACTACGTCAACATGCAGTCGAAGCTGCGCGTGACGACGGGCATGCTCAACGACGTCCTCGCCGACGCCGTCGCCCGGGTCCAGCCGCCCACCGACAAGGGCCGCCGGCTCAAGATCTACTATATGACCGAGAGCGAGGTCGCGCCGCCCACCTTCGTCGTCTTCTGCAACATCGCAGAGCTGTTCCACTTCTCCTATCAGCGGTATCTCGAAAACTGCCTGCGGCAGACCTTCGGGTTCCGCGGCACGCCCATCAAGCTCATCATCCGCCAGCGGGGCGACAATGAAGATCAGGATTTCGGGGGCAAAAAGTAATGCTGTATTTCTTCCTCTCACCGCATTTCTCGGAGCTCGGCGCCGAGGGGCTCGTCGGTTACTTCTGGAAGGACATCCCCGTCGCCGCGTCCCTCCTCCTCGCGTTCGTCTATATCCTGGTCCCCTATCTGCTCGGATCGGTCAACACCGCGATCATCGTCTCGGACAAATTCTACCATGACGACATCCGCAACTACGGGAGCGGGAACGCGGGCTTCACGAACATCATGCGCATCTACGGGCGGCGCGCGGCGATCGTCACCTTCGTCGGCGACTTTCTCAAAACCGTCCTCGCGATCATGATCGGCTGGTGCTGCTTCGGCTATCTCACGGCGTACATCGCGGGCTTTGCCTGCTTTCTCGGGCACATCTTCCCGGTGTACTACCGGTTCCGCGGCGGCAAGGGCATCCTCTGCCTCACGGCGATGCTCTTCATGCTCGACTGGCGCATCTTCCTCGTGCTCCTCGCGATCTTCCTCCTCGTCGTCGCCATGACGAAGTACATCTCGTTCGGCTCCGTGCTCTGCTCGGTGCTCTATCCGCTCCTCTTCAACCGGATGAACAAGGTGCTCCTCACCCTCGTGCCGCACATGTATCTCTGCCAGCTCATCGCGGTCGCCGTCGCGGTGATCGTCGTCATCAAGCACTGGGGCAACCTCCGCCGCATCTTCGACGGCACGGAAAGCAAGTTCCGGTTCAAGAAGAGCCGGGAGACCGCCGAGGAAGAGACGCCCGCCCCGACCGCACCTGACACGGAAAAGGAACAAAAGATCAACTACGGCGCGCTTCCGGGACAGAACGCCGGCAAAAAGAAAAAGAAATAAACATGACACACGAAAAAATCTCCGCGTTCGCCGCCCTTCTCCGGGCATCCGCCGAGGCCGGGACGATGAAGAGCGTCACGTTCCACACCCCCGCGGCGGGGGACGCCCTGAAATGCCGGGGAGCCCTCCGGATGATCGGCGGACACGCGCTCGTGCAGATGGAGACCTCCCTCACCGAGGGCCGCGTCTCACAGGAGAACGTCGCGCCCGAGGATCTCCCCGCGGCGGCGGAACGCCTCTTCGACACCTACCGGAAGGCGGATCTCGCGGACGCGGGCGGCACGGCGTCGCTCATGATCTCGAAAAAAGGGACCGTCACCCTGCTCAAAAAGGGACACGTCGGCGAGGCATACGCCGCGGGCAGCCCGATCCCGCGTCAGGGCAACGACCGCGTGAAGCGGCGGCTTCTGACGGGGGAGGAGCCCTTCCTCGTCCCGCTCGGCATCGCGGACAAAACCGGACGGATCCACGACAAGATGCAGCCGAAGTTCCGGCAGATCGCGCGCTTCGCGGAATATATCGCGGAGGCGGAAAAAAAGCTCGATCCATCGGGGCCCCTCACGGTCTGCGACCTCTGCTGCGGCAAGAGCTATCTCTCCTTCGCTGCGTATTACGTCCTCACCGCGCTCTCCGGCCGCGAGGTCCGCATGTTCTGCGTCGACCGCAAGGCGAGCGTGATGGAGACCTGCGCCGAGATCGCGCGGGCCTCGGGCTTCGACGGCATGGAATTCCTCGCGATGGACATCGGGGACTTCGATCCCGGCTGCGCGCCCGATCTCGTCCTCTCACTCCACGCCTGCGACACGGCGACCGACCTCGTCCTCGACTATGCGTCCCGTCACCACGCGAAGATCATCCTCTCGACGCCGTGCTGTCAGCAGGAGCTGAACCGCGCGCTCGACTGTCCGACGCTCGGCTTCCTCGCCTCCGTCCCGGTCCTGCGCCGGACCTTCGCAGCGACGGCCACGGACGCCCTGCGGCTCCTGAAGCTCGAGGCGGAGGGCTACAAAACCGACGCGACGGAATTCGTCGATCCGGAGGACACGCCGAAGAACGTGATGCTGCGGGCCCGTCTCAAGCGCGATTTCGATCCCGCCTCCGACGACGCCGCAGCGAAGCGCGAACGCTATCTCCGCACCCGGGCGTTCCTGTACGGGGACGGATACCGGGGACATGAACTGAACAATTTCTGACACCCAGAAAGGCGGCACTATGAAACCAAGCGAACTGCTCCAGACCATCAGCCGGACGGATGTGCCGGCATCGGCGCGTCTCGGCGCCCTGCGCGGTCTGCGCGCGATGATCGACGCCGGGGAGATCGAGACCCCGGAGCGCGGGATCTTCGTCAACAACCACATCCACACGAGCTACTCCTTCTCGCCCTACACGCCGACCTCCGCGGTCTTTTACGCGTGGAAGGCGGGGCTGAGGACCGCGGGGATCATGGACCACGACTCCGTCGGCGGCATGCGGGAGTTCATCGAGGCGGGCGCGATCATGGACATGCCGATCACCTGCGGCTTCGAGTGCCGGGTGAACGTGGACGGCACGCCCCTCGTCGGACGCCGGGTCAACAACCCCGACCAGAAGTCCTGCGCCTATCTCGCGATGCACGGCATCCCGCACACGCAGATCGACGCCGCGGAAGCGGTCCTCGCGGGACTGCGGGAAAAGCGGAACGAGCGCAACCGCAAAATGACCGCCCGCATCAACGATCTCGTCGCCGGGGCGGGGATCGTCCTCGATTTCGACGGGGACGTGGTTCCCCTCTCCATGGCGCATGAAGGCGGCAGTGTGACCGAGCGGCACCTCTGCATGGCCCTCGCGAAGAAGATCACGGCGGCTTACCCGGACCGCGCGGCAGCCTGCGATTTCCTCGACACCGTCACCGGCGCGCCGATGAGCGAAAAGACCCGCAAAAAGCTGCTCGACGCCCCGGACGGCTTCTATGAATACGACATCCTCGGCGTCCTCAAGGGCCATCTCGTGGAGAAGTTCTACGTCGACGCGACGGAAGAATGCATGAACATCCGGGACTTCACCGCTCTCGCGAAAAAGCTCGGCGCGGTCTCGGCCTACGCCTATCTCGGCGACGTGGGCGAATCCCCGACGGGCGACAAGAAGGCGCAGAAGTTCGAGGACGACTACCTCGACGAGCTCTTCGACACCCTCGCGGACTGCGGCTTCGACGCCGTGACATACATGCCCTCGCGGAACACCAAGGCGCAGCTCGAACGCGTCATGGGCCTCTGCCGGGAGCGCGGCCTCTACCAGATCTCGGGCGAGGACATCAACTCCCCGCGCCAGTCCTTCATCTGCGGGGCCCTCGCCGACTACCCGCACCTCTTCACCGCCACCTACGCCCTGATCGGCCAGGAGATCGCCGCGACCGAGGATCTCTCCCGCGCGATGTTCTCCGAGGAGACGAAGGCGAAATACCCCGACCTCGACGAGCGCGTCGCCGTTTACGCGAAGATCGGCGGGATCGGCCGAAACTGACATTCAAACTCTCAATAAGGAAAGAAGGAAAACCAAGATGAGCACAGCACTCGAAACGCTCGTTGCGTATTCCAACCGTTACGGCGCGGACGCGGGCTTCGTCCTCGCGGGCGGCGGAAACACCTCGATGAAGACCGAAGACACCCTCTGGATCAAGGGCAGCGGCACCTCCCTCGCCGCGATCCGGGAAGAGGGATTCGTCAAGATGGACCGCGCGAAGCTCGCCGCGATCTGGGAGAAGACCTATCCCTCCGATCAGGCGGCGCGCGAAGCGGAAGTCCTCGCCGACATGATGGCGGCAAAGCTCCCCGGCGAGGAGGCGAAGCGTCCCTCCGTCGAGACCCTGCTGCACGATCTCTTCCCGCAGAAGTTCATCCTGCACGTCCATCCGTCCCGCGTCAACGCCCTGACCTGCTCGCAGGCGGGCAAGGACGGCATGAAGCGCCTCTTCCCCGACGCCGTCTGGGTCGACGAATGCGAGCCCGGCTACATCCTCGCGTCCCGGTGCCGTTCGATGATGCAGGCCTACCGGGCCGGGACCGGACGCGACGCCGACGTGGTGTTCCTGCAGAATCACGGCATCTTCTTCGCGGCGGATTCCGGCGAGGCGCTCGACGCCCTTGTCTCCTCCGTGATGGAGAAGCTCGACGCGGAAATCAAGGTCCGCCCCGACTTCACCGAAGCCGACGCCGACCGCACGGCAGCCGCGAAGATCGCGCCCGTTCTGCGCATGCTGTACGACGAAGAGGGCGGCGCGGCCGTCGTCTTCACGGCGAACAGAACGGTCCTCGATTTCGCCGCTTCCGCCGAGGCGTTCTCCGTTCTGAAGGAGCCCCTCTCCCCCGACCACATCGTCTACTGCAAGGCTGAGCCGCTCTGGCTCGAGGACTTCACTCCGGAGGGCATCCGGGCGGCGTTCGACGAACTGAAGGCCCGCCGCGGGTTTGCCCCGAAGGTCGCCCTCGCGCGCGGCGTCGGCATGTTCACGATCGGCAGGACGCTGAAAGAAGCGAAGACGGCGGCGGCGGTCTGGACGGACTGCATGGCGATCACCGTCATGGCCGGGAATTTCGGCGGCGTGCGGCACATGGCCCCGGCGATGGTGGACTTCATCGTCAACTGGGAAGTCGAGAGCTACCGCGCGAAGGTCTCCCTCGCTCCCGGCGCGGCGAAGAAGCTCGCGGGCAAAATCGCCGTCGTCACGGGATCGGCGCAGGGCTTCGGCGCGGGCATCGCGGAGTTCCTCGCGAACGAAGGCGCGGCGGTGGTCATCGCCGACATGAACTTCGACGGCGCGAAGGCGACAGCGGCGGAGATCGCGGAGAAGACCGGCGCGGCGACCCTGGCGGTTTCCGCGAACGTCTCCGACGAGGACAGCGTCCGGCAGATGATCGAGGATACGGTCCTCGCCTTCGGCGGTCTCGACATCTTCGTCAACAACGCCGGGATCGTCCGCGCGGGCTCGCTCGAGGAAATGACGAAAAAGAACCTCGAGCTGGTCACGTCGGTCAACTACACGGCCTACTTCCTCTGCGCGAAGTACGCCTCCGCGGTCATGAAGCTGCAGCGCGCGGCATCGCCGGAATATATGGCGGACATCATCGAGATCAACTCGAAGTCCGGACTGTCCGGTTCAAACAAGAATTTCGCCTACGCGGGCTCGAAATTCGGCGGCATCGGCCTGACGCAGTCGTTCGCGATGGAGCTCGCACCGTTCGGGATCAAGGTCAACGCGGTCTGCCCGGGCAACTTCCTCGACGGGCCGCTGTGGAGCGATCCGGAAAAGGGCCTCTTCGTGCAGTACCTCAACGCCGGGAAGGTCCCGGGTGCGAAGACGGTCGCCGACGTGCGGAAGTTCTACGAGGCGAAGGTCCCGCTCGGACGCGGCTGCCGGATCGAGGACGTCGCGAAGGCGGTGCTCTACATCATCGATCAGAAATACGAAACCGGTCAGGCCGTCCCCGTCACGGGCGGTCAGGAAATGCTGAAATAAGAAAAAGGGGCTGTCGTATGAACTCCAAGAAACGGAGAAATGCGACAGCCGTTCTCTTTCCATAGCGCTATCGGCGTTCTTTTTCTCCTTTATCTGAGGAGCGCATGAAATCGGAGATTTCATGCCAAAGAACCAAAAAGAGGAACTCTCTGGAAGGCTTGGGTGTTCCGCACTCTGCGGAGTGCGGGTCAGGGCGCTGCCCTCGACACTCGGGATGCTTCGCATCCCGGACCACCATTTTGAAAAAGGTGGACGAAAACTTTTGCCCTATTTGCGACAGCCCGCATGGTTGACAACAGCCCGTCATCCGGAGATGGCGGGCCGTTTGTTTTGTCGGGTTTCCTTTTTCGGAAAAGCGATGCGTTATCTTCTCTTCGCGATCCACGCGGAGCCGAGGAGCGTGACGAGCACGATCAGGCCGCCGCCGATCATGGAGCCGCAGCCGGACTTCGCAGTCTCGGCGGGCTTTTCGGCGGGCTTCTCGGCCGGGGTCTCCGCGGGTGCTTCCGCCGGGGCCTCGGCAGCGGGTTCTTCCGCCGTCGGTTCGGGCTCCGCAGCCGGTTCTTCGGTCTTCGCGGGCTCTTCTGCCTTGGGTTCTTCGGCGGGCTTCTCCTCCTGCTTGAACGGGAGGTCGAAGGTCGTATCGATCAGTTCGTCGTTGGTGCTGACGGCAAACACCTTGATCAGGTGATCGCCTGCGCCGAGCCCGGATACGTCGATTTCGATCTCGAAGCCCTCCGCCTCTTCGCTGATCGCCGCCTTCACGTCGGGACGGTCCACGATGTAGTCCTCAGACTTGACCGGATCGCCGCCGTCGAGGGTATAGGCGAACGCCGTGATCGGCGTGCTGATGTACGCCCAGCCGCGGACCATGAGCTGCTCGATGTAGGAGCCTTCGATCGGGTTGCTCGCGAGCCACGCGTCCGCGCCGCCGTTGACCATCTGCTCGTAGTCGATGTAGATGTTGTCCCAGGATTTGCTGAGGAGCTTTGTCCCGCCGCTCTCAGCCGGAGTTTCCGGTTCCGCAGCGGAAGCCGTGCCGGCGCCGCCGAGGGTCGCGAAGCCCCAGCACGCGGAGTTGTTCGAGGCGTCGTCGGTCTCGTCGGACCAGCCGAGGCAGTAATCGCGGGTCCCGCCGGGGATCGAATCGTTGTACTGGAAGTCGAGGGTGAATTCCGAGCCCTGCTTCAGCGGAAGCTCGCGGGGCACGTACTTGAATTCCATGACGCAGGTGCCTTCCGTCGGGAAGGTGTAGGCGAGCTCATAGTCCGCCAGGGCCGCGCCTTTGCGGGGGATCATTTCCCAGCCGTCCTCGGGGATGAGGGCGATCTGGGCCTGCTGATCGGTCCACGTCGGGTCGCCGTCGCCGATCTCGTCGATGTAGAGGTAGATGGAGTCGTTTTTCCAGTCGCCGACGCTGGAGTCGAACGCGAATTCGTTGTCGGTGATTTCAAAGAGGAAATAGAGCGCGGTGCTGTCGTAGAGCGCGGAGGCGTACACGGTGCAGTCTTCGGGGAGGGTGTAGGCATCGACCTTCAGGTCGCCGGCCTTGCAGTAGCCGAGCTGCTGACGGTCCGCCGTCGCCCAGACATCGTCGATGACGCCGTCGATCTTCGGGGTGCCGGTCGCGATGATCATCTCTTCGCCGAGCGCGGATGCGCCGACCGCCAGAGAGATCGTCAGGACTGCCGCGAGGATCGCGCAGAGCAGGATTCGTTTCATCAGGGGGTTCCTTTCTTAAATGTGGATTGGTGTATCGCGGCTTCATTATAGCCCATCCCCGCCGTTTTGTCAAGGGAATCGCGCCTTTTTCACAAAACCGTTCCTCCCTTCGCGCCTTCACGGGGCAGGCGCCGCACAACGGCAGTCGGATCGTATCCGAAGACGGATCCATGGCGCGCGGGGGACAAATCTGCTATGATGAGAAGAGAACGGATACCCCTCCGGCGTTCTCGGCGATCCCCGGACGAATTCCGTCGAGTGCGATTTTTCATGAAAAGAACGCGCAGACGGTTGACAACGAGGAAAAAATCTGGTATGATAAGCTCAAATCACACGTTTTGCGTTCCTGAGAACCTATACAGGAGGTGTCCATGAAGTCCATCGGACAAGCCATCAGGGAAAGGCTGCGAAAAGCGGCAAGCGCGATCGCATACCGGGCGGCGCACCCGAAGGAAATCCGGAGCAGAGCGGACACCGCCCCCTTCGTCCTCCTCGTCATCGCCGTCATCCTCGGCTGGGGCGTCGTCAAGAGCCGCGACCTCGAAGGCGCGTTCGTCCTCGTCAAGTGGTTCCTGATCTGCCTCTTTATCGCCGCCACGGGTACGCTCGGGACGTTTTGCCTCGCGCGCTTCCTCTGGGACAGGCAGCATAGATCGAACACGACGCCGTATTACCTGCAAACCAAGCCGACGAGGATGCAGGGCAGATCCCGGCAGCCGGGAAAGCGGAAGGAGGACAGGGGCGAAACAAGCCTTCGCCTGCTCTTCCCCGAAGGCGCGTACCGCCGGCCCATCCCGGACGATTATGCCGACGCCTACGACGCGACGCTCGGCAAGGTCTCCCTCCTCCCGACGGACGGCGTCCCGCTCTACACGGACGATCCCGCCGTGATCCGGTACCGCGCGGACCTGTTCCGGGAGCTGTATGAAAACCGCGCGCTCGCCGACGCCCTTCGCCGCTTTGCGGATTCCTATCCGGAGAGCCTTTCGGACCGCTCCTTCCGCGAATCGCTCGGGGACATGAAGGCGCGGCAGGAGGCGATCAAAACGCTCGCAAAGGACCTCGGTCCGCTCGTCCCGCGCTCCGACGCCATGAAGACGCTCAAACGCGCTCTCTCGGACCGATCCGGCGAGATCGAGCGGGCGGAGGCGGCCTTCGCCGAGATGCCGGAGGATCTGTTCCGCGTGCAGAGCGTCACGCTGGCGGTCAACCTCGACAGCGGCGGCTTCGCGCATGAGGCGGGGATCATCGCGCTGCACACCGAGCCGTTCGACGATCGGGACGCGATGCCACTTCTCCGCCCCGATCCCGAGCGGTACGATCTCACGCTGGACTTCAACCGGGAGCTGATGGGCTGCGTCGACCGGATGCTCGAGGAGGCGTTCCGGCGGCTCCGGATCCGGCTTGACGACCTGCGCGGGGCGGCGCTCCCGGATGCGCTGGCGGACGAGATCCGCTTCGCCGCGGGATTCACGGACTTTCTCAAAACGCTGGACGGCTGCACGGTGCGCTTCGGCGTCCCGGACGATGACGTCACGCTGCCCGACGCCGATCTCGCGGCATTCTTCCGGCAGCGGAGCCTCGGCTATCCGGCGAAATGGCATGCCGACGCATCCGGCGTCACCGCCCGCGCCCTGAGGCCCTTCGGGTGCAGGATAATCATAAGTGAAGAAAGCAGAGGGTCGCTACTTTAATCGTAATTATTTTCTTTTCTCGCTTGACAAAACAAATTCGATGTGCTATCATAATAACAAGATCGCTACATAGGCGGCTGTTTATTCCCGCCATCGGAGTCAATCATGAAACGAAACGGTTTCCTGCAAAGGGCCCTCTCCCTCCTCCTCGCCGTCCCGCTCGCGGCGGGCATGCTCACGGGATGCAAAAAGAGCGGCGGGATCGCCGTCCAGCCGGGGCCGATGAGCGGCGGCAGCACCGCAGACGGGACCGACATCCTCACGGGTGTTTACCGCGGCACCGAACTCGTCCTGCCGGAGGATATCGCCGTCGACTCCCTGAAACTGGGACCGGCCGGTGTCCGCATCGACGCCGCGGCGGGGGACATTTCCTTCTGGGCGACGGATACCGAAGGACGGGGCCGCCTGCTGACGGTGAGCGGCGACAAGGTGACGGCGGACGTCTCCTTCGACATCCCCGAGGAGCGCGTCATGCAGACCGGCGCGTTCGGCGAGCATGGCTTCGCGTGGGTGACGGCGGTGTATGCCGATCAGAAATTCACCGATGAGGAGCTGAACCGGATCGATCTCGACACGGGGGAGGTCAGGACGCTCTCCGGCGTGCGCGCCTTCTTTGCCACGGCGGACCGGCAGGAGGCGGAATCCGGACGATTTCAGATCCTCTCCTCCGCGGTGGACCGGGACGGGAACATCTGGCTCGCTTCCAGCGGAGAAGTCGTCGTGCTCTCCCCGGACGGCGTCTTTTTGAACTCGTTTGTCTCGCGCAGCTATTCTTCTCCGCTGAGCGTTTCGCCGGACGGGACGGTATGGATCCCCTCGGGCGACGGCGCGGCCATTCTTGATAAAGAGAAGGAATCCGCGCTTCGCATGAATGCGGAGCCGTCTTCGTTCGCGTTCGGCGACGGCTATGATTACTATTACGAGACGGATCAGGGCGTGTTCGGCGCGGATGACACGGGGAGCGTGCTCCTCATGAGCTATCGGAATTCCAACATCACGCAGGGCAGCGTGCGCTTCTGCGGCGTCATCGATCCGGAGACGTTCCTCTTCGCCGAGAACGGCAGGCTCATGCGGTACGAGGCGCTCGGAGACATCGACCTCTCCGCCGTCCCGACCGTCGAAGTCGTCCTGAACGTCAAGAGCGCGATGGGGTTTCAGCGTTCCATGGACATCGTGGAATACAACAAATCCCACCCGGAAACAAGGGTGATCGTGACGGACTACACGCAGTACGACACGAAAGAAAACCCGAACGCGGGAACGCAGCGGCTGAGCACCGATCTGCTGACGGGAAAGATCAAGCCGGATATCGTCATCGCGGAAACGCGGAGCCGCATCGCTCCGGAAGCCGGCGCGGAGATCGAGATGATGATCGAACACAAGCTCTATACCGACCTGACCGGTTTTCTCGAAAACGACCCCGCTCTGAAACCCGAGAACCTCTTCGGCGCGGCGCGGAGATACTTCACCGCGGAAGATGGCGGGATGTGGGGGATCGCTTCGGGGTTTCAGATGGAAACGCTCTTCGGCCCGACCGCGCTTCTGGAACAGTGGGCGGACGGGAACGGATCGTCGAAGGGCTGGACGCTGACGGAGATGCTGGACTTTGCCGAGAGTCTGCCCGAGGACATGTACCTCATGGGGCCGCTTCACCGGGAAACCGCGGCGAATCGCCTACTGGGACCGGACGGATACGCTGCCTTCATCGACCGGGGATCCGCGACCTGTTCCTTCGACGGACCGGACTTCCTGCGCTGGCTGCGTTTTCTTGGCACGCTTCCGGGCATCGAGACCGCGAGGACCTCCGACACGCCGGATCGCGTCGGTCTGCGCGCGGATACGGTGGAATCCTACTTCACCGGGCGGGTGGCATTGGACAGCAGCGATTTTACCGCGCTCGACGCGGCAGTAGAATCGCTGGAAGCTCAATTCGGGACAAAGGACTGGACCATCATCGGATTCCCTGCAGAGGGACACAACGGCACCTATATCCAATGCGACGAGGCGATCATGATGACGTCGTTCT
>JAEEGL016745838.1_pt1 | contig 11138 bp, 7 predicted proteins | sample 9134231 | NCBI WGS metagenome assembly JAEEGL01 (sample SAMN16246548, study PRJNA631951) | gut metagenome | biome: gut microbiome; feature: rumen; material: fiber-attached | host: Bos | place: Iran: Karaj | collected 2018-10
TCCAAATTTTCCCCAACAAGGCCTACATACGCTCCATCCTTCGCCTCGGCGGCATCCGGGTGCGCCAAAAGCCACTTGTTGCAGGCGCGGAGCATGCGGTCCTCCGCATTCTTCGGAGAGAATGCCGGGAGAGGCAGGTTGGTTCCCTTGGAGAGAACCACCAGAGTCTTAAAGCCCTTGGCCGGGTCGGCATGGCAGGGCGCGTAGTGAAGCGTGGTGGCATAGACCTCGATCAGCACGCCTTTCGGAACGCGGAAGGCCTTCACGCTGGAGGTGTCCAGCTTGCCGTCGCATATGTCGGTCTCCAGGGCGAGAAGGAGGATGAAATCTTCCGTGCCCAGGTTAAACTCGCTGCAGCGATGGTACTCCAGGCAGTTTAACTTGGTGTTGTGGCCATTGCACCAGCCAAATTCAGCCGCGGTTCCGCCGAACAGGCTCATTGCCAACTCGCTTGCGGCCGGCAGGTTCTGGATGGCGGGTTCTTCCGCCACGTAGGCGGTGCCGGCCTCCGGCATGGGCGTATCGTTTGCCAGTGCCTGAAGGATCGGCGCCAGATCATAGCCTTCAATGATCTTCCCGTAGGGAGCGAAGGCGGGATCGGTAATGGAATAGATTTTCATGGAAGGTTCCTTTCCACCCGTTTAAGCCCAGGGATTCTCGGTGGGGTAGCGGACGCCGGCGGGCTGATTGTAGCCGATTTCCTCGACGGGTACGCCGATGTACTTAAAGACTTCGTACAGGCTCTTGCCCCAGTGGCCGAAGGCGACGGCGCCGTGGTGAGGGAAGTTCTTTTCGATCAGCACGTGGCGGTAGAAACGTCCCATCTCCGGGATGGCGAAGACGCCGATGGAGCCGAAGGAGCGGGTCGCCACAGGAAGCACCTCGCCCTGGGCGATGTAGGCGCGAAGCTTTGCGTCCGCAGTGGATTGCAGGCGGAAGAAGGTGATGTCGCCGGGGGCGATGTCGCCTTCGAGCGTGCCGTTGGTCACTTCCACAGGCAGGGATCGGGCCATGATCTTCTGGTACTTCATCTCATGGAAGGACAGCTTGGTGGAGCAGGTGTTGCCGCAGTGGAAGCCCATGAAGGTATCCGTCTGCTTGTACGGGAACTTGCCCTCGATGCTTTCCTTAAACATATCCTTCGGGACGGAGTTGTTGATGTCAAGGAGCGTAACGACGTCCTGGCTTACCACGGTGCCGAGGAACTCACTTAAGGTGCCGTAGATATCCACTTCGCAGGAAACCGGGATTCCCTGGCCGGTCAGACGGCTGTTGACAAAGCAGGGCACGAAGCCGAACTGGGTCTGGAATGCGGGCCAGCACTTGGTGGTCAGGGTGACGAACTTGCGGTAACCCTTGTGCGCTTCCACCCAATCCTTGAGGGTCAGCTCGTACTGGGCCAGCTTGGCAAGGATTTCCGGCTTCTTATTGCCGGCGCCAAGCTCGGCTGCCATGTCCGCGACCACATCGGGGATGCGGGGGTCGTTCGCGTGCTTGTGGAAGGCTTCAAAGAGATCCAGCTCGGAGTTTTCCTCGATCTCCACGCCCAGGTTGTACAGCTGCTTGATGGGCGCGTTGCAGGCCAGGAAGTTCATGGGGCGAGGGCCGAAGCTGATGATCTTCAGGTTCTGAAGCGCATAGACGGCGCGCGCGATCGGAAGGAATTCGTGGATCATGTCCGCGCAGTCTTCCGCGTCACCAACGGGGTACTCCGGGATCCAGGCCTTCACATTGCGAAGAGCCAGGTTGTAGCTGGCGTTTAACATACCGCAGTAGGCATCGCCACGGCCGTCGGACAGATCGTTCTGGCTTTCCTCGGCTGCGGCGCAGAACATCTTGGGGCCGTCAAAGTGCTTGGCCAGCAGAGTCTCAGAAATTTCCGGACCAAAGTTGCCAAGGAATACGCAAAGGGCTTCGCAGCCGGCCTTTTTCACGTCTTCCAACGCGTTCACCATATCGATTTCACTTTCGATGATGGTGATGGGGCACTCGTAGATATCAGCCGCGTCATACTTATCCGTGTAGGCCTTCACAAGGGCTTTGCGGCGGTTTTCCGCCAGGCTGGCGGGGAAGCAGTCGCGGCTTACGGCCACGATGCCGACTTTGATGGAAGGAATATTGTTCATTGCTCTATTCTCCTTTGATTGGATTTTGAAAAGTTGTGTGCTGCCGCACTGGATTATATCTATGTTACGATGTCCGGGTTTTTCTGTCAAGTAAAGAAAAACTGACGGAAGTGTGACAGGGGACGGGTCTGTGACAGGGGACGGGTCTGTGTCACAAAAGCTGGCAGCTTTTGTGACACAGGCCCGTCCCCTGTCACAGACCCGTCCCCTGCCAGATTCCTGTCAGAAATTATGCACCTTGAAAATAGCCGGCAAAGCGGGTATACTTAGGCGAAAGAGCACAGTCGGGAGGATACGCATGAATTACGAAGAATGGTACCGGTCGGCCGGCAGCGCGCAAAAGGGGCTGCGCGATTCCGTGGGTACGGTGAACAGGCTTTTAAAAGCCGTGATGACGGATATGGAAAACGGGAACCTGACGGACATGAAAAAGTGCCTGGCGCAGATGACGGAAGCAGCGGAAGCGCTGGGGCAGAAGGCGACGGATCTTACAGAAACCGTAGAGTCGTTTGATACCCGTGAATACTTTGCGAGCGGCGATTTTGCGAAGCAGCTCTTAGCGGAATGTAAGGCAAAGAAGATCGACGTCATCGGGGAAAAAGGCATGTACGAGATGTTCCCCTTCAAGGTCCGGATCTACGGGGACGAGGAGCGTGCGGAGGAGGTCTGGGTCAACCGGAAAAAGGTGCCCAGCGTCCGGCCTTCCTTTGTGGCGGATTATGTGAAGGAGTCCCGCGACAGGCTGTATAAGGTGAGCTTTAACGAGACGGCGTTTATGACGGAGCTGGCGGATGCCTACGAAACCACCTGCTTAAAGAACGGCACGCGGATTGGCGGGAGCGTGGGGCTTGGCAGCATCTACAAGATTATGACGCCCATGGCCAGAGCCCGCAAGGACTATGATATGCAGGCGTTTGCCTTTGATCTGGCGCGGCTGTATGAAAAGGGCCCGCAGGCGTGGGTGACGAAGGATGGGAAGTACTATACCTTTGGCACCAGCCGGGACGGAAAGAAGGGCATCCGTGTGCTGAACAGCAACGGGACCGAGGATTTTATCACGACCTTCCGTCCGCTGATGACGGAGGAGTAGAGGAAAAGCCTGGCGAAGCGTTTGTTTTCTATGGTATAGAGCGGCCGTAAGGCCGCAGGAAGGTTTTTATACGTTTACACGAAAGGATATGTGGCAGTAAAATGATGGAAAACGCAGGATATACACCGGAGGAGGCGCGGCCTCTTTTGGAGGGCAAGGCGCCGGAAGCCGGTCCGCTTCTGGAGCGGCTGACCGTGGGAATTCCGTTCCTGACGGATTTTCTGGTCGCCCGGTATTTAGACGATTATATTCCCGAGGGCGGGAGCAAGATCAAATTTGTCACCGGCCGGTTCGGAGCCGGAAAGACGCATGTGGGCCGGCTGATGCTGAACGAGGCTAAGAAGCGCCCGTATCTGACGGCAGCGTTTTCGGCCCGGGACATCGGCCTGTACGATTTTAAGAATGTCTATCTGGAGATCCTGCGCCAGTGCGGGATGGACCGGATTATACAGGGATGCGCCGATCACATCGTGCGCGAGATGGGGCATGACCCCGCGAAGATCGGGGCGGGAAAGACCTATGTGGATTTCCTGGCGGATGAAGGGGCGGCGGACGCGCTTTCCAAAAGCGCTATCCGGGAGTACCTTCGGAACATGTTCATGAAGAACCCCAGGCTGGACAACAACTTTGCCACCTGCATGGCGCTCCTGGTGGGCGACAGGCTGGGGCATCCGGTGATGGACGGCAAGAACAAGGAGCTGCTTTTAGGGTGGCTTGCGGGGGATAAGAGCGTCAAGCTGGCGCAGCTTCGCCCGCTGGGCCTGTTCCCGACCCAGCTTAATAAGTACAACGCAAGGCAGATGTTGCGGTCCCTGGCGGAGGCGGCCCACCTGGGCGGCTTTGACGGGATTTTTGTGTTTATCGATGATCTGGAAGCGCTTGCCAAATCGGACGCGGCGGCTACGGTCAAGTATACGGCGGCCCGCCGGGGCGATGCCTACGAGGGCATCCGTCAGCTGATCGATGATATCGACAGCATGCGGTATCTGATGTTCCTGTTCAGCTTTGACAGGGAGCTTCTGGACAACCAGAACAGCGGCATCCCGTCGTACCAGGCGCTCTGGATGCGCATCCAGACGGAGGTGAGCGGAAAGCGGTTTAACCGCTTTGCGGACCTGCTGGATCTGGATCTTCTGGCGGATACTATCTATCCTGCGGAGGCGCTCGTGGAGATGTCCGGGAAACTGGCGGATGTGCTGGAGGAGCAGGGTTATGCAGGTGCGCAGCCGGGGGCCGAAGAGGCTTCGGGAGCTGAAGCGGCTGTCAAGCGCCTTACGGCCGAAGAAGCCGCAGCGCTTCTGGAAAAGAGCCAGTTTGGCGGCCTGGGCCTGCCGTATCTGGTCAACCGCGCCACACAAGGCACGGGAAAGGAGGAGTGAAGAGATGTCGAATTATCGCGCCAAACATATGATTGAAGCTCTTCGTTCCGGCGTTCCGTCCCGTGCGGTCGGCGAAGCGTTTTCCGACGCGCGCCCGGGGATTTTGCAGAAGATTACGGAGCGGATGAATAAGGTCCGGGAGACCGGGGCCAGCGACGGATTTTTGTACACCGGACGGTACGGGGAAGGCAAGACGCACCTGTTAAATACGGTGTTTGGCCTGGCCGGCGCCGCCAACATGGTGGTTTCCTACGTCCCGCTCGGGAAAGAGACGCCGCCGGAGAAGACGTACCTTCTGTACAAGAAGGTGATGGAGGGAACCTATCTTCCCGGGGCCGAGCAGCCGGGCTTTCTGGCGCAGATGGAGAAGCTGACGCCAAACAGCACCGCCACCACGGAGATGCTGAGCTACGCCTTTGGCGAGCTGGAGACGGACAAGCTGTATTACCTTCTGCAGGCCTATGTGGGCACGCAGGATGAGGAGGAGCGCTACGCGTTTTTGTGCGACCTGGAAGGCGATTTCGTGAATAACGCGCTCATCAAAAAGAGCTATCGCCGCGTGACCGGCAAGGTGGCCAAGATCAACCAGAATTTCTCCAAGCGGAAGCACGCCATGGATTACTTCCGTTTCATGAGCCACTTCTTTAAGCAGCTGGGGTACGACGGCTGGGTGATTCTGTTCGATGAGGTGGAGCTGATGGGACGGTTCGGGAAAAAGTCCCGCGCCAAAGGGTATGCCCAGCTCCGGAAGTTTTTACAGCCGGGGGAGGAGTTAGAAGGCGTGTTCTCGCTCTTTGCCTTAAGCTCGTCGTATTCGGACGATGTGATTGAGAAGCGGAAGGAATTCCAGAACGTGGAGGCGGCCTTCGCGGAGGATGACGCCGCGCGGCAGGATGCGCTCACAGTCTTGGACGCCATGATCAAGGCGCCGGAGCTTCTGCCGCTTACGAAGGAAGAGATCCTGCACGTTCTGGAGCAGATCCGGGCGTATCACGGGGAGGCGTACGACTGGACGCCGCAGTTGACCGCAGAGGCTTTATATGAGGCGACGGAGGCGGGCGGATACCTGCTTCGCACCAAGATCCGCGCGGCCATCGAGATGCTGGATCAGCTTTACCAGTACGGGGAAGCCGGGGAGGCCGTCGTCACCGAGATGGGCGAAGAGTCCCTGGAAGAGGACGTGGCCCTGGCGGCGGAGGATGCCGGAGAGGAGTAGGGATCAGCCGCGAGACAAACAGGTCTTATATGGGCCGCATGGACGGGACTGGAAGAGAAGTCCTATCCATGCGGCTTTCTTGCTTTGCAGAGCAGTATTCTATGTGGGGGTGAGAGACATCGCATATGGCCTTTTACGTATTGGCCCAGCCCGTTCTTTAGTCAGGGATTATTTACTCGTAAAAGTGCTTCACGCGGGCATATATTTTTTGAAAATCTACGGAGCATTCGCCATGGGAGATACCAACCGGCACCGTGTCCTCAAAGGTGTAGGTGATGGGCAGCTCCTCTGTTTCGAAGCGGTAGACGGTGACAAGCTTTCGCCTGGGGTCTACGATCCAGTATTCGCGAACGCCATAGCGGAAGTATAGCTCCTGCTTCCGCCAGATATCATGTCCGGGATTGGAAGGGGAAATGATCTCCACCACGAAATCCGGAGCGACTTTCAGGGGCTCGATGGTTTCGTTTTCCGGATGACAATGAATGTAGAGATCCGGCTGTACCACGGTCTTGTTGCCCAGTTCCACATCGGAAGGCGCCAAGTAGATAAAACACTCTCCTGCGTGTTTTTGCACACATTCATCCAGCTGAATATAAAGCCCCCCCAGGATTCCCTGGTGGATGCGGGTAGGCGATGCCATGTCATAGAAAACTCCATCGATCAGTTCGGCCCGCACATCATCCGGAAGCTGGTAGTAATCTTCTTTTGTAAAGTCACCGGGGCGTTTTTCTGGTATCCGGTAGGCGGCCTGCGCCTCGCGAAGGAGAGCGGGCTGCGCATCGGACAAGAGGTCGGACTGTATATCATAAAGATAGGCGGTTCGAGCATCGCGGGGGAGAGCAGCTCGTGCATCATGAAGGACAGCGGGCTGTGCGGAGGCGCTTGTTGGATATACATTCTCTTTTCGGAAGAGCACCTGCGTAAGCGCTTCTAAGGTTTGCTTTCGGGGAGCTTTTGTTTCCCCGCCGAATATTTTCTGCACAGTTCCTAAGGGAACGCCGGATTCTTCGGCTAAGAGCCGGTTGGAATAACCCAGTTCCTGTTTTCGTTTCTTCAATTCTTCGATGTTCACGGAAAATACCTCCTCCTGTTGTGTCTTTGCAGTGTTTAGATACCACTTTGTCAGAAAGGGCTTTCAGGCGGATTGTACGATAATGGTTCAGACCTTGACCTATTGCGATTATACAGGAAAAGGAGAAAGAAGTCAACCGATATTTTACCAAATTAGCGCCGAAATAGCACCGTATAAAGATATCTAAAACCGCATTGAAACCGCTTGAAGAATTGCCGGGGTACACGGGCGCGTCATGTATCAAAACTCTAACATTTTGCGAACTATGCGGGTTTCGAGGGGGGTGGCGGCGGAAAAGGTGTTTTCAATCCGAAAAAAGTGCGATATAATGAGGGGCACTAAAAAAGTAGAAGAATGTCCGCTTGAAGCGGATGTTTTGATAAAGGAAAGCCCTTTCATAAAATGCCGTGGAAGCGGCATAAGGAGGAGTTAAAGCGGATGATATGCCCGAAATGTAAAGCGGAAATAGCGGACAACGCGGTGGCCTGTCCCTATTGCGGACGGGATCTGCCGGAAAATGTCACGATTGGTTACTGCAGCAGCTGCGGAACCATCACACGGCCGGATGAGCGTGTCTGCCCGGAATGCGGGGAGCCGATCAAGACGGTTGGCGATGTAATCCGGGAAAACAGAGAAAGAAGAGAGGCTTTGAAGGCCAGCCGGAACACCGACTGGGCGGAGAAGTCTGTTTTTGGTGGCTGGGAAACGCGTGTCGGAAGCGACCCGTTGTACTCTCAGGCGAAGGAAGAGGATCGCGAATCTGCGGCCGTGGAAGAGGAAACGGTCCAGGCCGGGGAAGTGATCACGGATAACTGGGAAGAGACCGCCGACATCTTAGATGACGACGAGGAGTTTCGCAAGGAAGAAGCGGAGCTGGAAAGCCTGAAGTCGCAGCTGAAAGGCGCGCGGGCCGGCATGTTCGCCTATGAGGAAGAAGAGGCTGCCTATGAGGACGCCGTTTTCCGCGAAGTAGGACACGAGGCTGGTGCTCCGCTTTCGGATGAGATTCCGGAAGATGCCGGAACCGAGGACATTCTGCGCATGCTCGAAAAAGACGGCGCAGTGGATGGGGAAGCAGAAGGTCTCGCGGACGGACAGACGTCCGAAAATCTGGCGGATATTCTGGCGGCAGCAGGCCTGATGGCTGCCTCCATCGGAGCCGAAGGCGCTGCGGCGGAGCAGGCGGGTACGCCTGATGTGGACGAAGCGGGCCTTCAGGCAGGCGAAGATGCAGTGGATGCCCTTGGCCGTCAGGCGGGTGCGCCTGGCGAAGATGCAGTGGATGCCGGCAGCGTCTATCAGGACGCGGCTGCTTCCGAATACGCGGAAGAAGTTACTTATGCGCCGGATTCTGCCGCTCCCACCGCGGAGGAGGATCTTCCGCCTTGGACAAGAGATGTCCCTGCCGAGTGGATGGAGAGTTCGGACAATTCAGACGAGGAAGTGGCAGACGGGAATGCTTCTTCAGGCGAAGAAGAGGCGGAAAACCCGGGTGCTTCGCAGGGGGATTCGGCTGAGTGGGATGCATCTGCCTTCGGAGAGGAAACGGCAGCCCAGGAATACGCGGATCATACGGCGGAGGGCTTTGCCGATCAGGGCGCAGAGGGCTCCGAGCCGGATGGCCCGGAAGAAGAACAGGAGCATTTGAGCGCGCTGGAGAAGTTCTACGCGACCGGAAAGCTGCCCGATTTGTCGGGCCTTGAAGAGGCAACGCCGGAAGAAGACGGCCTGGAAGAACTAAAGAACTTCCGGGTGATGCCGAATGCAGGGCAGTATACTGCTGCGGCCGCAGGAGCTGCGGCTGCAGGCACTGCCGCGGAAGGCGCTACCGATCCGGATGCCTTGCAGGGCGAAAGCGAAGCGGATCAGTATAGCGACAAGTATAATAGCCTGTATGAAGACCGTTACGATGGTGAGTATGACGATTCCTATCCGGAATCGGATGACTACTGGGATGATGCGGAGAATCGTGAACCCGTTGTTCCGGAGGATGAAGACAGCGAAGGAAAGAAGCATCGCGTAGGACCGATCCTGGTAGGCGTTGTTGCCGCACTGGCGCTGACAACCGCCGGGCTGGGCGTTGCCGGCCGCATTGCGGGCGGAGAAGGCCAGTTGGCCAACCTGCTCCGGGGCTTTGTAGGGCAGTTAGAAACCACGGGCGAGGAGACAGAGCCTGGCAGGCAGATTGTGATCCCGGGCCCGAAGAGACCGAGCGAAGAAGAGCCTTCCGGAGAAACGTTTACGGTTGCTCCTGTGATAACGGAAACGGAAACGACAGAAGATGCCGAGAAGGAAAGCACTTCCGGAGTGAAGGAAAGCTCCTCGGAAGAGGAATCCGTGGACGGCACGAAGAGAGAATCGGAAAGCAGCACGTCGGAATCCGAAAGCGAAAAGGCTACGGAAACGCAGCCGCGCGAGACGAAAGAGACAGAGACACAGCCTGGCGAAACGAAAGAGACCACAGAAGCGGAGACGCAGCCGCAGATCCCTGTAGAAACCAAGGAGCCCGAGACAGAGGCGCCGACGGAACCTCCGACGGAACCGCCGACAGAGCCTCCGACAGAGCCGCCTACAGAGCCTCCGACGGAACCGCCTACAGAGCCGCCTACAGAGCCTCCGACGGAGCCGCCCACAGAACCTCCGACGGAACCGCCTACAGAGCCGCCTACAGAGCCTCCGACGGAACCCCCGACAGAGCCGCCCACAGAGCCTCCGACGGAACCGCCTACAGAGCCGCCTACAGAGCCTCCGACAGATCCCGAGACAGAAGCGCCGACGGAGCCTCCCACGGATCCCGAACCTGAGACGGAACCCCCGACAGATCCTGAGCCGGAGACCGATCCGCCTTACACCAATCCCAACCCGACCTCTACCTATGAGATCGTGATCGCCAACGTTTCCTGGAGCGAGGCGATGCAGCAGGCTGCCGCCAGAGGCGGACACCTTTTCACGGCTGAAACCATCGAGGAACTCTGGGAGATGCAGGACCGCTTAAGCTATGGCGGTTACGGCGGATACCGCTTCTTCGTCGGCGCCTCGCGCACACCTGGCAGCAGTGAGTATGTCTGGGTGGACGCAGCCGGCAACCCGACAGGCGTTACCGTGAACGGCGGACTGGGAACCGACTTCTTCTGGCTGGCCGGTGAGCCTTCTTACGGAGACGAGACCAGCGTCTTCCTGCTGCAGAACGCGGAAGGAAACTGGCGCTTTAACGACGTTCCGGACGATGTGCTTGCCATCGCGCCGTTCTATAGCGGAGAGATGGGGTATATCATCGAGTTTGAGGAATAAAAATGTGAAAGTGTGACAGGGAAAGGCCTGAATCTGATGTGACAGGTGTGACAGGGGACGGGCCTGTGTCACAAAAGCTGTCAGCTTTTGTGACACAGACCCGTCCCCTGTCACACCTGTCACATTCAGGCTCGTCCTCGGTCATAGTCAGCTAAAGCAAAATAAGAAAGGACGGTAATGTTGTATGACGGAAAATGAACTTAAAAGCAAACTTATGGAGATGATGAAGGATAGCGGCTTTGTCGAAGAGCTGTCGAAAAAAGTCTCCGCTGAAGAAGTGCAGACTTTTCTGGCCTCCAAAGGGATCCCCTGCACGCTGGAGCAGGTGAAACAATTCGGACAATTCCTTAAGGAGCAGGCGAGTACAAAGGAACTCTCTGCAGATGAGCTGGATGGCGTTTCCGGAGGCAGCTTCTTTTCTCTCCTTAGGGAAGCAGCAAGTGAATTTTGGAATTGGATAACAGAGTAGAGTAATGCTACTTAATTAGGAAATCTGAATGGGACGAGTGTGACAGGGGACGGGCCTGTGTCACAAAAGCTGTCAGCTTTTGTGACACAGACCCGTCCCCTGTCACACTCGTCCCCTGTCACACTCGTCCCCTATCAGATTTCGCCAATTTTGTGACACAGGCCCGTCCCCTGTCACCTCCCGCCCCCCAAAGATTATACGGATTGTTGCCTTGTCAGAACGCACGATAAGGATTATAATGAGAAGACAAAAACTTTCGTGCAAAGGACAGCGTTTTTAAAGGAAAGGGAAGATAAGAATGACTGACTCCGAGAGAAAAGAAGATTTTCGAAAAAAGGCGATGATCCTGGCGCTCATCCTGTTGGTGGCGGTGAAGCAGCTGATGGTGATCGGGCTTCCGCTGTACGTGATCGGGGATGCCGGGTATGATGACAGGCTCATGGTGGAGATGGCGCAGCACATCGCCAGCGGGCAGTGGCTGGGGCCGTATAGCGA
>JAEEGL016758578.1_pt1 | contig 11138 bp, 10 predicted proteins | sample 9134231 | NCBI WGS metagenome assembly JAEEGL01 (sample SAMN16246548, study PRJNA631951) | gut metagenome | biome: gut microbiome; feature: rumen; material: fiber-attached | host: Bos | place: Iran: Karaj | collected 2018-10
CGCACGCTGAGACTCTTTTTGGGAGAAATCAAGATCCCCCAAAAGATTGCCAATAAGCTGAAAGACTATAACATCGAAACGGTCTATGACCTCGTCAGATATAACGAGGATCAGCTCTCTCATCTCAGAATCATCAGCAAAACCGAAATCCAGCGGATCAACAAAGGTCTGGAAAAGACCGGCCTCACCCTCGGAACCGATGTCCGTTGGGTCGAAGCCTCGCAAGAGTATTATATCAGGAAATAGATGAAGATATGACAGAGAATGAAATAAAAGAACTGCAAGAAAGGGCAAAGATTTGCTTAGGCGTTTATGAAGAAATGAATAACCGGCTGTTCGATCTTCATGAGCGATATGATTTCAATGCTTCCGAATTGATGATGATTGTGGGAAATCTGAGTGCATCAGTATTAAAGGCCATCGAGAAAAACTGTGTCAGTAAGGAGGCTGAAGAAGAAATAGAGGAGACCTTCATTAAGTTGGTCAAGAGCACTCTCACCATTACGAAAGCTGCGGACAAAAGAGATGAAACTCCAGAGTTTACAAGCAACTGATTGGCAATGGTACACGACATAGCAATATACGTACTGATTTTCGCCCTCGGCATGCTGGCAGGCTATCTGCTGAAGGTCGTGATGGTGAATAAGGAAAGAATGAAATGAAATACTATATATTACACCCCAAAATTCAATATGTAGTGCAGTCCCTGCGGTCTGCGAAGATATGCAGGGACATTTTAAAAAGAAGTTTGTAATACAATAATATAAGACAAAATTAAATAGTTGAATATGAATAGTACATAGATATAGAAGACTATAAGCATCCTTGAATAGACTGTTGGAACAGAATTAGCACTTTAAAGAACACACCAGTCAGGCAAGGCAACGGATGTTTGCGTTCAAATGGGCGTGGACAGTATGATTGTTGTCTGGTGTAGGCAGTGCTAGCCTTGTTCGTCACCGATCTCTTCCACGCCCTTCTTAAACGCAAGTGAATTCTTTCTAAGGTCATAAATAAATAAGAAATGGATAAATTACAGAAAGCGTTTGATCTTTGCAACGAGAAGAAGTTTGATGAGGCCTTGCCTTTATTGGAAAGTGTCACAAAAGAAGACCCCAAGAATTCTGAGGCGTGGCGCACATTGGCTCAAGTCCACTGGTTTCACAAACATGAGCCAGATAAAGCATACGACGAGCTGATAGAAGCCCTGAAGTGCGAACCTCGGAACCTTTGGGCTCTCATATTGATGGGTAATCTGCTTACAAGGGAAAAAAACGATATAGAAGGAGCCAAGTCATATTATAACAAAGTGCTCGAATACTTCCCAGATAATGCTATTGCCATTAATAACGTAGCTGCGACGTACATTGAGAGGAAAGAATATACAGAAGCAATCCCGCTCATGAAGAAAGTCATCAGTATTGATGACACCTATATCAATTCGTACTATGGGCTTGCTCTTTGCTATTACAAGACTAACCAATTAGAAGAGTGTTTTGAGATATGCTATCAAGGAGCAACGAAATTGCAGGATCGTCCAGAAAACCCAGGTGTAAGGGATGAACTTATGAAGCTCTATCTTACGGTAGCGAAGGATCTTGCAGATAAGACAAATTATATCAATGTCTGGAAAGGCATTAAAGAAGAGCTTGAGGCAGTCGACCACATTAACATACAGTTTGCTGAAGACAAAAACTTGATGGTTAATGCCCGTTTTGAATATGCCATAACTCACAGGACAAAAGAGCACGTCATAAGATATAATCCAGATAAGAAATACATTGACCATCTGTTTGTCCATGAGATGATGCACCTGAAGATGAATCAACAGGCAACCCTTAACCATAGAGGGAAAGCCATCGTCTTCACAACAGATAACCAAGAGGCGTTCAATAAACGATATAAACGATTCGTTCAGAATAGACATAAGAGCCTCCCCAAAAATGAACAGGAGAGGATGCTGAAAGTGATGTGTGAAGGTATAGGCACTCAGTTGACGAGTAGCCCGATGGACTTGTTTGTAGAGCACATCATGTTTACAGATTACGAAGTAATGCGACCAATCCAGTTGTTGTCTTTGGTCCATCTAGAAGAAGTCAACATCAAATCAATTCTCAAGGGTGGAGAGAGCGGATACTTCCCAAGTGAAATTGTTAAGACAAGTAAGATTTTGAATATTGTTTCCAGCATGCATCTCAAAGAGCTATATGGCATCGACTTTATTCACGAATACAACCCAACAAAGTCTGAATTTGATCAGGCTAAAGACTTATACGAAGAATTCAAAGCATACTTGAACACATTCAAAAGTGGAGATGAGTATGAGATGCTGGAATACTTTGCACAGTCCTTTAATATGGAGGATTTCATGGATATCGTCGACGAGACCAGATTGGCAGAGAATAAGAAAGACGACTATTCTCTGATTGACGACATCGATCAGAGATTGCAGTCGGCTCCAAGTGATGAGGATATAGATGTCTCCAATGCGCAGTTTGCATTGAATCACCAAGACGGTGCAAATGCAACTGAGACAATGATGATGGCGATGTATATGCTGTCAGCGATGGAGAGATTTGATAAGATAGGGCATGATGCTGTCAAGAAGATAGCTTTTGAGATAGCGACTGTTGGTATAAATGGTATCAGTCCGGATAAAAAATATAGTATAAACTCTATTCCTGGAAAGGAGTTCGGAGGTTATGAATTCCTGGCTTTTTATTATGTGAGTTGGGCTCGTGAATTCCCTGATGCGCTGGAAAGGTTACAATTGCCATTTAATAAAGCCTATCAGACTGCGCTCGAGATGTATAATGCAAAACGAAAGAAAGATGAATGATCTCGAAGAACTTCGAAGGGCCATCGTGCAATTCACCCAAGAAAGAGACTGGGATCAATTCCATAATGGGAAGGATCTTGCTTTGGCCTTATCCATCGAGGCTTCAGAACTGAATGAGGCCTTCCTATGGAAGGATGCCAAAGATGTGAATGTGGAGAAAGTGAAAGAAGAATTGGCTGACATCTTCAACTATGCCATTCTAATTGCAGACAAATATGATTTGGATATCAAGCAGATTGTCGAAGATAAGCTAAAGCGTAATGCAGAGAAATATCCTGTAGCCAAAGCCTACGGAAGTGCTAAGAAATATAACGAACTATAAATATTGGGGATATGAATAACAGAGTACTTTATCAGGAAAAGCAATCGCAATTTATTAGTGATGTAGAACGTAATTTTGTTTCTCAGAAAATGAGGCACACTGCAGAATTGGCTGGTATACATTCTGCAGAAAACGAGATTGCTTCATGGGAGAACAATGCTCCTCACATCGCACGTCTACTTACACAATGTGGAGCAAAGGATAGTTATGTCACTTTTGAATTCCTTGTGCCATTCTCACGTAAACGTATTGACTGTATGATATATGGCAAAGGTGAAGATGATTCTGAGAATGTTATTCATATCGAGCTCAAGCAATGGGGCAACAAATCCGTTGGTATTGCAGACAGCGATGGTAACTTTACTGCAGACGATGTCGCTAATCGTCAGCCGGACGATGTCATCTTCAATGTAGAAGCATTCACAGGACATGCAAATCGTATTGTTGCTCATCCTTCACAGCAGGTAAAAGGATACCAAGGTTATCTTTCTAACTTTATTGAAGTGTTCTCTAACCAAGAGGTTTCTCTAACGGGTTTAGCATATTGCTATAATTATACAAAGAACGACACTAAGAATCCTTCTTATCTTTATGATGAAAAATACGCCTCATTACTCGCTCAGTACCCTACATATGCCAAGGATCAATTTGATGAGTTGACGGCGAAGTTAACGGGATTGCTTAAGAAGGGTGAAGGTCTTTCTATCTTCAATAAGGTTATTGATAGTCCAATCCGTCCATCAAAGAAGTTGATGAATGAGGTGACCAAAATGGTGGAAGAGGGTGACACCACAGCCTTCTCTTTGGTTGATGATCAAATTGTAGCAAGAAATATAATAAGAGATAAAATTAGCAAATTGCTTAAAGTCTCAAACAATGATGAGTTTAAAAAGAGTGTTATTATAGTCAAAGGAGGCCCGGGAACGGGAAAGACTGTGATAGCACTACATCTTTTGGCAGAACTCGCAAAACTCACAGGCGCAGGGAAAGTGTTGAATGTTCAGTATGCCACGAAATCAAAACCTTTGCTCGAAGGAGTAAGACATCTTGTTAATCCACAAGTGCGTATCCTTTTCCAAAACGTAACGAGTTACATTCCCGCGTCCGTCGATGAAAACGGAGTTGATGTTTTGTTAGTCGACGAGGCTCATCGTATACAAAAAAATGCCAACAACCAATACACAAAGGCTGAAAACAGGACAGACCTTCCACAAATAGACACTATTATTCGTTCATCCAAAATCACAGTATTCTTCATTGATGACAAACAGGCTATTCGTGGTGTAGAAATCGGTTCCGCAAGTCTTATTCGTGAAGCAGCCCAAAGATGGGATGCAAAGGTTGAAGAGTGTGTGCTAAATTCTCAGTTCCGTTGCAATGGTTCGGATAATTACATGGATTGGATGGAGCAGGTACTTTATAACAAGCCAGTCACTTCAACCTTCGGCACAGACGATTTTGACCTTAAGATATTCGACTCCCCTCAGGAAATGTATAACCAAATTGCTTTGCAGGATAGAAAGCCTAATCAGACTGCACGAATCATGGCGGGATTCTGCTGGCCTTGGTCAACCGATGTCGTTAATGGCGATCTTGTGAAAGATGTACATATTGGCGATTTTGCAATGCCTTGGGAAACGAGCGATAAAGTCCCCTATGCACGTCTTACAAAGAAGTATCCTAAATGGTTTGAATGGGCATATAAGCCACTTGGTATTGATCAGGTAGGTTGCATCTATACAGCTCAGGGATTTGAGTTCGACTACGCTGGTGTTATTATTGGTCCAGACCTAAAATATAATAAAACAGCAGGGAAAATAATAACAGACAAAACCGCTTGCAAAGACCCAGTCTTAAAGCGCAATGTTAAAGAGGCTAACATGACATTCGATGACTATGTTCGAAACATATATCGCGTTCTCATGTCTCGAGGTATGAAAGGATGCTACCTCTATATCTGTGATGAAAATCTACGCAATTACATGAAACAGCTTCTTGCTGAAATGAATAGGTAAGTTATGACAATGGAGGAATTCCGCGATAATCTTCTTAAGTACCTTTTCATTGAAAAGAAGTTGGAAGAAGAAGATGCGGAGAAACAAAAGAATATGAGCAGAGAGGAGAAGGTGGAAAACAACCTCCTCCTGATAAACGTTACTATCAAAAGTCACGAAGATGATATCTATGAACTAAACGTACCTGATAACTACTCAAAACTAAGAGCTGGTGACAAAGTCGTTATTAAAAACGAGATCTCTTCTTCAGAGTACGAGGCCACAATAGTTGATGTCTTTTTCGATACTGTGACCATTTCTTGTGATAAAGAACTGGATACAAAAGCCACTTTCTCTATTGAGCAGAAATCACCTGAACTACTGCAAGCCCTGATTTCTTGCCTCGAAGGCATATATTCGGGTGTTCCAGGAGCAGCTTTCTTACGTTTGCTTTCTGGGGAAGAGAAATGTGAGACCGTTGATTTCTTAAAGGTCGCGATAGAAGACGTTCCGTACTTTGATAACATTAAGAACAGACTTAATCAAGAACAATTGGATGCAGTTAGTTCGATGCTGGAGTATCCTCCTGTTCATATTTTGCAAGGACCTCCTGGCACAGGGAAAACAGCTGTTCTTGCAGCAACGGCTATTGCTACAGCCCATATGAATCGTGAGGTTGTTATTATAGCTAATACCCACCATGCTGTTAACAATGCCTTGCAGAAGATTCGCTCTTATGACAAAAATGTGACACTCATCAAAGTTGGCGCAGAACTAAAGTCCGAAGAGCTAGATGATACAGTACTGAAATTTGAGAAATTCAGCGAGTATTATGAGTATAGCTATAAGAACAGGAAAAAGAAACGGACTGGTCATATCATTGGAATGACCATATGGGGTGCAGTCACGCATTTGGGACTTCGTCATCATGCCCATTTCCGTCCTTATATCTCTCTAGTTGACGAGGCGTCACTCATGCCACTATCTCTTGCAACCATTCTTGGAAAGACTTCGCCATCGGTCTGCCTCTTCGGCGATAGCCGACAGATGCCTCCCATCTTCCGTCCTGAACTTGAGAGCAACGACAATTCCATTTCAATTTTGGATTACTGTTCTCAAAAAGTGGAAGGAGTTCCGGTGGCAGTTCTTCACGCAACATATCGCATGAATGAATCTATTACTAAAGTTGTAAGTAAATCATTCTATGAGCCATATGGAATCAAGTTACGAAGTGCTGAAAGCGTTTCAAATAAAACGTATACATCTGCTTATCTAAACCAAAAGGGACTTAATGACTCATTGGTTTATGCGGATTCTTCTATATCGACTCCTTTGTGTGAAGAAGAAAACGAAGGCGAGGCAGATGCTGTAATTGAGACGATAAAAATGTTATTGTTAGAAGGTAAGAAGGCTGATGACATTGCTGTCATAACGCCCTTCAGAAAACAGGTTCGTTTAATTAGGTCTAAAGCCAGCGAAAAGATAGACAGCCCGACAATGCCTCTTATTGATACTGTAGAACGCCTACAAGGACAAGATGTAGAATGTATTATCATATCTTTTGCATCAAGCAGCAAGACCTATATAAAGGAAGTTCATGAATTTCTTTTTAATCCCAACAGGTTAAACGTTATGATCTCAAGGGCTAAGACGAAGGTTATAATATTTGGATGTGAACAGATACAAAATGAATTAAAGGATAAAATATTTAGGATATGAAACATCAAAAGATTTTGTGCATCAGGATACTGGATGCTCCATAAAAAAAGAAAATAAAATTTTGGCGGTGTGGAGGAAAAGAATTACCTTTGCATCCAATATTTGATATAGACTTATTGAGAACACAGCTTTAAGCGTCGTCAAGCCTCAATCACTACAAAAAGAATCGACGGACGAAAGCTGCCAGCTGGCGCTATGCAGAAGCGCAGGCATTGGCAGATCCGTCGAGGGGGTAGTGACCTGAGGCTTGAATTGTATCTGTTGGTGTCTGTCGCTTCTGTTCTTATAACCAAATTCAAACCCATTATAAAGAGAATTTATGAAACCAAAACTCCCCAGAGTTCTTCTCTGGACAGATAAAAATAGGTTGGATGAGTTTTTTGTTGAGCCAATAAACAGAGAACTATACGACTTCTTTCTTGAAATTAGAAGTATGTCAACAAGAATTGGCCCTATGAGGGGGACACTAAAAATGTTTAATGAGATATATTACCAAATGACAAGAGTTGAATACGAAAACAAACTCGATGTCGATATAGACAGATATGTTCAAGATATAAAAGCTAATATGGGTATGTTAAACAGCGCCATATTAGTCCTAAAAATGATCATTGCTTTCTTGTGTCTCCGGAACAACAATACAGATGCCACGAATAATTTTTTAAAGGCAGCAATGAATACTCATTTTAATTTATTTGATGAATGGAGTAAAAAATGTCTTTCAAAAAATAGATCCTATAATCACAAATTCATCGTTGATTTAACTCCATGCCCCCGTGATATAAAGGATCTAGATGGTGAGTTGCTGCGCTGGGATGAGATAACGAATAATTTTGACCCTTCATCAATTAAAGAGGTGTTGAAACTTTGGCCATCAAAAGATGAAAGGATTGACGTATTGCGTTTGATAGAAAATTCATACATGCAAGCCCGGCGGAGATTATTAAGATTTAAGGATGAAGGGTCTTATTCTCCTCTTATGGCAGACTATAATTTCTTCTCAAATTTGTATACTGATCTTGGAGAAGAAATGGGGCGGAAATGGATTGCTAGAGAAGAACTGCCACATAGACCGACTTATGCAGAACTCGAGGAAGAAAACTATAACATGAAAAAGAAGATAGCTCATCTTGAGAGCGATAATGAGCGGTTAAGATCGGAAATGAACCCTCTGAAGATGAAGAAGAACAGAGATCGGGCATTTACACTGAAAATGATTGTAGACTATTGTAAGAAGCACCTTGAACTGGATAAGGCTTCGACGATAGTGGCTATGCTTAATAAATTTCTCCGTGATGCAAGAGATTATACTCAGGAGGAGTGTGAACTTGTTGATAGTGTTGAAATTGAATTTATGGACCGAAAATACGGCGATACCATTATGGGCGACAAGAACGAGTTCAATGATAATTCTGGTCTCAACCAGATTGCTTTACCTCCGGATATGTCTGTTCAAGAAGCAATGAAATTGTTACAAAACAAATGTAAAGACAATGGCGAAGAAAGATAACGTTAAAGGTGACCATAACACATTTCAGGCAGGAAGTATGCTTGTGAAGTTCGTACAGAACAATTATAACAAGGTGCCTGGAGGCTGGGCTCCGGCAGATGATGATGACTATACCGAATATGAGGAGGTCAATGCACGGAAGACGGCAGAGGAATTTGTCAATGATGAGCCAAACTATTTCCAGACAGGCAGGTTCTTGAAAGGGGTGCTTAATGGTGAATGGTTTGAAGAGGTGAGAACGAACGATAGACATACCAAGAAATGGAGAGAGGACTTCGTGGATAAACTACTTGATTCTGATTTTGGATATGATATTGCCAAAGCTTGGGAGAATGAAGATAAGCGAGAGCCCTTGAAGGCTTATGTGGTAGGCTGTCTGAGAGATGCGGGGGGCATCAGTGGTGCATACGACCAAATTGCTAAAGTGATGGGCTATGACAATAATACTTATCGGTCATTCTCACGGAACATTGGTAGAGGAAAAGATCAGGCGTATTTTGAATGGATAAAAGAATATGTTGAGAAAAGCAAGATAGAACAGTAATATCCCTCACTTGCGACAAAGATGACTTGCGACAATGCTAATGAGTGTTGTCGCAAGTTTTTTTATTGAAAAAATTTTTCTCCTTTGTTAATCGGTATTCCGATATAGTTTTTGTTTGCGACAAAAGTTCAGCTTGAAAAATTAATTTTTTCGTCGCAAATGCGCAACGTAACTTTGCATCGTGATTCAGAAAGAAACACCTCGGGAAACCGGGATTTCAAGATGGATCTGTGATGTTTGAAATGTTGGATCGAAACCGCTGGGGTGGGCCCCAGTTCAGTTTGGCAGTTACGCATAATGAAAATAATCTCTCGTCAATCCTGCTGGTTCCCTTAAGGGGCCAGCGGGACTTAGATCGAAACAGCGCAAGGGCAAGCCTCGCGCGAACATTATTAATTAAATTACAAAAGTATCATTTATTATGGCAAAAAAAGTTTATTTATACAATTCGTTTGGGTATGATTTTCTTACCTGCGACTTTGAAGGACTTGACACCGATGGCAAACCTCATCTGACTATCGTGATGCCCGGCAGGCCAGTAGAGAACCTATTGGAACATCTCGACATGAACGGTGAAGACCCAGGCGATTATCTTCTTCTCTGCGAGGAAGGCAAGCCTGCTGATTCCAAATTGGTTGTTGAGATGCTGGGGCAGATACTCCTGAACGTTCCCCATCCTCATGAAAGAATGTCGGAACGATTTGAAGAATTGCGGAAGAATGGCATTACCTATGATCGCGAACAACAGCTGATAAAAATCAGAATATATGATTATGACATCGAGGAATCAAAGAACAAGAAGTATCGCCTGGTCATGTATGTCGGTGATAACAGATATGTCAGCGAAGGCGATGATTTTGACAGCATTAATGATATCATGATCACGTTGAGCGGATTCTACTTCTATGTCGAGCAGCAATTCCAGATTCCCATCAAGAAGCGTCTGGAGGTGAAAAGCCACCTGAAGAAGCAGGTGACCCGTCAATACGCGGACCTGTTCGACGAAATAAGGTCAATTTAATTTTTCACATATTAATTTAAATAAGTTACAATTATGGACTCAAATTTTAATCAAGTACTATTACAGAATTGTCTTGACAAGATTGTCGAGAAAAGTCAAGAACGCTCGATGATTGTTGCCACAGAGCGAGGGCTGGTGACAGAGGTGGCGAAGATGATCAATGAAGCCATCTACCCCTTCAGAAACAAAGGACTGAAGGTTAGGTCCGGCCATGATTACGTCAGATATTGGCTCACTACGAGCGAAGCTAAGAAAAGCGTGTACTCTATCGATGAGATTGAAGTGACACTTGGCTTTGCCTGCTCTCCAGCAGAGATGACGGGGAAGGTTAAGCTTACGAAGAAGGAGTCGGAAATCGCGACTGAACTCCAGAAGATCTGGGATCGTAACACGAACTATAACTATTTTTACGATTTCGAGAAATTCAAAGGCTTGGCAGAGAAGCTGAACTCATTGTCACATCACTTAAGATGCTATACAGAGATCAAATTTTTCTATGACATTGACAATTACTACCTCAAGGAAGACCTCCTGTCGAAGCATTACTGTCTGAGTGATTTGACCGGCGATAATTTCAACATGGTCAGCACTCGAGATCTTGTCCCTTTAAGAGACCTGTTCGGATAAGTTTCAGCTAAAATTTAGGATTATGGTACAGAAAATAATTAATCAAGATCAGTTGGAGCGTGTCCGTAACGCTCGTGGTGTCTGGGTGAACAAAGGTTGCATGAGTTGCCAGCATAGGAATATTGTTGAAGGCTCTCGCTTTTGTGAACTGAACCAAAGGATAGTCGGAGCAAGGTCGCTATGTCCTAAATGGCAGATGAGCGACGGCATGAAGAATGCGGGTCTGACCAGAGGATGTAAAGTCAGGCTCCGTGGTACAGAAACAGTCTTAATTGACTAAATATTCAATTTATTTATCATTTCAAAATTCATTTAATTATGGAGCAATTAGTGTTAGTTGAGGTAGGCGCATACTCTGAGCGCCAGTATCAGAAACAGGATGGTTCGACCGAGTATTTCAAGAGTCGGGGCGTGACCATGAAGCATGGTGGTGACACCTTCTACGGTGAGATGACAGGTGACTACGCCTCGAAGAACCGTGACACCCAGTACAACCAGAATGTGCCTCACGTGGTGAAGGGTAACTGGAAGCATCGTACATGGGAGGACCAGAACCACCAGA
>JAEEGL017209999.1_pt1 | contig 11138 bp, 10 predicted proteins | sample 9134231 | NCBI WGS metagenome assembly JAEEGL01 (sample SAMN16246548, study PRJNA631951) | gut metagenome | biome: gut microbiome; feature: rumen; material: fiber-attached | host: Bos | place: Iran: Karaj | collected 2018-10
AAACATTTATTGTTAGCAAAATTAATCAAACACACAATAAAAACCAAATAGTAATCTATATTACAGCTTATGGGTAAAATATATTGGTCGAAAAACTAATAAAAGATTACTAAACGTGTTTTTGTTATTTATTATTTTATTTTATTCAAAAAAGTACAAAATCACTTGGCATACCAAAAATTAAAATACAACACGAAATTACTTTTTGGATAACACTTTCACTTATACGTACTGTATATCTTCTTAACAAATATATTTTACTTTACACCAACTAATTATTGAGGTAACTCGCTTTTGTATATTATTTTACATTTAAAATGTATCATGCATTTTAAATTTTTTTATTAAAAATAAATTCTAAATAAAGTTTACTTAGATTTGCCCTTTTGATTACCAAATTTTATAGTCCTATATTCTTACTTTAATTATGCTAAAATAATTTTTGTGTAAAATGAAAGTTTTATACTGTTTTTATCAATAAAATATGTTAATCATTATATAAAAAGGTAAAAAAACATAAATTTTTATTTAAAAATAAATTATTATTAGTGCTATAATACTCACAGGTTCACTATTTTTAGTATTATAAGGAGTTTTATATGAAAGCACTAGTTATATTTGGCGGTGGAATTGACGGAACTGTGTGCACAGCAGAGGCTGTTAACAAATATGGGGCAGAAAATGTAAAGACTATTTCGTTTTTTTATGGTCAGCGCTACAAGAGAGAACTAGAATTTGCAAAGAAGGTATCTGATTTTTATAAGGTAGATAACATTTGTGTTGATATCAGCGATTATTTTAAAAACATTCCAGGAACTTTACTTGCTATGAACGCAGATGTATCCAAAGGTACATACGAAGAGAGACTCAAAGAAGCAGAAAAAGGTACTCTTTCAGAATTTGTGCCGTGTAGAGGACCAATTTTCTTTTCAATTGCGTCTCTTAATGCAGTTAAACTTGGAATAGATTTAATTTTAGATCCAATGAATGCAGAAAGTTCGCACAATGGCGGGTTTAAAGACGTTACACCTGAGTTCGCTGGCTATATGCAGAAAACCGTTTACGATGGCTCAGGAAAAGTTTTGAGAGTGGAAGTTCCGTTCATGACCGAGTCTAAAGGTAATGTAGTAAAGAAAGGAGCAGAGCTAGGTGTTCCATTTGATTTAACATTTGGCTGTTATGAGGGACGCGAGAAGCCTTGTGGAATATGCCTTAACTGCAGAGATAGAAAAAAAGCTTTTAAAGATGCTGGCCTGAAAGATCCCACAGTATATGAAGTAATGTAAAAATCGGCTCATTTTTGTTGCTTTTTTATAAAAAATGTGCAAAAAAGCGGTTTTGCGTACCCAGCACGTTTTGTTTTATCTTGTTTTGGTAAAAATGGGACACCATTTTGTGCCTTAGCAAGCTTTAGAGAGAGTAAATTGCTTTTTAACCGTTAAAGCGTTTAAATTATAATGTTACTGGTAATTTGTATTAGAGCGTACGTATTTAGTGTGATTTAGTTCATTATTTTTGTTTTTATGGGGGTGTAGAGATATGAAGGCGTTAGTGATGCTTTCTGGAGGTACAGATAGTGCTATTCTAACGGCGCTTGCTGTTAAAAAATATGGAGCAGATAATGTGAAGACTATTTCGTATTTTTATGGTCAAAAGGCTAAAAAAGAGTTAAACAGTGCAAGGAATGTGTCTAAGCTCTATAATGTAGATAATATACTTTTGGATATTAGTGAATATTTTAAAGGCTTCAGTAGCACAGTGCTTATTGGTAATAGAGAGGTTAGCAAGGATTCATACGAAGAAAGACTTAAAGAATCACAGAAACATGTTTTAGAAGAGTATGTTCCATGTAGAGGTAATGTTTTTTGGTCTATTGCAGCATGTAAAGCTATTCAGTACGATTTCGATGTCCTTTTGGACAGCGTAAATGCAGACTCTTCGTTCAATGGTGGCTATTTAGATAAAACTCCCTATTTTGCCGAAAAAATGCAGGCAAATATTTATGATGGTACTGGAAGAATGTTAAATCTTGAGGTGCCGTTTATGACGTTATCTAAAAGTGAAGTACTGAAAAAAGGTGCTGAATTAGATGTTCCTTTAAACTTAACGTATGGTTGTTATGAAGGACATGAAAAACCGTGTGGTGTATGTCTTGGCTGTAGAGATAGAAAAAGGGCTTTTAAAGAAGCTGGACTAAAAGACCCGGCAGTGTATGAGGTTATGTAGTACTTTTTACTAAATATTTTTTATTAATAGTTTATTAGAGATAGCGATAGTTTAAGAGATAAAGAGTGATCGTTTGATTTTACTTGGTGTTTTAATCTTTAGGAATAATTAAAATTTTGCGCAAATAGGACTTTTTGTCGTGATAAGTTAGTATTAAAAAGATTTAAAGAAAAGAGGCGGTACGGTTTTGGTTAATGAAATTTTTTATCTTTTAGTTACTTTAGTTTATCTCGCTTTAGTTGTTGTTGCATACAAGTTGTTTGGGAAAAATGGAGTTTATATATATTCGGTTTTTTCTACAATAATCTGTAATATTGGGGTTTGTAGGATGACCGATATATTTGGAATTTCTACGTCGGCAGGGACTATTTTTTACGCTGCTAATTACCTTGCGACGGATATTTTGTCTGAAAATCATGGAAAAAAAGAAGCTCAAAAGGCTGTATGGTATAGTTTTTTTACCATGATGATTTGGATTTTGGCAACACAGTGTATAGTTTATCTTAAACCTAGTGCAAGTGATTATATGAGCAGTAGTCTTAATAAAATCTTAGGGTTTTCCCCGTTTATATTTATTTCTAGTGCTGCAGCATTTTTGCTTAGTCAGACTTTTGATGTTTTTATGTATCATTTTCTCTGGGAAAAAACTGGCAACAACAAAACTATGCTATGGCTTAGGAACAATGTTGCTACGTGTCTTAGTCAGGCAATAGACACGGTTACTATGTCTGCAGGTCTTGTCTTGTTTGGTATTTATTCACTTAAAGCAGCTATTGCTTTTACTTTGGGAAAATATGTAATTAAAGTTATAATTGCATTGTTGGATACTCCTTTTGCATATTTAGCTAGAATGCTTAAAAATAAGGGCGAAAAAGTTTCTTCTGAGTCTAGCTGTAGCGAAAATAAAGAGTTTGTACCAGCAGTTTAAACTTATTTTTAATTATATTTTGTGATTTAGTTTTTTGCAATTGCGTTTTTATTATATTTTAGAAAATTTGCTATTACTCCTAATGGAGCGGTAGCTTTGTTGCTATATTAAGCAGTGATAAAATCAGATAGATATGTTAAATTGTAAATTAAAGAAAAATCAAAAAATACCCAATATGCGGGTATTTGAACTGATTGAACGTATTGATTAATCGATTGCCAAGTTATAATGGTTAGTTCAGTGTGTACAAAAGATCTAAAGCTAAGCAAAAAATTTAGGAATTATTTAAATTTCAATTATTCTCGTAATTTTGTGCTATAAACGCGGTTTTATACTAGCCAGATTTTGAAATTACGAAAATTTGTAAAGCAACGTCAGTAAAATTTAATATAACATTTAGATAAGAAAATTTCTTATACAAGGAAGTTATATATGCTTATAGAAGCTAAAAAATGTTCTCTAAGGAAAGCTTTTCACTATTTTTTAATAAGTTAGCTCTGGTTACAATTTCATCTAAAATGGGTAAACATTCACTTGACTCGCTATTTCCAGAAAGGCTTGCACCTAGCTGAGAAAAGGCTACGTCTATTTCAATTATATAACTATGATCTACAAACATTTTTAAGATTTTTTTATTTTGGTTCCATTTTTTAGAAACTGAATTAAGTTTACTTAAAGCTAGATCTGTTTTTTCTTCATTTATATATTCTTTAATAATATTTAATTCATCAGACGTGTTTTTACATGTTTTATCTAAAAAAGAAAAAGCCATAATACACATCGCTATAGTAATGCTTAATATAGCGATAGCTGCAAATAATCGTTTCATATTTTAAACTCTTTCTTTTTTTATTATGTTAAAACTTTTGCTTGTGTTAGACGTCATAATAAAAATGTCGTTCAAAGTTACGTTTTCCTTTTTTAATATATTGTTTAGCCATTCTTCACTAAGTTTACATACTTTCATACTTTCTTTAATTACAGTACTATCCCTAACAATAACCAATTCTATTCCATTATTTTCAACTGGCATATTAAACATTGAAGCGTCTGGTTGCTGTCTTTCTGGTTTTTTTATAACGCTTAACTTACCACTGGTTTCAACTATCGCATAGTTAACGTCTGATATACTACCCACCTCTAATTGTCTTAATTGTTCTTCTAAGTCCTCTATGCTTATTCTAAGTTTACCCATTTCTTTTTGATTAATAGTTCCGTTATTTATTAAAATTGCAGGACTTCCACAAACAAATTTTCTGAACTTAGCACTTTTTAGCATTATTAATGAAAGTATTATTTCAAAAGAAATAAGTACAGCAATTGGTATAAGTCCACTTAGCAAAGTTATATTAGTATTTTGCATTGGTATAGTAGCAATGTTAGAGACTAAAAGAGTAACCACAAGTTCAGAAGTTTGCAGCTCACCCAATTGCCTTTTACCCATTAGTCTTAAGGCAAGTGCCACAATAATGTATAGTATTACAGTACGAATAATAGAAATAACCATAAAAAAATACCACCAGGTAATATAATTCCCGTGGTATAGTAGTTTATTCACTATTTTATTTTTTGAAAAAAAATAGAGATGGAAAATATTTAAACTTTTTCCTGGAAGTGCTAAATCCTAATAGACCACTTAGACTTTTATATTTTTTTTAGGCAGCAAATCTAAATAATTAAGTGGAAATTTGTTACTTAAAAACCCATTTTTGAACTTTATTTTGCAGTGAAGTCCAGAAATCGTTATTTGTTAAATTACCTATTTTAAGCACTACCATTTCCAATTGGAACAGTAATATTTTTTTATTGTTTTCCGCTAGAGAATAAAGCTGAAGACAGGCTTCTAACTGCACCAATAATAGTACTAGCAGAAATCGCAGCCAAAGTCATTGGTATACGTGTGCTAAGCGAACTATACCTAGCACTAATTCCACTTACACTCCAACTATTAGAACTACGAGCATTTTCATCCGATATATAATCAATTGCTGCATTGGCAGCAGAAGCCGTACCAGATGCAAGCACCGTTGTTCCAACTAACCCTAAGCCTAATACTGGTGCCAAAACCATACCTCCAAAGTACAAACCCGCACCGGTAACTGCCAGACGTATTATTTTATTGTCTGCTATGCTTTTAACAAAATTTTTAGTTTTTTCTGAAAAAATATTATCAGCCTGTTCATTAGAAGTTGCATGACTTAATATGTAGTCAAGATCAATTTTATCTACTTTCAGACCTATTTTTTCTATTTTTTCGTTCATAAAAGAAGTTACATAATTACTGTATATAAATTCTTTATCTTCACTATCTTTATTATTACCTTCAAGGTCTAACAATTCGTCTATTATTTTGTTGTAACTTTCTTCATTTTTATCGCTTTTGTATTTATTAATTATTAAAGAGGCAATCAGTTTTTTGGCTTTACTTCCATCATCGTCTTTTTTTAAATTAAAAATTTCTCTTTCAATATTCTCTATTGCCTTTAAGAGCGCTCTTTCGTTATTAAATTCGGTTTTAGAAATATATTCAAAAAGCAAGTTATCAGTTGATTTTTTTGAAGGAGTTAAAGTTTGACCAACGAGAATACTGTATGATTCATTTTCTTCGCTCAATGTTACTTCGCCATCAACTATTTTCTTAATTCCTAACCTGGATTCTACCTTAGCTTCTGCATAATTTTCCCCGATATTTTTTTTAAAAAAATCTTCTATACTATCCTTATCTATACCAATTTCATGAGCAATACTTATCAAAAAGCTTGCATAAGATGAAATGCTTTCTGAAAATTCGGGTTTTTTCAAATTTTCCTCTAAGTTTTTACTTTGTTCGTTAATAGTATTACCATTTGTACATAACTCCTTAAGTTTGTCTATAAGTTTATTTTTTTCTTCACTAGTTTTTAGAACATTATAAATTCTTTCGGCAATATTGATGGCAGCAGCGTAACCTTTTTTTATCTCTATTTCATTATAGATTTTGTTATCTGCTCGGTAAATCTCTGAACCTTTAATAAGTGTTTTTACATTTTCACTAGCAGTTTTTAATTTCTCCCCAACTCCCCAGCTTAATGGATTATACCAAGTAGCTGAAGCTGTAGAGCCTGCACCAGCAGCCAATGCACCCAAAGATAATACACCTGCTAATTTTCTCTTTCTATCTGACATAGTAAATTCACCGCCTTATTTTTGGTTTAAGTTTAAAAGTTACTCTCTATTTTGTGATAACTTTATAATTTTATCATAAAAATAAAAAAAAAACAATAATTTTTAACTAAATATTAAATTAAATTCAATTAAAAATGTGTGGAAAAATAAATTTGTGTACTAAATAGATAACAGTACATAAATTGAATAAATATGTTGAAAATTAAGTATAAAAAAGAAAAATTACCACGAATTCGGTCAATAAAAAATTTAAAAATGGACTTATCATATTAAAGCAAATACATTTTTGCAAAATTGCAATTAATCTATACTACACAAAAAATCTGTAACATTAAAAATTTAAAAATAATTGAAAATTTCGTTCTTCTGCTCATTACACGTAGTTCTGTTTTATCTAAGTATTTTTGTACAGCCATAAAAATGGCAGGGTTAAATCCTAATAGATCGATTTAAATTTTGTTGTGGTATGCTTAAGGTATTATTTGTTAGTCTACCCACTTTTAGCACTACCATAAAAATTAAGACATTTGCATAATATTAGAAAAATAGTATAATTTTATAGTATTTTTATTCTATCTTTTTAAGGGGGCTTGTTTTTTATGAATCCAAACGGCGGTGGATTTGGAGTTACCAACATTTTGGTAATGGCTGTTTTTTTTGTTGCGATTTATTTTTTTATGATAAGGCCGAGTGCGAAAAGAAAAAAACAAGAAGATGAAATGCGAAGGTCGCTAAGAGTCGGGGATGAAATTACTACAATTGGCGGAATTGTTGGCAGAATTGTTAGTATTAAAGATGGTGCTGAGAGTTTTATTATTGAAACGGGTTCAGATAGAAATAAGTTAAAAATTAAAAGATGGGCAATTTCTACTTGTGAAACTGCAAAGACATCGGCCAATGCTTCTTCGTCTAACAAGAAAACTAGTGAGATCGATAAAATTGATGAAAGTAAGACTAAAGTCGCTGCGAATTAGTTAATTTTAGTCATATTTTGTGTATATTTTGCGTAGTTTTTAATATTGTAGTTTAGCGTTGTATTTTAGTTCTGTGGTTGGATAATTTGGAAATTTTTGTAAACAACAGTATCAAAGCTAGAGGTAGAGTATTTTCGTGGAGGAATGTTAAAACTTTTTTAATCTCTGAGATTATCGGTTTGATTTTTTCTTTTTTGTTTTCTGTGCTATTTTCTTTAATGTTTTCGAGATTTTCTTTAATATTTCCGGGTATATTAAGTTTTTTTTCTTCGTTTTCATTAATTATTGGTGCCTTTGTATCTGGTTTTGTTTCAGCTAATTTTAAAAAACGTAGCGGACTTTTAGTTGGCTGTTTTTCTGGTTTTTTGATGTTTATTGTTATTTTATTTGTTGGTATAGTAGTTTTAAGAAATGTTTTTACTATATTTTCTCTAGTTAAGTTATTACTTTTGGTATTATTTGGTGCTTTGGGTGGAGTTGTTTCTGTTAACAAAAAGTAAAGAGTTTAGTTTATAGTTTAAAATAAAAGGTGGTTAATTTTTATGAAACATATAAAGACTTTATTTAAAGGAAATCTTAGTTGTAATGAGAATAATGGTCTAGGTTGTGGAGAGTGCCAGGCTTCGTGTCAGTCTGCTTGCAAAACTTCTTGTACAGTTGCTAATCAAAAGTGCGAGAAAGAAAAGGACAATGAAAAAATTAAAAGTAGTTGAAGAAAGATAGATTTATTTTTGAATATGAAATTGTTTTTTCTACTTATTTTTACTTAGATATGCTTTTTATTTTAAATTATTTAATGTTTTAAGATTTTAGTGCATATTTTTAAATTATATTTTGGTAAATATTTGGTCAAAAATTTGGTATTGGTTGTAGAATAAAAAACTATGTTGGGTAAGTTTTATATACTTACTAGTGACATGTGAGTCGTTTTTGTATTTTCTGAATCTTTAGAGTTTGCTTTATTTCTGGATATTAACAGTTGTTATTTATCCACTTATTAAAGAGTTTTTTGTTAGTAGTCAATTATTGACCAGGCTATATAACTATTTTTGTTTTGGACTGTAAATAATTAGCATTGCTAAGGGTGGGTCGCTTAGTGAGTAACTTTTTTCTTAACTTCAATAAAATTTTTAGATTAACTAACTATTAAGAGACAAAATCTGGCTTAATATATTAGGATTTGACACTGCCATAAAAAATGTTAGGTTTGATTCTTTGATTTTGAATTTTATAATGGGTTTTTTTTTTGAATTATGATACATAAATTTAAACAAAATAATTATAACGTAGTTTTAGATGTAAATAGTGGTGCTATTCATTTAGTCGATAGTGTCGCTTATGACCTTTTGGACTACGTAGCTCCCAATTCTTATTTTCCTGAATTTAAAAGTTTAAATTTAGATAAATTAAGGTCAAAGTATAAAAGTTCTGAATTAGAAAGTGCATATGAAGATATAAAAAATCTTTATGAGTTTGGTTTGCTATTTTCTAAAGAGGACGAAGAAAATTTTAATAAATTAAATAAAAGTTTAAAGACTGCTCCTGTTAAATCCATGTGTTTGAATATTGCTCACGATTGTAACCTCAAATGTAAGTATTGTTTTGCTTCAATGGGCGATTTTGGGACCGGTAGAAAACTTATGAGCGAAAAAGTTGCTAAAAAGTCTATAGATTTTTTAATAAAAAATTCAGGCTCTAGACACAATTTGGAAGTAGATTTTTTTGGCGGAGAACCTCTTATAAATTTTGAGGTTATAAAAGATACTGTCATGTATGCTAGAGGTCTTGAGAAAAAATGCAATAAAAATTTTAGGTTTACCGTGACCACTAATGGATTATTACTTAAAGATGATGTAATTGATTTTATTAATAAAGAGATGTCTAATGTTGTGTTGTCAATGGATGGTAGAAAAGAAATAAACGACTTTTGTAGAAAAACTAACTCAGATAAAGGCAGTTACGATGTAATAGTTCCAAAGTTCCAAAAATTAGTAAATAATAGGAAAGATAAAGACTACTACATTAGGGGTACATTTACAAAAAGAAATTTAGATTTTTCTAAAGATGTTATGCATTTAAATGATTTAGGTTTTGAACAAATTTCTGTAGAACCTGTTACTTGTGAAAAAACATCTGTGTTTGCTATTAGGGAAAAAGATTTAGAGAAGATAAAAAATGAATACGAAAATTTAACTAATTTAATGATAAATGTTAGGAAAAACGGTAAGTATTTTAATTTTTTTCATTTTATGTTAGATCTTGACAGTGGTCCTTGCATTTTAAAGAAACTTAAAGGTTGTGGTTGTGGTGTTGAATATGTGGCTGTCACTCCAGAAGGTGACATATATCCGTGTCATCAGTTTGTTGGTAAAGACGAATGGAAGATGGGAAATGTTTTAGATGACACTTTTAACCTGAAGTTAAGAGAAGTCTTTATTAATGCCAACATCTATACAAAAAAAGATTGTAAACGATGTTGGGCTAAATTTTATTGTAGTGGTGGATGTAATGCAAATAACTTTAACGAAAATAAGGATATACTAAAACCACACAAAATTATGTGCGAACTTCAAAAGAAAAGGCTTGAATGCGCTGTAATCTTAAAGCTAGAGGAACTTAATGCATAGCTTTTCCTCGTTTACTATAAAAATTAGTATTTTAAAATTTTTTAAAATCTAACATATTGTGATGTTTTTATAAGCTTAAATTTTAGGACGTGTTTTAAGGAAAATATAGTATCAATCTATCCATTACTGTAGCAGTGCTATAAGCAGTCGGATTAACAAATAAAACCTTGTTAACATCAAGTTAAAAAAGATTTTGAAGACCAATTTCTTGGCAACATTTTAAACTTATTTTTGTTTTGACTACCTTTGAAGATACAAAATACCAAACTATCTATTAAGATTTAGCGCTGCCATACATTGGCAGTGCTAAAAATGTATAGATAACACAAAATTATGCTTTCCTAAAATAAAAATTGAATACTTAGTAAATTCGGTACCTTTACCTCTGCTTAAATTCGTTAAATCTATTTTAAACTTTTTTATTAAACCGTATTTTGGGTATCCTTTTACTTTTACCAGACAATATACTTTAATGTATCTATCAGCTTTTAGTACCGCCCTACATTCACCACTATTTACAAAAAATTTATAATATGATACAATTTTATTGTGTGGCTGTGTGGTCCCTTAATTTATTAGGAGATGTAAGTATGTATCGTAAATATTTTTTCAAAAATAAGGGTGTTTTATCTAGAAGGTTTGTTGCGTCAGGTCTTGCAGCGGTGTTTGGTTCGGGTATGTTTGGTAGTTATGCTGGGGCAATGGAACAACAAAAACAAGATCTTTTTCCTGTAAATAAAGCACCAAAACTAGCTAATTTTTTAAACAATGATTTTATCAAAGAAGATAATGATGCAAAAGAAGTTTTTAAATTTTTTATTAATTTTCCTAAACTTACAGAGCAAGAATTAATGTATAATGTATGGCAATGTTGCCCAAAATCTGAAGTTGAAGATAATAAAATTTTATCAGATAAAGATTTATCAGATAAAGATTTTTTAATACGTGTTCATGCTTATTCGTTGCTTTTAAAATTTTATGAATTTAAAGATAAAAATGAATTTTCTAGCATCGATGTCTTTTTAGGAAAATTGGAACCCAATGATTTGGTAACTCATTTTAATTGTTTAGACGATGATGATAGAATAAAATTATTAGAAAAGATTAAAAAAGGCTGGGGTAAGAAATTATTAGAAGAAGTAAAAGAAGATAATGATGCAAAAGAAGTTTTTAAATTTTTTATTAATTCGCCTAAACTTACAGAGCAAGAATTAATTG
>JAEEGL010693446.1_pt1 | contig 11137 bp, 10 predicted proteins | sample 9134231 | NCBI WGS metagenome assembly JAEEGL01 (sample SAMN16246548, study PRJNA631951) | gut metagenome | biome: gut microbiome; feature: rumen; material: fiber-attached | host: Bos | place: Iran: Karaj | collected 2018-10
GAAGGGCAGGCGGCCCTGATCAAAAGGTATGTGAGCCAGGTGCTGCTTGCTTATGACAGCGATACGGCCGGAACGACGGCGGCCGTGCGGAATATGGAGATCCTGCGGAAAGCCGGAATATCCGCCAGAGTCCTGAATCTGGAGCCGTATAAGGATCCGGATGAGTTTATCAAAGCGCTGGGGCCGGAAACTTTTGAAGAACGGATAAAACAGGCGGAAAACGCTTTCTTCTTTAAGATCCGGATGCTTGAAAAGAATTACAGTATGGACGATCCGGACGCCCGGACCCGCTTCCATCATGAGATCGCGAAGCAGCTTCTGAGCTTTTCGGACGGAGTTGAAAGAGAAAACTATCTGAAGGCGCTGGCCCAGAAGTATTACGTCAGGGAAGACCAGCTGCGAAGGCTGACCGCAGAGTATGACCGGGGAGGGATCGGACCTGCCGCTGCGGCAGAAACCCCGGCAGCCGCACCCTCAGGGCCCCGCAGAAAGCGGACGGACGGAACGGCCAGAAATGAAGCGCTGCTTCTGACCGCCCTGTCCGAGAATGAAAAGCGGTACGCAAGGATACGGGGATTCCTCGGAGCGGTGGATTTTTCACCGGGCATTGCCCGAAGATCCGCCGAGGAACTGTTCCGGAACCTGGAAAATGGAACGCCTGCGGCAGTAGCGTCGATCCTGTCCTGTTTCGAAACAGAAGAGGAACAGGCGCAGGCGGCGGCGCTCTTCTCGACAAAGCTGGCGGATGAAGTGCTTACGGACCAGGCGTTTGACGATATAGCGGCCGGTATCAAACGGGCTTCCATCGACAGACTGGCGGAAGCGTCCGCGGAGGATCCCGCGGCGCTGGGAGCTCTCATTAAGGCAAAAAAAGAACTTGATAATTTTACCAGAAAGAAAAACGGTAAACGATAAACGAGGAAGGAGACAGTCAGGATCCATGGCGAAGAAAGATACAAAAGAGTCTGTAAAAGCAGAAGAAAAGAAACCGGTTTCCAAGAGCAGATCTGCCGGAAAAAAAGACGTTTCAGTCAAAGAAACGGAAAAAGAGGCAGCTCCTTCTTCTAAAAAGACGAAAAAGACCGAACCGGAAAAAACCGGCAGGACAGCTGCGGCCAAAAAGGAAGCCCCTGTAAAAGCAGAGAAGGCGGCCAAAAAGGAAGCGCCTGTGAAGACGGAGAAGGCGGCTAAGAAGGAAGCGCCCGCGAAAGCAGAGAAGGCGGCCAAAAAGGAAACGCCTGTGAAAACGGAGAAGGCGGCTAAGAAGGAAGAACCGGCGAAAGCGGAGAAAGCAGCCAAGAAGGAAGCACCCGCTAAAGCAGAGAACGCGGCTAAGAAGGAAGAACCGGCGAAAGCGGAGAAAGCAGCCAAAAAGGAAGCACCCGCTAAAGCAGAGAAGGCGGCTAAGAAGGTAGAATCCGCGAAAGCCGAGAAAGCGGCCGAAAAGGAAGAATCTGCCAAGGCGGAAAAACCGGCCAAAAAAGAAAAAAAAGCCAAAGAAGAAAAGCCGGCCAAAAAGGAAGCGCCCGTGAAGGCTGAGAAGGCAGCTGAGAAAGAAGAACCTGCCGTAACCGAAGCACCGGCCGGACCGGAGACGCCGGAAGTACAGAAAAAGGCAGAAAAACCGGAGAAAACCAGGAAAAAGACATCCGGTTCCCAAAAAACAAAGAAACAGACCGCCAATCAGGAAGCGGTATCGGATAACGGAACGGAACAGAAAGAACCTGCCGTCACGGACAGCCCGATGTTCAGGGAGGCGGAAGCCGCCGCGCTTATTATGGAGATGGCCAGCAGCGACGAAGAGGGTCCTGAGCCGGTCCTTCCGAAAGCAGACGACAAAAACCATGAGCTGCTGATCCGGAAATTCGAGGCTTTATTCGAGTATGCCCGCAAAAAAGACAATATGCTCGAATATCAGGAAGTCATCGACTGTTTTGCGGATATGAAGCTTGAAGAGGAGCAGTACGAAGCGATCATTCAGGCCCTGGAACTGAGCAACGTCGAGATCCTCCGGACTTCTTATGAAGAAAAAGAAGATGACGACGACGTATCCGACGAAGAACTCGAACTGATCGAAGACGACGAGGATCTGGAAAGCGATGCGCTGGACCTGTCTCTTTCGGACAGTGTAAATATCGAAGACCACGTCCGGATGTATCTGAAGGAGATCGGAAAAGTCCCGCTGTTAACGGCTGACGAGGAGATCGATCTGGCCCGCAGAATGGAAAAAGGCGAAGTCGCCTCCAGAGTGCTTTCGCTGAGCAGCCCGGTCCAGATCGAAGCCCTCCTGAAGAACAAAGCCGACACGCTGCAGCTGGACGATGCCCAGGCCAGGGAAATACGCCAGCTTGGCCTGACAAAGGATGATAAGCAGTTCCTTAAAAACAAAACGGAAGATGAACTTCGGGAGATGATAAACGACGGCGATTACGCCAAGAATAAGCTGGCAGAAGCCAATCTCAGGCTGGTGGTCTCCATTGCGAAACGCTACGTCGGCCGCGGGATGCTTTTCCTGGATCTGATCCAGGAAGGAAACCTGGGCCTGATCAAAGCCGTTGAAAAATTCGATTTCCGGAAGGGATTCAAGTTCTCCACGTACGCAACCTGGTGGATCAGACAGGCCATCACCCGCGCGATCGCTGACCAGGCAAGAACTATCCGGATCCCGGTGCATATGGTGGAAACCATTAACAAACTGGTCAGGATCAGCAGACAGCTGCTGCAGAAACTGGGGCGTGAACCTACACCGGACGAGATCGCGGAAGAGATGGATATTTCCGTAGAACGTGTCCGGGAGATCATCAAGATCTCCCAGGAACCGGTATCCCTGGAAACGCCGATCGGTGAAGAAGAAGATTCGCATCTCGGCGACTTTATCCAGGATGATAACGTTCCCGTACCGGCAGACGCCGCAGCGTTTACACTGCTTCGCGAGCAGCTGCAGGAGGTTTTGGAGACGCTGACGGAAAGAGAACAGAAAGTACTGCGCCTCAGGTTCGGCCTGGACGACGGGCGCGCGAGAACACTGGAAGAAGTCGGCCGCGAATTCAACGTCACCAGGGAGAGGATCCGGCAGATCGAGGCCAAGGCACTCCGAAAACTGCGTCATCCGTCCCGCAGCAGAAAACTCAAGGACTATCTCGATTGAGCAGACGGGATCGCTTTAAGCTGTCAAAGCGCCTCAGCTGTATCGAAAAAATGCTTGAGGCGCCGGCCGCCTGCAGGGTTCCCTACCGCCTGTGCGACGTGGGATGCGATCATGTTCACGTCCCGATCTTTCTTGCGGAGCGCGGGATCATTACGTCGGCGCTCTGTATGGACGTGATCCCGGGGCCGCTCATGAAGGCGCGTGATAATCTTGAACGGTACGGACAGCAGGATAAAATAACCCTGAGGCTTTCTGACGGACTGGATGAGTATTCGGAGAACGAGGCAGACGTTCTTTTGATCTCCGGGCTCGGCGGACGCCTGATCAGCACGATCCTGGAGAGAGAACCGGAGAAGACACTTTCATTCAGGGAAATGCTGCTACAGCCGCAGAGCGACGCTTATCTGGTCAGAAAAACGGCGTCGGAGCTCGGGTTTTCGATCGTTGACGAAGCCATGGTCAGCGAGGACGGCAAGTTTTATCCGGTGATCCGTTTTGCCGGAAGCGAATTTCCGATAACGGCGCCCGGAATGACAGGGGTGTCTGCCGGTGATACCGTTTATACGGATGCGGAACTGAGGTACGGTCCGGTATTGATCGGAAAGAAGGATCCGGTCCTGAAGCGGTATCTGGAAAACGGGCTTCGGAAACTGGAAACTGTTCTTGCCGGATGGCCGGAAAACAGTGACCCTGATAAGAAGAAAGAAATGGAAGAGGAAGCCCTGACGATCCGGCAGACGTTAGCCCTCTTCGGGGAAGGGAGGCCGTTATGAAGCTGTCAGAGTTTATGGAAAGGCTTGAGACCTTCTGTCCGCTTTCGTTCGCGGCAGGCTGGGATAACAGCGGCCTGCAGGTGGGAAATGAAAGCAAAGAGATCCGGAGAGTCATGCTGGCGCTGGACGCCACGTCGGACGTGATCGGCCAGTCGGTCCTGAAGCAGGCGGATCTTCTTCTGACGCACCATCCGCTTTTATTCCACGGCTGCAAGCAGGTCGGCAGCGGTGATTTCGTCGGAAAACGGATCCTGAAGCTGGCGGAAGCAGGTATCGCCTGCTATGCCATGCATACCAATTTCGACGTTCTCGGCATGGCGGACGCCGCGGCCGATGAGCTGAATCTGATGAACAGGGAAGTATTGTCCGTTACCTATGAGGACGACGTCTCGCGTGAGGGATTCGGTCGGATCGGCCAGCTCCCTGAGTATATGAGCCTGGGGGAAACGGCTGAGATCGTCAAAAAAGCGTTCAGTGTCGCAGCCGTCCGGGTTTACGGGGATCCGGAGCAGACCATCGTCACGGCCGCCGTCCTTCCCGGAGCCGGAAGCGGTGAAGTGGATCAGGCAGTAAAAGCCGGCGCGGACGTCATGATCACCGGGGACATTTCTCACCACACCGGGCTTGACGCGGTTGAAAAAGGGATAGCGGTGATCGACGCCGGTCACTACGGAGTCGAAAAGCTGTTCATCCCTTATATGGAAACTTATTTTAGAAGAGAGATGCCGCAGCTGGAAGTGCTGCGGGCGGACGAGTCGGAGCCTTACCATATTCTGTAAACAATCCGCATTCCCGCGGTTGTTGATAGCCTGTTGTCAGTTCCTGCCGCGCGCGGGAACGGTCCGTTGAAAGGAAAGGGAGAAAAGCATGCCTGAAATCGCTGTTCTTGGAAAACGTAAACAATATGAAAGGGGAACTTCGTTTTTAAGTATCGCAGAGGAATGCCAGCCGCAGGTAAAATATCCGATCGCCCTCCTGACTTTTAACGGGAAGATGATGGAGCTGTCCAAGAAAGTTGAAAAGGACGGTGTCATCCGTTTCATCACGACGGCCGAAGAAGCGGGGCGCAATACTTACCGGAGAACGGTCGAGATGATCCTGATCAAGGCGGTAAAAAACATTACCGGCGATGCGGAAAACAAGGTGCACGTCAAGATCGAATTTGCGCTGAACAACAGTATTTTCTGTATTGTAAAAGGCGGAGGGGTCAAAGTCACGGAAGAATTTGCTTCCAGAGTGTCCGATGAGATGCGCCGTATCGTTGACGCCGATCTGCCGATCATCAAAAAAAGCTATCCGATCGACGACGCGATCGAACTGTTCCGGCGCCAGGGTATGGAGGACAAAGTCAGGCTGTTCCATTACCGCCGCAGTTCCTCCATCAATGTTTACCGGCTGGAAGACTTTTATGATTATTTCTACGGCCATATGCTGCCGTCTACCGGGATGGCCGGCCTGTTTGCGGTGCGGGAGTATAAAGGCGGGCTCCTTCTGACGCTCCCGACCACGAACAACCCGCTGGAACTGGAACCTTTTGTGGAAGAGGAAAGCCTGTTCGAACAGCTGATGCTTTCCAATACCTGGGGAGAACTGATGGAACTATCCGCTGTGGCGGATCTGAACGACCGGATCTGCAGCGGCAATATGAAGGAACTGATCCAGATCCAGGAAGCGCTGATGGAGCGGCGGATCGGCGAGATCGCCGCTGCGATCAACAAGCGCCGGAAAGTAAAACTGGTGCTGATCGCCGGACCGAGTTCTTCCGGCAAGACCACGTTCGCGAACCGTCTCTGCATACAGCTCAGATCCTTCGGGATGAAGCCTCACCTGATCAGCATGGACGATTATTTCGTCAACCGGGAAAAGACACCGGTGGATCCGGACGGGAATTTCAATTTTGACGTGATCGAGGCGCTGGATCTCGATCAGTTCCATGAAGATATGGATCTGCTTTTTGCCGGGGAAAAGGTCGATATGCCAAGCTTTGACTTTAAGCTTGGGAAGCGCTGCTATAACGGCAATGTCATGCAGCTGGAAGACCACGATATCCTGGTGGTGGAAGGCATCCACGGACTGAACCCGAAAACCAGCGAAGGAATGGATGAAAGCCGCGTGTTCAAGGTGTTCATCAGCGCCATGAACAGCCTGAACATCGACGAGCATAACCGGATCCCGTCGACCGATATCCGCCTGATCCGGCGGATGATCCGTGACGCCAGGACCAGGAACTATGAAGCGCAGCATACGATCACCTGCTGGAAGAAGGTCCGTGACGCGGAAGATTCTTATATCTACCCGTACCAGGATTATGCCGATGCTGTTTTCAATTCCAGCATCTGCTATGAACTGGCGGCGCTCAAGCAATTTGCCGAACCGCTGCTGTTCAGGATCAGGAAGACGGAGCCGGAGTATCATGAGGCAAAACGTCTTCTGAAGTTTTTCTCCTATTTCCTGGGTTTTGATTCAGCCGAGATCCCTACCAATTCCCTCTGCCGGGAATTCATCGGCGGCGGGCTTCTGGAAAAAGGATGAAACAGCCGGCGTTCCCTGACGGATCAGGGGTAGGCGGCGATTTGACAATTTTTACGCGAACGCATAAAGTATCAAAGGATAAGCAGGGCAGATGATCGCGGCTGCTTTGCAGACGAGGAAAGTCCGGGCTTCACAGGGCAGGATGCCGGATAACGTCCGGTAGAGGTGACTCTCAGGAAAGTGCAACAGAAAACAACCGCCGGGATCTCCCGGTAAGGGTGAAAAGGCAGTGTAAGAGACTACCGCCTGCGCGGTAACGCGCAGGGCTGTGTAAACCCCATCCGAAGCAAGACCAGACAGAAGGGAAAAGCCGGCCCGGCCACCTTCAGGTAGGTCGCTTGAGACCGCCGGCAACGGCGGCCCTAGACAGATGATCATCGGCAAAGCCTGCGGGCTTTGTTACAGAACCCGGCTTATCGCCCTGCTTATCCTTTTATTTTTGTATCTGGCTTGTTCTGCGGCGGCTGTTCCGATCCGGAAAGGCTGCCGGTTTCGGCCGCTATCCGGCGGCAGGACAGAAGCGAATGAAATTCCGGACCTTATGCCTGACCGGATTGTGTCTTATCCTATCAGGTCTTTTTATGAACGGCTGCGTGTGCGTCTATGGGACTCCGGAGACAGACGGCGCGGCTGAAACAGCGCCCGGTATTTCCGCGGAAGTGACGGTCGCTGCCGGCGATCTTACCGGAAGAGGGACTTTTCTGGAACTGGACGGGACCTGTGTCGTAGTTACGGCGGCACACATCTTTGAATATCCGGAAAAGAATGCATGGGAAAAACCGGAAATTCTTCTGGAAAACGGAACGGTCGTGACGGCGGATCGTTACGTGACGGACAACGAACGTGATCTGGCACTGATCTTTCCGGATGAAGCGGAAGACGGTCCCTGCTGTCCGGCTGAATGCCCGGCTATAGGAACGGCGGAAGAGCTTGGCAGAGATTCGGCTGTTTTTTTATATGATACGGAATGGCGGCTTTGCCAGGGAAGTCTCGTGGAGACCGGCGCATCGATCGAAAACCTGGGAGACTGCCTGCTGTATTTTTTGTGCGACGTGGAACCCGGCATGAGCGGTGCCGGGATTTATGATGAAACGGGAAGATACGTCGGCATGCTCATCGGCGGAACGGAAGATGCCAGGGCAGCCGGGATCCCGGTCCGGGAAATGGAAGCGTTTTATAACACGGTATCCGCAGTTCGCTGATTCTGCGGTATGGGAGGAGATAAATATGACAAGAGTAGATATTATTTCAGGATTTCTGGGCGCCGGTAAGACGACCCTCATTAAAAAGCTTCTTCAGGATGCCCTGGCCGGAACCAGAGTGGTGCTGATCGAAAACGAATTCGGCGAGATCGGGATCGACGGCGGCTTCTTAAAAGAGTCGGGCATCGAGATCCGGGAGATGAATTCCGGCTGTATCTGCTGCTCTCTGGTCGGCGATTTTGCCACGTCCCTGAAAGAAGTGATGGCGCAGTATGCACCTGACAGGATCATCATCGAGCCTTCCGGAGTAGGAAAGCTTTCCGAAGTCATGCAGGCCGTCCGGGGCGCCGCCGAAGGCACGGATATGCAGCTTGGATCCGCGGTTACGGTCGTAGACGCTTCCAAAGCAAAAATGTATATCAAGAATTTCGGCGAGTTTTTCACCGATCAGATCGCGAGCGCGGCCACCGTCGTCCTGACGCGTGTTGATAAGTGCTCTGCGGAAAAAGTCAGGGAAACCGCCGACCTGGTACGCGGACTGAACGGACGGGCGACGATCGTTACCACCGCGCTTTCAGAACTCGACGGGAAGCAGCTTCTTTCCGCAATGGAGAATAAGGATTCCCTTCAGGACGAACTCCTTGAGGAGTTCATGGCCGAACGTGCGGAAGAAGATGACGATCATCACGACCACGAACATCATCACCACCATCACGACGATGATGACGATGAAGACGAACACGAGCACCATCATCACCATCATCACGACGACGATGACGACGATGAAGATGAACATGAGCACCATCATCACCATCATCACGACGACGATGATGACGACGAAGACGAACATGAGCACCATCATCACGACGATGATGACGAAGACGAGCATGATCATCATCACCATCACGATGACGATCATGATCATGATCACATCGAAGCGGAGACGGATGAAAAGGGCAACCGGTTTTACAGCTCATCCGAACATGAACATCATCACCATCACCACCATCACGGTCATGACGCGGACGAGGTGTTCCAGAGCCTCGGCATTGAAACTCCGTCGGTTTATTCCGCAGACGAAGTGGAAAGCTGCCTGAAAGCGCTGGATGATGAAGAGACGTACGGAACGGTCCTCCGGGCAAAAGGCATGCTGCCTTCCGGCGACGGTTCCTGGATCCATTTTGATTATGTCCCCGAAGAAACGGAACTCCGGAAAGGACCGGCGGAAGTGACAGGCAAGATCTGCGTCATCGGAGCGGGTCTGAAAGAAGACGCTTTAAAGAAGCTGTTTGTAAAGTAAAGACGGGAGTTGGACCATGATTCAGAAAGATGAACAGAAACCGGTATATGTGATCAACGGATTTCTGGATGCCGGAAAGAGTTCCTTTTTTACTTATACGATCGGACAGCCGTATTTCCAGACCAAAGGCCTTACGCTGATCATCCGCTGCGAAGACGGGGAAGTGGAATATCCGGAAAAACTTGTCAGGAATACCAATTCCATGCTGGTGTCATTCGATTCCCTTGAAGAGTTCACGCCGGCTGCCATGATGGCCCTGGATACCGCTTACGGACCGGAACGGATCCTCATTGAATGGAACGGCATGTGGGATTACAGGCAGTTCAGGCTTCCTAAAAAATGGAGGCTGGAACAGCAGATAACTGTGATCGACGCATCGACGTTTTCCATGTATTTTACAAATATGCGGTCCCTCCTGGCGGAACAGCTGAGAGCTTCCGAACTGATCATGTTCAACCGGTGCGACGGAATAGACGAGAAAACGCTGGTCGGCTACAAGCGGAACGTCAAGGCGATCAATCCCCAGGCGGACCTGATCTTTGAAAACGCGAACGGCGAGATCGATATGACGACCGAAGAGGATCTGCCGTTTGACGTGAATGCGGATCCGATCGTACTGGAAGGGATCAATTACGGTATCTGGTACATTGACGCGATGGAACATCCGAATCGTTATGCGGGCAAAACCATTCAATTCGACGGAATGGTCATGCTGCCGCCCAGTTTTCCGGCCGGCTATTTCGTGCCGGGCAGGATGGCCATGACCTGCTGCGCGGACGATATGCAGTTTCTGGGATATGCCTGTAAATACGGGAAAATAGCGGAATTAAAAGAGCAGGAGTGGATCCGCCTGACAGCCAGGGTGGAAGTGGAGTACTTCAAACCCTATGAGCAGGAAGGCATCGTCCTTCACGTCGTTGACCTGGCACCGGTCAGCCAGCCGGCACAGCCGGTCCTGAATTTCAACGCGTAGAATCCAGGACGGCATTTGACGTATACAAAAAAATAAAGGTCTGAGTGAGCAAGCTCCCTCGACCTGAATGGCGGGTGTGGATCAAATGAGCCATGCCGACAGTTCGCGAACAAAGTTCGCTCACTGTCACGGCATTCGCCGTATTCAGATAAAAAAATAAAGGTCTGAGTGAGCAAGCTCCCTCGACCTTTGTTTTTTTATCTGAGCATGGCTCATTTGAATTACATTTTGCTGACGGCTTTGGCCAGTTTGGAAACCTTATTCGCGGCGTTGTTTTTGTGAAGGACGCCCTTGGAAGCAGCTTTTTCAATGGTGGAAGTCGCATTCTTTAAGACTTCGTCCGCTGCGTTCCTGTCACCGGCTTCGACGGCCGCATGAACCTTTTTGACGGCGGTCTTGACGCTGCTCTTTACAGCCTTGTTTGCCGCTGCCTTTTTTTCACTCGTAAGGATTCTCTTCTTGGCAGATTTAATGTTTGCCATTTGTTCCCTCCATTAAAAATTATGTTCTCCTGACCCGGAATCAGCATTCAAAGCCGGACACGGACGTCTTGATGCAGATTACCAAATCAATATCATAGCGGAAAAGAAAGGCCGTGTCAACACTCCAAAAGGGTTTTTGAGCGAAAAAACGGCACTTTTTACAGGAACGGAGATTTCAACCGTCTGTAAAAGATTGTATAATAATAACATGTTTTTTTACAGACATCTTCTGGTTGGAAAATCCATAAAGGATCCCGGCAGGATCCGGAAATCGCTGATGGAGGAAGACTGGAAAACAAACTGTTTTCTGCTCCTGTATGTTCCTGATCCCGAAAACGCGCATCCGGTCGAGATCTGTCACTGCATCATGCTCAGGCAGCCTTATTACCGAGCGAATCCACCCTGTGTGCTGGGGATCGCTTCCGATAAAAAAGAAGCGGTCGAACTTCTCCGGCAGCTGGTGGAAAGAGCGGTTCTGAAGACAGGGAAGCCTGACGTCCGGGCCTGGCTGTTTCCTGACAAAGACGCGGCGGCGCCGCACCGGGAGGAACAGGTATGATAAAGGTCCTGCTGACGGTACTTGCGGTGACGGCAGGGATCCTGGCGGCAGCAGCCGGGTGTCTGCTTTTTATTCCATTCCGGCTCCGGACGGAAGGAAAGATCCTTTCCGGAGAACCGTCGGCGTCCCTGATCCCGGAAGAGATCGTTCGTCGCTCATCCGGGAAGC
>JAEEGL012449082.1_pt1 | contig 11137 bp, 6 predicted proteins | sample 9134231 | NCBI WGS metagenome assembly JAEEGL01 (sample SAMN16246548, study PRJNA631951) | gut metagenome | biome: gut microbiome; feature: rumen; material: fiber-attached | host: Bos | place: Iran: Karaj | collected 2018-10
ACAGCAAAGGGTGGGGTTCTTTTTGCCGTTGAAGAAGAACTTAACGCTCCTGTTAAATTTATAGGTGTCGGTGAAAAAATGGATGATTTAATGCCTTTTGAACCAGAAAAGTTCCTGGAAGCTCTTTTTAATGACGACACAGATAAAAAGAAAGAAAGCGACTATAAGGTTGTGAAATAAAGTACCCAATGTTCTTGCCCCTTTTTGTATTACCTCCATGGATGTAGGTATGCAAGCGAGCAACAGGATGTTAGTGAGTCGCAAAGGGGGACTAATGGGGATTTTCTAAATAATTACTTATAGTAATATCTTTTTTCCCACCTATCTAATGTTTTATCTATATCCTCGCTTATCATGTCAAAATAGAACTGTTTTGTCTCGTCAGATTTATCTTTATTTTCAATAAATTCTCTTAATCTTTTTAAGGAATCTAAATGTTCTTCGATAGTTTCATTAAGGTCTGGAGTTAATTCAGGGTAATCTTTTTCATAAGCATATATAAGATTGTATGGAATCAGTAGTTTTTTATCAATCCAAGATTCTATATTGTTTATTTTGCTCAATTCTTTTTCACAAATATTAGCCTCTTTAAAACTATTGTGTAATTGAGATAGTTTTTCTTCATCTTTAAATAGGGTGAGATTTAAGATAATAATCTGATATGTCTTAACATCAATATTTTTATGTATAAACTTACCGAATTTCAGCCCTAGTTCTTTTAAGTTTCTATCCCAAATGTCTGGTGAAATAAAGTTCATGTTTGGCGGCTGAACATTTTTGTTCCCGTGAGATAAATAAAAGTCTATCCAGTCTTTTGACATTTCACTTAGTTTTTTGTCCGAATCTGGATGTTCTAGCGCAATAGAGATATAAGCTTTGCTTACTAAGTTTATAAGTCGCTGGCATCTATCTGCAAATTCACTTTGTACAAATGCACTCATATCACAGCAAAAAGCGATATTTGAAAACAATAGAAGTGAAAGTAAATACAGAATTCTGATTTCTTTTGATATTAAAGCCATATAATCTCTGTTCCAAGAATAAAGCCACCAGCAGTTTTGGCTGCCAGTGGCCTTTTGATTAACTATTGAACATTATAGTCTTTTAATCTTTTCTATTTTCTTTTGTTTCAAGAACACGAGTTTCGAAAGTGCTTTCCACAATCTTTACAGGAATAACTAGTGCTCTTTGATTTCCGGCGTGGTCTTCTGCATTAATAGTTATTTCTACTTGATTTCCTTCTTTAACTTTTAATGGCATATCAACAATAAATGTTCCACGAGGTTGACTAGTGAATTTTACTATTTCACCTTTATCATTATGAGTATTATCTCTATTAATTTCTTTATCCAGTAATACTTCTGAATCATCAGTAACTTTTATATGTGCATTATTTAAGTTTTTGTAACCACAGTTATCAAAAATATTAACAAGGATAAGAAGTCTTGATGCGCGTCTGAATGTTGGTATTGCTTCAGATAAACCAGAAACAAGATTTGTGGTTATTGTGGCAACACTTTCAGATATAGTTGGATTATTTGTCGCACCAGGAACAGTAGCTGTTGGATAAGTTGCATAAGCCTGTTCTGTTTGATCAAAATTGAGATTCTTAAGTAATAAGTTTTTAACAACCAAAGTACTTGGGGCTAAATCACTTACTTTTTGAGGATAACAAACCCTATCGTTAATTCCTTCTATAAGTTGGAATACCCATCTTCTATTGTCATTTTGAGAAATAAGTTCTACTTCTATACTTGGCGGGTCGTTATCTATTCTTTCCAGGTATTGTCCAGTAGAGACTTTATAGGATTCATCAACATCAATGGAATCATGAGGAATTCCTGTGTTATCGGCGTATACATCTTTGTTATAGAAATAATGCAAAGTGTTTTTACCGTCTTTACCTATACCATCATAAACTTTGCCTACAATTCCATAATATAGAGCTCCAATCCAGTTTTCTGGTTTAAGATTCTTTTTTTCTGCAATTGTTATTTCACCATTGTTTGCTGTTGATGGTTTAAAATAATCAGGGGCTAATTGATTAACTTTCATTGTATAGTTGAGAATGAATCTCCAGGTGTCATCAAGAGCAAAATAGGTGTTTGGGGTACCTGTTGTTGATTTGATTACGGTTATATCTTTGGCTGGAACATTTCTAACAACATATTTTCTGTTGTCATTTTCTATACCATAACGAATTTTTGACTCATCTTCCCAGCTTTGTAATGCTAAAACAGGTATTGTTTTTGCTTCGTTGTCTTCAATTTGTTTTATTTGATTTTTAGCTATATGTTTTTCTGAAAGGAATGGGTTGTTATCCTTTATTTCGCATTCAAATAAAGCAGAATCTGAAGGATCACCAGTAGTTTCTGTTCGAGGCAGCTTTTGAGATTTATCTTCTAATGTAGGTATTTCTTTGTCTCTAACACAGAGTTTTACTATTGGAGGCTTGGGGGATTCTCCTTGTTTTGCTGCATACAAACTGGAAGTACTGTCGCCGCTACTGCTGACGTTCTGGTTAACTCGTTTTCCGGCAGGTAACGTTTTCAGCATACTTATAACATGTATTGGGCTAGGTCCTTGTTCTCCAGCTTCTGTATCAAGGTATGGAACAACACTGCTGTATTGTCCTTTTTTATTATCTATTTTATCGCTAAGATCATTATTTAGCCAGGTAACACGGGGGTAGATAATTTCTAAATCCAACGTGTAATCTTTAGGGTCTCTTGGGGTTCTGATTTTGTTGGTTATTTCCTTAGGTATAGTATATGATACCGTATATTTTCTTGGGGTAGCATCATTCGCACTATCAGTTAATGAAGCATTTTCGAATGTTCCGCTAGTGAGTAATTCTCCACGTTCAACAATAGAAAAATCATCTGTTTGGACAACATCATCTTCTGGTTTTGCTGTTTTTCTTAGATAGAGTGCCCATTGTATGAATTTCATATCTGTTTTGGTCGGGGGTTGGTCTACACGAGTTCCAGCATTGGCAGATCTGCCTGCTACTGTAGTTGTTTTGTCTTTTCCTGGATTAAGAATAGTCTTAACAAAAGCATTTTCTAAGTCATCTACTTGACCGTTGCCATAATTGTATGCATGGTCTGTAATAGATATCTGAGGAACTACAATACCGTTTAAATTTGTTATATCTTTGACTCTTTTATATAACCTAGAATAATAATCGTAGTCCCAGACGCCAATTCCGTCAAATACTTCATAATTACCTGTTTCGTTGTTGAGTTTGTCTCTATAGAATTGGGCATCGAAAGAGACTGTAATATCACCAAAATCATTGTCTTCTAAGCAGGTTAAATTTTCATCATCTGCTTTTACAGAATCGCCAAGACCATAGTTTTTATTTCCAAAAGTCATAGATATATTGGTAATATAACTTGGGCTATTATTAAGGTTTAAATCGTTAGCATAAACAGATAATAGTAATGGCTTTGTAATAAATGAATTTTGAGCTATCTGTAATTGTGCTGGGCGCTCTGCTGTGCCTAGATTAGAAAAATAATTATAGGTAACATGGGCTTGGATTATATAGCGGCCAGGTTGTTTAAATTGATGTTCGTAGCTTAGAAATTCACCATCTCCTTTTTTGTCGATAATATTATTAATTAATATGGGATGGCCACCTTTGGTGACATAATTTTTGTCAATATCAATTAAATCTGTTGCTACCTCATCTTCAACTTGAGCAATATACCATGTTACTTGAGTTTTATTGCTTTTTGATTCAAACATGCTGGATGGAAAACCACTTGAAAAACCATCACCGTCTTCATCATGGTCGTATTTTCCATCAGCGTTTGGGTTAGTGTTTAATTCTACTCCAGCCAAGAATTGATTCCCGTTATCGTCATATATATCACCTATTCTTTTTAAACCGGGGTCTTTTCCATCAACTTTTTTAGGCTTATAGCCTTCAATTTTAAATGTAATTTTGTCATCTTCATTTATTGTTGTATTGTTATAATCTGGTTTATTGTTTGTTGCGTCTATAACGGTAATGTAATGGTCTTCTGTTCCATTAATTTCAATCGGTGAATCGGCAATATTAACTACTGCTAGTTCTGCTTCAAGGTTAGAAATTCTAGCATTTTCTTCTTCTTGAATCCAGAAAGGATAAGAAAATTTAATTGAATTATTATTGGCTACTTCTATCCTGTTTCTCCAATTATCAAAACCTACTTTTAAATGACCGCGGTCTTCTTCATTACCTATACCGCCGTCAGCCGGAGCGTATCTCTTAACTGTTTTATAAACATTCTGCATAAGAGTTACGTTTTTATAATCTCCTGGCTTTTCTTGCCCATTCGGAATTTCTTCTACCAGTAAAGTTTCTTCGTCGCCGTTTTTTACTATCGTTTCTCGTATCCATTTGGTAGGAGTTTCAACTCTAACAGGAACTGGTTCTGTATACTTAGAAAATGATACATTCGATAAGGCCTTTTCAGGATCAATAGAACTAGCACTGATTTCGTCATTTGCATTGGTTGTTTCTAAGTCAGTTGGTTCTTCTGCTGTTTTAAGCGCATAGAGAAACCCATCGCCATCTATGGCTATACTGTCTATTTTACCTGTAAGTTGATTTGTGTAAACGTCTGCTTCGGGGTTATTGTTATTAACATAGTCGAGTTTCTTTAAATAGGTTGGGTTTTCTTCTGTTTCTTTATAATATTCATAAGCAAGACCGCCTACACCCCACCATGAGTCTTGAACAACGAACTTGTCTGCGGCAGAACCATAAATAAAGTCATAATTACTTTGTTTAGAAAAATTAGATGATACTCCTATTGTTTTTATGGTTGCTGGAGTAATACCGTTTGCTATTAAGTAATCTTTATTTGTTATTACATTGTTAAAATTTTCGCCTTTTGCGTCTGTTGCGATATCAATAGTTTGAGATGGTTTTCCCGCTTGAACTACTCTTAAAGAAGCGTCTATGCTATCTTTGGGATTAAAAAACACACCTAATGGATTGAATCCATAGCGTCTGCCTGTTGTAGAAGTAACAACATTAACTTTTGACATAGCTGCTATTGCGGTGTTATCTGGCGGAGCACCACCAGTAATACAGTTATCACCGCAGATTTTCCCGTAAGCTTCTTTAACTTTAACATCTATAGAATTTAATACTTTTTTGCTTTCTTCTTTTAATGTTAAACCAACAGGTATAGCTGCTGTGGTAGTATCATTACCACAATATAAATCTAATGGATTTTCACGTTTTTGATAAATATGTTTAACTATACAGGCAAATAAGTGTTTCGATTCAAATGTATTGTCACCTGGAAAAACGCCAGCACCACTTGTTTTGTCTAATTCATATAGAGGTCTTTGGACTAGATTACCGTCTGCGTCAAGATAATCTCCTCCATCCATTGGTTTACCAATTAACAGAGGATATTTGGTGCAGGATGTAGTTGCATAAAGATAATAACAAACTGCGCCAAAATGTGAAGGAAGAATAATCTTTCTCTCATCTTTGGGATGCCTTATTGCTGAAGAATTTGTGCTATTGGGATCAGACTTATATGTTCCATCCCATATTGGAGTTCCTCTTACTCCGTCTACGGAATTCAAAAATCTAACGCCATTTGGTCCATTGAATCTACAAACATATTTATATTTGTTTCCTGCAAGAGTAACGTCTTTATACCAGAAAACATAAAGAGAGGAATCGTTATCTGGAAATGGTGAACCATATGGTCCATGAGGACAACCAGAACGAATATATTCTGTTGCTTTAAAATCATCTGGTTTTGCTGCTGAAACATATATTGGAGAATCATCTGGAAAAGTCATGTTTGGCAGCCAGCCTGGTTCTGCATCTTTAAAAGAATCTTCAGATGCTTTTGTTGCTTTGAAAAGAAAAACCTGATTTTTTTGGTTAGCGGCCAAACCACTGATTTTAACGTCGTTTTTGTTTGCTGAACCAATTAAATCTGAAACAGTAAATAATGGAGAGCCAAGAGTGGGGTTCACGACATCCCCATTCCCTAGATTAAACCTATAAACACCAGGAGAATTGCTTATATCAGGAGACAATAATACATAAGCTATACCATTTCTTGCCTTAGGAGCGTCTTCGGCATAACTTACAGTCATACAAGAACCCATCAGCATCATTGCTGACATCATTATATTTATTAGTTTTCTACTTCTCTTGTTCGACATTTTATGTTCTCCTATTCCTTATTGAGGTTCTTAAACTCAATTTTCTTCATTGTTTACTATTTTTTCAAAGAATTCTAGAATAAACTTACGCTGGTCTTCACCTATTTTATGTTTTTGATATATATAATCAACAACTGCAGGTGTCATATTCAAACCGCCTTTCATCACAAATGCTGAGAGACGTCTGTCGTTACCGTTTCTAAATGCTGAATTTTTCTGTCCTAACCAGGCATTTAGGGATTCACCAGTAGTCTTTTTTCCATCTTTTGATGAAACGATCTGGTCAAAATTATCTAAGAAGTTACCCATTGGATTATCAATGGTAATACCGCTTTCGATGTATGCAATTTCTGCAGAACTGTTAAATACAAAGGCTACTTTATAATGAGCAGCTATTGCTTCCATAGCATCATACACATCGTCCAATATCAAAGAAAAGATCTGTTCTGTTTCCTTTGGAGAGGTTAAACCAGGATCTATTGGCTTGCTTACATAGTTTTCAAATTCCTTATTGGCAGCATAAATTTTCTTACGAATATTATTTGCTTCAATAAGATACTCTGTTTCTAAGAGATTCTTCCTTTCATTATACTTATTTTTTTCATTTTCCGACATATTTTTAATTTTTTCTTGTGAAAGAATTATTTTTTTTGTCTTTGCTTGATATTCCTCTTCTAATTCTTTTCTAGATTTTTCTAGTTCTTTAATTCTCATTGTTATATTATCTAAATTGGCTTTAGATTCTTTTTTATTTTCTTCTATTCTCTGGGTTTTATTAACCCCTTTTAGAGCTTCTAATCTAAATCTTTTGGTTTTTATATCAAAATGTCTCATTGTTGGGTGAAGCAGAACTGCATCAGAGACATTTACATAACCAAACTGGCTTTGTGGGGTTTGAGCGTAAATGCTTTCACTAAACGCAAATAAGGTTAAAACTAATAGAACAAAACATATTCTTTTTTTCATCTTTGACTCTCCTATTTCTTTAAAGCAACTATATCTACATTTGGAGTTCCAACTGTCACTTCTGTTCTTCTGGTAGAACTTCTAGGCATAAGACAGTTAATTGTAATCTCAATTGGTTGAGGTTCATTTTCATCGGTTCTGTTACTGTCTTTCCTTTTGCATTCTATGGATTCAACATTTCTTACTAAAACAGTTTTATATATTCCTTTTGCTGAACCAGGTATTGTTTTGGTAAATGAATCTGTGAAAGAATCTTTTGATTCAGAGTCTTGATATTTGGAATAAGTCAAATCACCATTTTTGGCAAGTGAAAAAATGTGGTAAATCATTTCTGCATCTTGATTTTCAGATGAAGAATAACCATTTTTTGCAGGAGTTGCTTCTGTTGTAACTAAAAATCTTTTTCCAAAATCAGCATTGTTTGCGTCTGGACAATCATTTGCTTCTATCTTTCCGTCGAAATATTGAAGTTTAAAACATTCTGATTTGTTTTCTGTAATTGTTTGAGGAAAAGTTAATAATGAAGGGTATGAACTTTTTCTTATGGATGAATTTATTTGACGAGCAGCAGATTTTAACTGATTTGTTATAGATTGTAGCCACATGGTTGAATTGCCCATTTTACTGCCGCTTGAGTAAAGACTGAATAATCCGCCAAAAAATAGAGTCAATACCGCAAATGCGATTATTACTTCTACTAATGTAAAACCTTTGTTTTTCATATTAATCTCTGCTTATCCTGATTGTTTTCTTTATTTCAAAATTATATGTTTCTTCTCTTGCTGTTAGAATTTCAGATTTTACAGTAAACTCAACTATTACATTGTTGTCTACTTTGTCTTTTGTTCCTTCCATAATTTCTTTTACTTCTGAAGCAGCAATATTTAAATCGTATAATTTATAAATAGCTGATTTAAAAGGCTCTTTCATTTGGCTTTTTATATCCATAGATTTATTTGGCCCTAAATCTAGGAATGCATTGGTTTTTTGATTGTCTTCTTCATTAGGATTTGATGCAGAATCAGAAGTAATGTCGCTTTCAAAAGCTCTTAACCACTTGTCATGGCCTTCTTTTTTATCCATTTTTGTAAAAACAGTATTGACTTCTGGTGTAAACTCGCCTGATTTATACAAAAATACTGGACCTGGATTATATGTTTGTATGGCGTCTCCAGGAGAATTCATACTTTTTATTAGAGAAAAATCAAATAGAGGATTTCTGCCTTGAGACATACAAATAGCATCATAAAGTTCTCTGTGCAGATATTTAATTTTTAACATTGCATGTTCGACACCTGCTCGAGCTATAAAATATGATTGTAGCTGAGTAAAGCTAGTTTGTATTTGTCTATTGTGTTGTTTTGCTCCTCTTATTAGAAATGAAGAAACAATGCCCATTATGGCTGCAAATACTAATACTACTGGAATTGCCATGCCTTGTTTTTTCATACTTGCTCCATTATTTTCCATCTGAATCTAGATTGGCTTTTAAAGTGTAAAGCTCTAAATTTCTTTCATGTCCGTCTATGCTAGTCCATTTCATTTTAAGAAGAATCCTTTTTAAAATATAATGTTCTGATGTTGACTCATTGGGACGAGCTCCTAATTCAAAAGCATTTTTTGTTAATGTTGCTACATCATATTTATAAGGGTCATTTGCTGTTGGAGACATATAGGGATTGCCACTGTTGTAGGTATACCATTTGTCTGAATCCTCTGAGGTTTCTCCTTCATATTTCGGTCTTGGAAGATAAGAGAACAATAATTCATTGGAGACATCGTGTTTCTCGTCCTTGCTCACTGCTATCGGATAAGCATAAATTGTAATTTCATATTTTGTGCCGCGTTCATCTGGTATTTCCCCTTTGGCATCTTCATCATTAGAAGCACCAATCATACTAAGAAAAGAATCTGGGTCATAGTTTTTATATTTCTTTATTTTTGCAATTTTGCTTTCTGTAATTATTATTGAATTAAAAGGCACATCATCAAGTAGTGTGTCTAGAATGTTTCTTGCAGTAGTTTGTGCGAAAACATATGAATTGGCAACATCTGTGTCTTTAGTAGAAGTACCAATTACGGCAATAATTGGAATGAAAGCAAAAGCCAAAATCAGCAAGGCTATCATGATTTCCATCAAAGTGACACCCTTTTTGGCTTTAATATAATTATTACATATTGTGTTTATATATTTATACATCTTAATTATTATACGCGAAAAAGGGTACCGTTGCAAGACAATTAGCCCGCGTATTTTATATCTACTAAATGCTATTGTGTGTGATTGTTTTATGAATGTCTGATAGCAAATAGTTTTTATTGTTTTATTGAATTTTCATTATTTATTTTGTTATAGTTAAAAATGAGTAAATGTTATCTATTATTAAGGAGTAACTATGAATAAAATTAGTGGGTTTGTATTCCTTTTGGCTAGTATGAGCTTATTAGAATCAGTAGCATTGGCAGATAACTACACAATAACAGGCAAAATTAAAGAATATCGTTCTTTGAAACCTATCTCTAATGCTAAAGTTTCTTTTGTATATGATGGTGGCGGAGAAATATCTGTTACTTCTGATGAAAAAGGTAATTATACTATTAAACCAGAATTAAATAAGGCTGGTAACCTTGTGGTAAACGCAGAAAACTATAGAGAATATAAAACAGGCTATAGTGCCGTTTCCTATAATAGAGACTATAGAATTAATAATATAGATTTAGAATTTGATTACTTTACAATTAATGGACATGTTTTCGACTATGTTACCTTAGATCCTATTAAAGATGCTGAAGTAACTCTGGTTTTTGAATATGGTGAAGGTCAGTCTGCTACTGTAAAAACAGATGAAGCAGGAAGATATTCTCTTCGTTGCGCTTTAGGTAAAAATGGTACATTGCAGATAATAAAAGATGGATATATTGATAACAAAAACAAAATTAGTGCTCAGGGAGCTGGTGCGGTTCTGAATAATTATAATTACGAAATGAGACCCAAGGTTGAAACCTGGACTATAAACGGAAAGGTTATCGAAAACAAAACCTGGTTTCCTATAACTGGAGCAGAAGTCGGATTTACTTATAATGACGGTGGACAAGTAGCTTCTGTAACTACAGACGCTCTTGGCAATTTCCAGATTAAGCCATTAATAAATAAGAATGGTAGTCTTGTTATTAAAGCAAAAGATTTCAAACCTTATATAACTTCTTTTAGTGGTCGCGGTAGTGGAAGAGAAATATATAAAGACAATTATAAGATGTCCCATAATTATTGGACCCTCTGTGGCACTTTAGTTGATTATAAAACAAATGACCCTGCGGCAGGTGTTAGTGTTCAATGTATTTACGATAAAGCATCAGAAAAAATTGAAGCTGTTAAAACAGATGAAAAAGGTTTCTACACTTTAAAAATTGATGCAGATAAATCTGGTACACTAGAATTTAGTGGTGATGAATGGGTTACTAGAAAAGAAAATTTTAGTGGTCGTGGTAGTGATGATTACGCAATTTGGAATTATGAAATAAATAAAAAAGACGAAACTTTTGTTATCAAGGGAAGAGTTACAGAACGTTTTGATAGAAATTATATAGAAGGTGCAAAAGTTTCTTTTGTTTATGATAAAGGTGGAGAAGTATCTGCAACAACAGATAAACTTGGTTATTATTCTCTTTGCCCATTAATTAATAATGCCGGTAAAATTACTATTACAAAAGATAATTATTTACCTTTCATTGGCGATTCTATAGCTAGAGACAATGCTAGAACCGTTGAAAACTGGGATTATAATCTTGCACATAATTATTGGACTCTTACAGGAAAAATAGTAGATTACAAAACTGGTGACGGTATAAAAGACGCAACCCTTTCTTTCTTCTATGAAGATGGAAGTAAAATTGATTGTACTACAGATGAAAACGGAAATTATAAAATAACTCCAGAAAACGATAAAAGAGGAAAAATCGTTATTTCTGCAGAAGGTTATAT
>JAEEGL014013803.1_pt1 | contig 11137 bp, 32 predicted proteins | sample 9134231 | NCBI WGS metagenome assembly JAEEGL01 (sample SAMN16246548, study PRJNA631951) | gut metagenome | biome: gut microbiome; feature: rumen; material: fiber-attached | host: Bos | place: Iran: Karaj | collected 2018-10
CTTGGGTTTTGCAGTCTTTTTCTTGTATCTCGGTCCGGTACCCTCTGCATAGAGTTTTCCGTTCTGGATATATGCACCGCCGATACCGGTGATGCGGCCCATTGAGTTGATCGCATCTGCATCCGACTTCGACCATCCTCCGACCTTGAATTTCTTGGTCTTGAAATCGCACTGATAGATCAGTGTTCCATAATGGTTCAGACTGCATGTTTTACCATCGTAGAACATAATATACCCTCTGCCGAACTCATAACCGCGAAGGACATACATTCCATTCAGACCATACTTTTGTCTTGCAATATAGTCTGATTTGACCCTACTAAATGCGTTCACGAACTGCTGCTGCGGTATGCTGGCCATGTTTATAACCTCGTAAGTCCGAACTCGTTGGTCCTTGACATTGACTTTCTCTTGGGCGTAGTGGATTTCAGTGTACCTTTCAGACCTTTCTTTTTCAGGTCCTCATAGAGTTTCGCACCGTCGCGTTTCATCAGTGCTGTGTACAGTTCCCACGCACCGCCAAACCTCTCAATGCGTCTGTCATCTATGAGACCGATGCTGTGAAGGTATCTCTCAACATCCGCAGTTCTCCACAGGAGATCGGGCGCCTGAATGACATAATTCATTGCCCTGTATGCCTGACCGTATGTGTCAGGATATGTCCTGTAATGGTCGATTTCCTTGACAAATGCAGTGGCACCGCCCTTACCCTTGTAACAGTTCAGAATGTGCCTCTTATTCGCATCTATGATCTTCTTGCTGTTGGTTGTCATCTTATAACCTCACTCAAAATATACCCTTTTTATAATATGTATTTTACCCTAAAAGACAGTCTGAACCCCTTATCTTAATTCCCTCATTGTTCCGTCTGCCATAAGGCGTTTGATACCATTCTTAGTACGTACAACGTACAGAGACATGGGTTTGTAGTAAGGGCTGTCATCATAGACAACATAAGGTACATTATACGGTCTGAACTCCATAGACTTAGTATATCTCATCCTCGTCTGATCTATCTTGTCGGTAACGTGTATTGTTTCACAGTGCCCGTATTTTACCATCTGGTACGCTTTTGCCAGTGCATTTTTCAGCGTTGCCGATCTGTGCGTTACACCCTTTTGTACGGGTGCATGACCAGAGTAGTCACCTACCTCATAGAAATACCATGTCATCTTATCAGTTCTCCTGTCCTTTTGACCGGATAAACGGTCGCTTCTCCCTTCCTATTATACTGATATGAATAGTACCTGCCGTCCTCTTTCACGACCACGCCGCACTCCCTTCTGGCATCCGGGGAATCGTAAATCCTCGCAAAATGACCGTATTTCCCGGATGAGATACATCTCACACAGTACGCACGTGCCTCAGTCAGAGTACCGATGTTCTCCCTTATCCCCAGCTGTTTCTCTAATTCGACCCAGTATGTCATCTCAAACCCTTCTTCCGAGCGATCCGTCCTTATTGATGAACTTTCTGCCGTCGCGTGTGTGGAATATCCATGCGAAAGCTGTCTTACCGTGCTTACCGTAACTGGAATATGCTACCCAACCGACAGAGAAAAGTCCCTCTGAGGTCTCTTTGAGGATGTTCAGAGAATATCCGGGACGACAGTTATTCATACAATACCTTCTCGCAACCCCGATATTACCGAATGTCCTCAAAACTGAACTATGATTGATCACTGCACCATTGGGATGCACAACGACATTCTCACAGATGAGATATCTCATTCCATCACCACAGTCCTTTTCCGAGTGTTCCGTCTGCTTTCAGAGCATATTTGCGGTAGCGGTTCTTAGAGTTCTTGTAGTATCCGTAATAATCCGGGTAAAAGAACCTCTTGCCCTCAAACGCACCGGCATGGTGCTCTAAGACCTCACCGACGTCGATCCCGGTCTCAGTCCTGATGATGCACCTTGCGACCTTCACATCTCTGACGATATGGTATGCCTCTTTCCTTGCGGCAGATATTGTCAGTCTGTAACAGCGGGGGGTTGTTTCTGTCCTCTCACCGTATTTTCCGTTTTTGTCATATCCGTTTGCAAATACATAGTATCTCATTCTCTTACCTCCTTTCAGAATTGTCTGAGTGTTCCTTTCGCACTCATAGTATAACTCTCAAACCTCTTTATCTCGGGGTTGTATTTCTCCACGAGTATTATTCCGCGACCCCATACACTCAGGACCTCGACATGATATTTTGCAGTCTTGCTCCTGAATATTGCCACGCTGTCGTAATTATTGAGTTTCATGATCTCTGCTGCTTTCGCACGTGTCTTGACTATGGAATCGTACCCTCTTACCCTGATCACTTCGCCGCGACCAGACTTGTTGTAACCTACCCAATATACCATCTTATTCACCTCAAATTCCAGTTCAGTCCGAAATCATTTGTCCTCTCTGCGTTCTTAGACGTCTTTATACTGTTAAAATACAAAGAACTGCCATCGGAAAGAACGTAATGTCCATGAGAACGGACTTCTTCAAGTGTAGGTCTTGAACCCTTACAGTATCTGAGATCGATACATATCACGCCTTTTTTCTTTCCGAATTTTCCCATCTCATCTATAAAGAAAAGATAGTATGTGTGAGAGTAATTATTCCAGCTGTTCATATAGTCCATCTTGACAACATCCCACCCCTGTTTCAGTAACTTATACGCACCCTTATCGGCAACTTGTGCGCCGTTATAGCTGACTACACGGGATGATTTCTCAATACCGTTTGGACCTTTTTTCTCTCCCCAATACGCATGATATGTCATCAGATCATCTCCTTTCAAATCCCATGATCACATTCCATTCTCTGTTGGAAATCTTTTTGTTCAGTGTTCCATCCAAATTGATGAAATATGAAACATCTGATGCCTCGGAAATCCATGCCCACTTTTTGAAATCGAGAGAGTAATCTACGTTACCGATGAACTCCATGTCTTTCCAAATCTGCAATTCAGCATGCGGGTATTTTTTTCTATATTTTGATATATACGTTGATAATAGACCTTTTCTGGCTTTTGTGATTGTACCGAAAGGACCTCCCCCAACAAATTTGTTTCTTGCTGTTTCAATTCTGAAATAGTATGCCATCTGAATTACCTCCTTTTCCATCTAAGTCTGCCGTTTCCGTTCACATCAATGTATTTCTCAGCAACGAACTCACCGTTGCTAGCATACCTGATCTTGACTTTCGGTATGTGCGACAGTTTGAAATCGAAACAATCCGCACTGTTGGTGAACCTCGGTCTCGATCCGGCGGGCAGTTTGTACTTGAACACTGAGTAGGGTTTTCTCGACCCTTTTGCGTACAGTTCCACGATGTATTCTGTGTATTTCTCCATATTATCACTTTCTGAGTTTCTGTTTCTCTTTCTCCATCTTGTACTTGGCCAGATAGTATTTGTATGACTGACCTTCCATTCCGTAGTAGAACTCCCAAACGTGTTTTACAGTCTTTCCGGGATTGATTGACACGATCTTGGAGGGGATGTATCCGTACTGAGTGTACTTGAAATCTCTCCTTTCCGTACCGCCCAGCATCTTAAAGAATGAAAGGGTCTCATTCGCTGCATAATTGATAAGGTTCTCTTTGGAAATCGTGAAATTGTTGATTTTCTTGATTTTCCACTGTGAACCGACTTTTTCGTACACAATGTCGATGACCCATCCGATCTTGCCTTTTGAGGGGATTGCAGATGTGTCGAAACCGATTTTGTCCTTTTTACTCATATTTGAACCATCCTAACAGGTTGTAATTTAGAATAGATTTCAGACTATATAATACCTACTTTCACTATCAATGTGAGCCAGCGTTCAAACATTGAATTAGAACAACAAAAAAGGGCATTAAGTATCGTAATTATATCGACATTGAGAGTATAATCTGCCCTAATTCAAAAGTCTATGGCGGCCGCTGCTGCCGGATAAAAAATGAAAAAAGTAAGAGGTTTAAGGTTCAGAGTTAGGATTTTACTCCTGAATATCAGCTCTGAACAGGAAACCGACATCTGTCAGCGGGACAACGGTCGATGATGCGCCTGCGGTATGGAATGATGTGTCGATGAACAGCATCACTTTCAGATACTCATTGTCTGCATCAATGGAACTGAATGTCGTTCCTCCGGGGACGAATGTCTGATACTGCATCTCAGAGTAGGTGATATTATCCTCAGATGTTGCAAGACCTACATAGTATGTACCGTTCATGGTGCCGGTGGTCTTTTGCATGAACAGATTGAAATCGTCGATCTCTCCAAACTGTTCAAGGTGGAATATGACCGGTCCTGTTGCGATGACTGTCTTGGTCTCACTGCCGACAGTGATCTGAGTTGTCTGACTTTCGATCAGATAATACTGTACGGTTCTCACACCGTTCTCATAGTTGATATGGGTATTGTATGTAATCTTCTTATCGAAAACTCCTGAGAACATCACATCCTCAGCGGGTGAGAGGACCGCATACACATCTTCGGTATCATTATCTGAGATATCAGTTCCGCTGTTGTGTTCGATCGCATAGGCGATACCGACTGAAAGCATTGCGAACATGATGATGAACGCAGATATCGGTACGACAATTCTTTTCTTCATCTTTCTTTCCTCCTGTTTTTTGAACTCCCGGACTGCATCCAGACCGGGTATTGTAATCTTCATTCCGTTCTCTTTCTATATACTTTATCATCATTACTGCCGAATGACACACCTGAAATAGACATAGATGATATGGTCTTACTCATCTTTCCTTCCTATCCTTATCCTCTTATGTTCTTTCATTGCAGTCACACATTTCATGATCCTTTCGGAACATCTTTCGCATAAGAACACATCACGATTGTCGCATGATATGAGGACGGTATTCCCCTTGTCGAATACCTTACGGGTACATATCCTCAACTTACCCTCTATCATGATGTTATCATAGGGTTTCTTTTCCCGACCGCATACATCACATACTACCTTGTTCGTTCCCATCCCTTCTTTCAATTTCTATCCCTTCTCTTTAACGATAAAAAGTACCTCATTCTGTCATAAACCGCCCGTTTAATACACGGTCGTTCCCTATACCCTTTATGATACTCATTCTCATCTTTACTCTACCCCTTTATGAGTTATCCCCTTTATGACTGCGTGCCTCATTGTAAAGTCTCATGTATTCGGTATAGCGGTCCTTCTTTCCTCTCCCTCTCGGGTCCATGTCCTTCGTCCTCATCTCATAGTAAAGAACGTTAGGTGAAATCCCCAAGAGTTTCCTTGCTACATAGAAATAGGAAAGACCCTGTGCAGCGAAATCGTAGATCGTCTTTTCGGGATAGACCTTAGTAACGGTCTTGTGGTTCGCATCGGGTTTCAGGATACACCTTCCTTCCGGGGCACTCTCTACATCCTCTGCGAACATGAACACTGCCGGACGGGCAACGTGCTTACCCTGTAACCTGCGGGTCTCCATCCCTAATTTCGTTTTCATCCTCAGTACACGGATTTCCTCTTTATTCATGATATCCGTGATACTCTCCACGATACGTCCGGCGGCACTGTCATCCGATTCTTTCCCGGTCGCTACGTAGAATATGTTGCACCCGGTACCTTCTAATTGTTTCTTGACGTCCTTAGTGGCCTCATCCCTTGTAAGACGGGATTGATCATAGACCATAAGATAGTCGATATGCACATCACTCATACGTATGTGCATGAGTGCGGTCATAAGCCCCTGTCTCAAAAGAGTGGTACCGGTCTTTTCATCGCAGTAGTATGCAACGACCTCGATATTGTTCTTTTCACAATAGTTACGCATCTCGCGTTCCTGTGTCTCCGTCCTCTGATCATGGTCATTTGTACTGACCCTTGCATAGAGTATCGCACGTTTCTTGTCCATTTCCTCTATCATCTTCTTTCCTCCGTCAGACCCACAATGTGTCTGCATCTCGTACACTCGAACTCGAATGTCCACTCTTTCGCCTCAGTGTTCACACTCTGAGGATAACTCCTGAATTTCCCGTTGCCGCAACTGGGACACGTGAAAAAATCCATGCCCTCATGAGGCATATAACCATTCTTAACATTGTTTTTCATTAAATTCACTCCATTTCTTCTTAAAACTCTCTTTATGCTCTCCTAACCATTGTTTTTCTTCATCGGTGTACACATTGAGCAAACCTTTTGCTATCTCGCGTTCTTTCTCTTTCAGATAGCTCTCATATTCCTCTGTCAATCCCTTATCCTCTATGAATGACCTGTAATTGACCTCTCTGAACCCAGTACCAATCTTATGTGCCGACAGATAGGCATACGTTTTGAGTATGATCTTGGTCTCAATATCGACCTCACTCATCCTGCCATTCCTCCGTCTCAATGACCACATTGACCTTTCTTCTCATCGCATCTACGAGAGTATCTATGACAAGATCGTTACGACTTGTGATTATGATCGTGCCGACCTGCGTACTGACCTTAAAGGTGCAGTCGATACTGTCCCATCGAGTTACCTTTCCTCTGAATTTCATTCTACTACCTTCTCTATCTTATAAGTTACACAATCGACCCCATCTACTACCGGGAACGGCTGCATCTCCAATATATCATAGATGACCGATGTGAAATCATCACATCTGAGGTCAAGTGTATCCTGATCTGCGGTCAATAGTTCGACCTCGAATGTTACTTTCACTCTCTTACTCATCTTTCTCCCCCGATCCCCTTTCGATGATCTCACGCATCTTCTTCGCCGCAGACAATATCGACATAGAATACCCTATGCTGATAGAGTGCAGTTCATTCGCATACTGTTCGATACGATCAATGCACTTATACAACTCATTCACATCCATAGTTCCCTTCTCCAATATTCTTATTATTTCTTATTATAATATATAGGGGTCAAAACCAAGTCTTGACCTCACATATCCTTCTCTCTGCAATCTTATAGTATTCGGGATCAATCTCGAACCCGAGATAGTGACGCCCGAGCATCTTCGCCGCAACTGCGGTCGTACCTGATCCGAGAAAGGGATCAAGCACGATATCCCCCCCCCCTTGCTTGAATTTGTGATAAGGTTCTTGATTATATCCAACGGTTTGATCGTCGGATGACCGTAGAGTTTCTTATCACCTGTGTTCGATGGGGTCACATAGAATTTTCTCTTAGTCTCATACGAACCGAACAGTTTTACACCGCTTTCACGTGTGAATATCAGATATTCGGTATCTGAAAGGTACTTATTGCTGCATGACGGGGTAGGATTGGTCTTATGCCATGTCAGTAGGTCTATCATATACCCATTGTCATCCAGATAGTCGAAATACTGTCTGAGCTGACGCTTATTGCACCAGATGTACGCATTGACCTTCTTACACTTGGAGAATATCACATCCAGCATATCGTTGGTTACACCCTCAGACATACCCTCTATCTGACTGTGATACTGTCTGTTCGCATATCCGAAGGCACCGCCGCCGGACTTCAAGAGATTATAAGGTGGGTCCATTATGACCAGATCAACTGAGTTGTCCGGTATCTCTTTCAGACCGTCCATACAGTCCTTATTGAATATCATATCAAACAACCCCTCATCAGTCATTCTTTTACTCTCCTGTTCCATTCTTCGATAACATCTTTTCTGTCACGGGCAACCCAATCGAATTTTGTGAAATGGATATGACAGGAACTACAATGAAAAGCAAATGTTTCATCGTGACCATCTATTACATCACGCATCTCTACATGACCGTTGCAGAACGGACAGGGTTTCAATTCGGTCATTCTTTCACTCTCCTTTCTCCAATCCTCATATTTTTGACAACCTTCGCAGATACCGGGCGGTCTGTCGCAGGTCGTGTCAATGAGATACCAGCACTTCATCCCTTTACTCCCCTATTCCATGATTCAACTGCCTTTTCCTTTCTGCTCGCTGTCGGTCCTTTTGCATGACATTTACCACAATGGACAAAATACGGGTTATCGTAATTCTCCCAGTTTTCATCAATGAACAGATCGTTGCTATTACAGAACAGACAAGGTTTCAATTCAGTCATTTCTTTACACTCCTATTAAATTTCATATTTCCAAATCACAACCTTTAATCAAATCATACTGATTATCAAAGATGAACATTGCACACTCGAATAGAAAGTCAGACAACAGTTCAAACGGTGTCGGTTGATCTATTAGCCAATTTGCAAAATGATGGTTTATCGATACCTTACTGAGTATCATGTCGAACAACTTTTCATCAACATCCTGAAACCAGAATGATAAACGATACAGGTTGTTGTAAAAGAATACCGATAGTATCATTTTTGTTCTGACAAAATACTGTAAGTATCTTACCCTCATTCTTTCCCCTCACAATATTTTTTCAGCATCTTGTACATCTTAACTATCGTATCGTTATCCAGTTCGATCTCATACTCACTATTCACTACAAGAGCCAATTTTCCGCTGGACCTGTCGTACCCCATGAACCAGCCATCATTGCTATACCCTACATCTTTCCCATGCAGATCGATCCATTCGGTACTCTCATTCACCTTTTCACCTTCTTCTTTTTCTTTAATATATGTTCAGTCATTCTGTTGCTTTCTTGATTCCCTTGACCAATCCCTCGAACTCATCGTCCGTAAGATACATTTCAATCCTGCCTACACTGCCTGTCGGATCATTGTCGTGTGATGTGAAAATCAACCGCACACCTTCTGATGATTCCATCGGTCTTATCATTACATTGGTCTTGTTCGATATGAACTCAGCACTCACATTACCGCAACTCATTTCTGTTCTCATTTCATCCCCCTCCTGTACATCTCTGACAACAATCTGTCCAATGCAGATGTACCATTAATGTCCAGCACAATACCGTTGTAACCGAGAGATGTATGATGCACGATCATTATCTTATTGTCATAGGTCAGCACCGCCTCAAATGTCTGATAAGGGTCTTTCTCAACCTGCTCGCCGGTCAATTTCACACGCTGATCGACAATCATCTTTTCGCCTTCTTCTTTTTCTTATTGTTCTTGGCCATATTCACGACATTGCACTCATCTTTAAGGTCCATGAGTATGAGTCTCTTTTTGAAATCGAATGATACACTGTCTGACCAGCTGGCATAGGGTTCCTGAGTGACCTTATCCAGCATCAGATACGTTCTTTCCCCGGTGGTCTTATTCTCGGCCAACACAACGAAATACCTGCCCTGCAGCGTGAAACCGTCCTCGTCGTACTCATTCAGCTGATCCTCATACGATTTTGTCCAGTCATTCTTCCACAGTCTCCATTGTGCGTTCTCAGCGACCAACGTGCCAAGACTGTTATCATCATCATTCAGAATATCGTCTATCAGACCCATATCAGTCACTCTCAGCATCCTTTCTCACTATGGCCTCACCGATGACCCTTTTCAGTACACGTACCGCATCCTCACTGAGTTTGATACCATATCCGGCCTCTGTCCACAGACTTACCGCACCTTTCTTATCGACGATCACTGAAAAATCGGTCTCAGTGTATGACAGCTGTTCGCCCTCTAAGGGCACCAACGTCTCTGTGGGGTATCCGACAGTTATCAGTCTGATCTGGTTCTCAGTGAGTGTATCGACCCCGTATTCCTTTCCGTAGTGGAAACGGTCATAGATGAAACCGTTACAAGACCCGTTCTTCAATTTTGTATTCAGATGCACATCGCAGCAACGGTCGTGCGGCTGAGCACCGTTAAAGAACGCACAGTTGCCGCACACATCATACCACTCCGCCTCATGACCGGGTTTCATTCTCATTCTTATTCCTCCCTTAATATGACAGGACAACTGTCACATACGATGTTATCCCCGCCCCCATCTCTCCTATCGCACCAAACAATCGTTTCAGAATAAGGACACTTGAACGGTTTATGTTCTCCAACCATCTCATTCCATTCTGCGATCGATCTTTCATCCATTGTGTGCATCTCTGACATTGCGTGACATTTCGTACACTCGACCCAATAATCACCGGGGCCGTGCATCAGTTTCGGCTCACCGCCGCAGACACATTTTTTGATTTCAGTCATTGTCTGTCACCTACCATTATTGCTTTAATCTCACTCCACTGGAACAGATGATAGACTGGTTTTCCGTTCTGAGTTGTGTGTACCCATATACCGAGTTCGTCCTGATAGACCTCTGTACCTTTCTCCACACGGTAATCGCTATTGACAGCGACATTATAGTGGTCTGTGGATATCCAGCCGCCGTTCTCAGAGAGTTCTTTTGCATAATTCCTCTCTTTCTCGTCCTCTTTCTCAGCATTATTCATCGTCAGAGCCACTGCTGCAATCAGGAACATGACGATAATGACCGTCATACTGAGCATTACCTTTCTGTCCATGTCAATCCTTTTCCTCTGCTTCGGCCAGCTCAGTTACCTTTCTCAATTCGTGATCAAGACCGAACCTGTTTATGATCTGAACCAGTGCTGCATAGAAATCCTTTACATTGTCTGACCTTATGCGGTCAAGGTCAAGCTGTCCGAGTGTCTTGATCATATATCCGCATCTGACCCTCATGCAGTCCGGGCATATCTCTTTATTAAAGAGCTGTGCAGCATCCATGTGAAATACCTCTTTCCCACAGAAATCACAGAAATGCTTTATCATCTCAATCGTCCTCCGCCAGCATGTCCAGCGCTTCCTTGTGGCGCTTCACGATTTGATTGATTGTCGAACTCAGGTCATCATCCTGAGATATGTCAATCTCGATTGTGACCTTCTTGCCCTTATTCATTGCGTGAATGAGCGTGTCCTTCATCTTTCCGGCGGCAGACAGTTCAAACCTGCCATTGTCCGTCCTTAAACTGAACACCCCGGTAAAGATGTTCAGGTCATCGACCGTTCCAGTGATCTTCATATTATCGCTTTCCGTCCTTTTTCGGTAATATATACCGTTGTATAAAGTATATCAAAAAGGGTATTTAAAATGTTTCATAAAGGGTTTCTGGCATACAACCTTTCTTACGATCTTCTTATGAACATCATAACTGCCCCGAGAATAAGTCCTACTGTAACGATCAGCGGAATGATCGACAACAACGAACTCAGAGTGGGGGACATGCCTTCAATCGTACCGCTGATTGCCGCAAGAGTTCCTACATTCTGAACTGAAACTGAACTCTC
>JAEEGL014371604.1_pt1 | contig 11137 bp, 10 predicted proteins | sample 9134231 | NCBI WGS metagenome assembly JAEEGL01 (sample SAMN16246548, study PRJNA631951) | gut metagenome | biome: gut microbiome; feature: rumen; material: fiber-attached | host: Bos | place: Iran: Karaj | collected 2018-10
AAGGTAAAACGTCAGAAGTTAGCGCCTAACAGATGAAAATATGGTTTACGCCCTTGCCTAAAAGGGCGTAAACCGATTCATAAATAGGGCGTAGAAAGGGCGTAAACTAATCCCGTAGAATTTCAAAAACCCCGTAAAATCAAGAAAAATCGAAGGAGATGAATATATTATGAAATTAGGAATCGTTGGCCTGCCCAATGTAGGGAAGAGCACACTTTTTAATTCCATAACAAAGGCCGGAGCGGAGGCTGCAAACTTCCCCTTCTGCACCATAGATCCCAATGTTGGCGTGGTGCCGGTTCCGGATGAGAGAGTGGATAAGCTTGGAGAGATATACTCCTCCAAGAAGGTGACCCATGCAGTCATCGAGTTCGTTGATATCGCTGGTCTTGTGAAGGGGGCCTCAAAGGGGGAAGGACTTGGTAACCAGTTTCTGGCAAATATCAGAGAGACCGATGCCATCGTGCATGTGGTACGCTGCTTCGAGGATCCCAATGTGGTACACGTGGATGGATCCGTGGATCCCATCAGGGATATAGATACCATAAACGTTGAACTGGAAATGGCTGATCTCGAGGTGGTGGAGAGAAGGCTTGCCAAGGTTGGAAAGGCTGCCAAGGTGCAAAAGGAGTATCAGAAGGAGGCAGCGCTTTTGGAACGTTTAAAGGGAGTGCTGGAGTCAGGGCAGAGGGCTGCGACCATAGAGATCGAGGACGAAGACGAGGAAGCCCTGATGAGGGGATACAGTCTGCTTACCGCAAAGCCGGTGATATATGCCGCCAATGTGGGTGAGGACGACCTTGCCGATGACGGAGCATCCAACGAAAATGTGAAAAAGGTCAGGGAATTTGCAGATAAAGAGGGCTCGGGAGTATATGTCATCTGTGCCCAGATAGAGGAGGAGATATCTGAGCTTGATGACGAGGACAAGGCTGCCTTTCTGGAGGATCTTGGCATATCCGAGTCGGGACTTGACAAGCTCATAAAGGCAAGCTATGACCTGCTTGGTCTTATTTCCTTCCTTACCTGCGGTGAGGATGAGTCAAGAGCCTGGACCATAAAGAAGGGAACAAAGGCTCCCCAGGCTGCCGGCAAGATCCATACTGATTTTGAGAGAGGCTTTATCAAGGCAGAGGTCATAGCCTATGACAAACTGATGGAATGCGGCGGTTCCATGACACAGGCCAAGGAAAAGGGACTTGTGGGACAGGAAGGCAAGGAATATGTAGTTTCCGACGGAGACGTCATCCTGTTCCGTTTCAATGTATAACGGTGGCGGAAAATGGATGTTAAGGATATAGCTTTTCCGTATCTGGGGATTTATCTCCATGACGTTCCTCAGGGATTTTCGATATTCGGCTTCTGGATAGCTTTGTACGGTGTAACCATCGCCATAGGTATGCTGCTTGGTGTCATGCTGGCAGGCTATGACAGGAGGAGCAGAGGGATGACGGATACTGCGGTATGGGATGCCGCCATGATAGGCATACCATGCGGGATCATAGGAGCAAGGATCTATTACGTTATCTTCTCCTGGGATTACTATAAGGACGATCTATTAAGCGTTTTTAATCTGAGACAGGGCGGGCTTGCCATATACGGAGGCATCATCGGCGCCATAGTTTCCCTATATATATACTGTGTGGTAAAGAAGGAGAACTTCTTTGAATTATGGGACTCCATAGCCCTCGGGTTTCCTCTGGGACAGGCCATAGGCCGGTGGGGGAATTTCTTTAACAGGGAGGTATTCGGTGGATATTGTGATAATATACTTGCCATGAGGCTTCCCATAGAGGCAGTAAGAGCAAGGGATATATCCGAGGCTCTTGCCGCAACCATAGCAGAAGGCCAGGATTACATCCAGGTACATCCCACCTTCCTTTACGAATCCTTATGGAATCTGGGAGTGCTGCTGGTTCTGTTCCTCTATCGTAAGCACAAGAGGTTTTCGGGAGAGATCTTCTGTATGTATCTGGCAGGCTATGCCATAGGCAGGATATGGATAGAGGCTATCAGGACGGATCAGCTGTATCTGCCGGGCACCACCATACCTGTTTCCATAGTGGTGGCGGTGGGAATGATATTGATATCCGTCATCATGGGGATCATATTAAAGAAGAAAGGCAAAACACAAGATATAGTGTCCGGATAATTTCAAAACACAATATATACATTTTTACTAAAAAACATACCTGAAAGGGTATGTTTTTTTGTTTATTTTTATGAAAAAAGCCTTGCAAGGGCAGAAAAAATGAGATATTATCATTCATGTGGGGAAAAGTGGTGGATAATTCCATGTAAGTGGGTGAAAGTGGTAGATTTCGAGATCATATGTTTATAGGCGAGTATAATCACACCATTGATGCCAAGGGACGGCTCATCGTTCCTTCGAAATACAGAGAAGAACTGGGAGAGCACTTTTATCTTACAAAAGGGCTTGACGGGTGTTTATTTGCCTATGACAAGGAAGCTTTCGAACTCTTACAGAAGAAGATAATGGAACTCTCGGTGCTTAATAAGGCCAGCAGAGAGATCGCAAGAGTACTGCTTGGATCCGCACAGGAGTGCGAATTTGATAAACAGGGAAGGATCCTTGTGAGCGCACCCTTAAGAGATCATGCAGAGCTTGTAAAGGACGTGGTCCTGATGGGCGTAGGTAACAGGATCGAGATCTGGAGCAAGGAGAAGTATGACTCCAGCGAGGGCAGCATAGATGTGGATGACATAGCCATGAAGCTGGAGGAGTTGGGATTATCCTTATGACAGACTTCGAGCATCTGCCGGTACTGCCACATGAAACCCTGGAAATGCTGAACATCGATCCCGACGGTATATACGTGGACGGGACAGTAGGGGGCGGAGGACACTCATCCCTGATAGCATCAAAGCTTTCGGGAACGGGCAGGCTCATAGCCCTGGATCAGGACGAAGAGGCCATAGAGGCGGCAGGAGAGAGACTAAAGGAATTCGGAAACAGGGTTACCATAGTAAGAAGTAACTTCCGCAATATAAAGGATGTCCTTGCAGGGCTTGATATATATAAGGTCAACGGCATACTGCTGGACATCGGAGTATCCTCACATCAGCTGGATACGGCCGAGAGAGGTTTCTCATATATGAATGACGGCCCTTTGGACATGAGGATGGATCAGCGGGGGGCCATCAGTGCAAAAGACATAATAAGAGATTACAGCGAGAAGGATCTCGCGAAGATATTCAGGGACTATGGAGAGGAGAGATATGCTTCATCTATCGCCAGGGCCATAGTAAAGGAAAGGAACGTGAAGGATATCGATTCGACAGGGAGGTTGACAGATATCATCCGGGGTGCCGTGCCAGGGAAGGCTAGGCATTCCGGCACAAATCCGGCGATGAGGACATTCCAGGCTTTAAGGATAGAGGTAAATGGCGAACTCGAAGCCCTGGAAGAAAGTCTTGACATAATGACGGACCTTCTTGAAGAAGGCGGGAGACTGGCGGTAATAACTTTCCATTCACTGGAAGACAGGATAGTTAAGGAAAAGTTTCGGACAATGGAAAACCCCTGCATCTGTCCCAAGGATTTCCCGGTATGTACATGCGGCAGAAAGCCCAAGGGGAGATGCGTAAACAGAAAACCTGTTACCGCAGGGGAGGAAGAACAAGAAAGGAATAAACGCTCTCACAGCGCAAAGCTGAGAGTTTTCGAAAAAAGAACCACGACAGAGGAAGGATAAAATGAGAAGTTACGTAGTTGAAGGAAATACCATAAGAGAGCTTGAGGAAAGATACGATCGTCCCTTTAAGAGAAATCCCTCTCCCCAGGTCATAAGGAACCGCGAGAGAGCAGCGCATATGAATTTCGGATATGTGGCTTTCCTGCTCATTATGGCGGGAGTTCTTTTTATCGGATGTACCGCATATATCAATCTGAGGAATAACCTCATCGCCAACCAGAAAGAGGTTGAAAGGCTTGAGAGCAGGGTTGCTGCCTTAAGGCTTGAGAACGAAGAAGAATACGATAGGATAATGGGTGCTGTCGACATGGAAGAGATAAAACGCGTGGCCATGAACGAGCTTAACATGAAATACCCGGACTCCGGACAGGTGTCCATAACCGAGAGCCATGATTCTGATTATGTGAGGCAGTACAAAGAAATACCAAAGAAGTAATGGCCGACAAAAATGCAAGATCCGGAAAGTTAACCTCCTCAATGCAAAGAAAGCTGGTAGTACTGTTTTTCGCAGTGCTACTGGCTTTTGCATGTCTGATATTCAGGATCGCCCACATCAACAGGGATAACGGGGAGGCATATAAAAAGCAGGTCCTGGCCCAGCAGGCCTATGATTCCGCAACACTGCCCTATAAGAGAGGATCCATAGAGGACAGGAACGGAACCGTACTGGCATACTCGGAAAAGGTGTATAACCTCATAGTGGACTCCAAGCTCATGAACGTGGATGATGGCGTCCATGTGGGTCCTACCGTGGAGGTGATCAAGAAGGCCTTCGGAGAGCTTAATGACGACCGGGTGGGGACCTATGTGAATACCAATAAAACCGCTTCCTACAAGAAGTTTCTGAAGCAGATCAGAAGCGACAGGGTGGAAAATTTTAATGCCATCCTGGAGCAGACCATATCCGAAAACGAGGTCAAGAGAAAGGAACTGAGAGAGGCCGGTAAGGATGCGGAAGCGGATGCCATAGTGGATCCCGTGAAAAACGGTGTGTGGTTCGAGGAGGAGTACAAAAGGACATATCCCTACAATTCTCTGGCCTGCGATGTCATAGGCTTCGTGCAGAGCGGCAATGAAGGACAGTACGGGTTGGAGCAGTACTATAACGATACTCTGAACGGGATAAACGGCAGATCATACGGTTATCTGAACACCGACGGAACCCTTACGAGGACCGTAAAGGAGGCAGAGGACGGGTATACACTTGTCACTTCACTGGATACAAACATACAGTCCATAGTTGAGAAGCATATACTTGATTTTGCCGATAAGAATAAAAACGCATACAGGACAGGTCCCGCCGCCAACAACATAGGGGTCATCATCATGAATCCCAATAACGGCGAGATATATGCTATGGCAGGATATCCCGTATTTAACCTGAACGATCCTCAGAATATGGAAGGCATAGATCTGACACAGTATGCAAGCCTTCTGTCCAAGGAGGATCTGTGCGAGGCGGTGGGAGTGTCCATGAATTCCATATCCGATAATGAGATAGATCTTTTGTCCATGGTGACCAGCGAATCCCTGTCGGAGAATTCCATAGTCAAGTCGGCTGTATGGAAGAATTTCTGTATATCCGATACATTTGAACCCGGCTCCACCATGAAGCCCTTTACCGTGGCTGCCGCCGTCGACGACGCCAGCATAACGGGCAATGAGACCTATGTATGCAACGGAGCACTGGATATAGGTGAGCATACCATCCATTGCCATAACAGACTGGGCGACGGTCCTCTCACTGTCAAGGAGGGTATAGCAAAGTCCTGCAACGTGGTGCTGATGGATGTTGCCTTTGCAATGGGCAAATCCGAATGGCTCAGGTATAACAGGAATTTCGGCTTCGGTAACTATACGGGCATAGATCTGTACGGAGAAGCCAACGGAGCAGCAAACACCTTTACGGAGAAGATGGGCCAGACCGACCTGGCTGTTGCCTCCTTCGGACAGGGCTTTAATGTGTCCATGATACAGCTTGCCGCCGGGTTTGCGGCATTGATAAACGGCGGAGATTATTATGAGCCCCATCTTGTTACCAGGATACTGAACTCCGAGGGGGCAGTGATGAGCGAGAAGGAACCCAGAGAGATCAAGCAGGTGATATCCGAGGAAGCATCGGATATGATAAGGGATTTCTGCAACTCTGTTGTAATGAACGATCCGGACCAGTGTACGGGCTGGACTGCAAGACCTGCAGGATATACAATGGGAGGCAAGACGGGAACGGCTGAGAAGCTGCCCAGATCGGCAAAGAATTACGTTATTTCCTTTATAGGATATGTTCCCAGCGACGATCCGGAGGTACTGTGCTATGTTGTCATAGACACACCTAATCATGCCGATCAGTCCAACTCCACAAGGCTTGCCACTACTCTGTGCAAGGATATAATGACGGAGGTGCTGCCTTACCTCAACATCTTCCCTACGGAAGCTCTGACAGAGGAGGAGATGGAGCAGCTTAGCGATGCGGAAGCAAACTTCTATGCGGGAAGAAATACCGTATCCGCAAACTCTGTATCGGAGAATTCCGTATCGGAAAATGCCATGACAGAGGTTGGAGAAGATGGCGGGAATGAAGGCGGAGAGGCATCGATTTCAGAAAATGCCGTAAATGTGATACAATATGACCCCGGTACGGGATTTCCCATAGATCCCAATACCGGAGAGGTGCTCGATCCCAATACGCTGCTGCCTATCAACGAGGACTACGTATCGGATCTGGATTTTTGATCACAGGATGAGACTATGATTGAGTATATACTGCCTTTGATTATAACCTTTATACTGACTGTACTGTGCGGCAGGTTCCTCCTGCCTGTTCTCGTACGGCTGAAGGCCGGCCAGACGGAAAGAGAGTCGGGCCCTGCCTCCCATAAGAATAAGAACGGTACTCCCACCATGGGCGGGATGATCTTTCTTATTCCCTGGATAGCGGTATCTGCCTTCTATATACCTACACACAGGAACATAGCTCCGATCCTGATATCAACAGTGCTGTTTGCACTTATAGGCTTTATAGACGACTATCTGAAGGTTGTAAAGAAGCATAATCTGGGGCTTCGGGCATGGCAGAAGTTTACCATGCAGATACTGGCAGCCCTTGTGGTACTGCTGTATATAAAGTATTTCACCAACATTTCCTTTGATATGAGGGTGCCCTTCAGTGCACTGTTCACCACAGCAGGGACGGCAGCCATGATATCTCCCGGCATACTTGCCATACCCATCGAGATAATAGTAATATGCGGCACGGTAAACGGCTCTAACTTTACTGACGGCCTGGACGGGCTTGCAGCCTCCGTTACCGCGGTGATCACCATATTCATAACCGTGGCTTCGGTCATAACCGTATCAGGCATAGCGCCTGCGTCCATGGCATTTCTTGGAGGGCTTTTGGGCTTTCTCGTGTACAATCACTACCCTGCGAAGGTTTTTATGGGAGATACGGGTTCGCTTTCCCTTGGAGGATTTGCCTCCGCAGCCTTTATTATGATGAATATGCCGATATACATACTTATCGCTGCATTTATTTATTTCGCTGAGGTCATGTCGGTAGTCATACAGGTGTCCTATTATAATGCCACTGGAGGCAAGAGATTCTTTAAGATGGCACCTATCCATCATCATTTTGAACTTTCGGGATTGAGCGAGGTCAAGGTCGTTCTGATCTTTTCTGCGGCGACACTGGTTCTTGTCTTAGTCGGACTCGCAGCAATCTGATCCTATATTATTATCTGGAGGAATTATGGAATACAGGGATAAAAGGCTCCTTGTGGTAGGGAGCGGCATAAGCGGCATAAGCGCCGCAGGGCTTTTATCAAGAAAAGGTGCACACGTTTATCTTTTTGACTCGAATGAAAAGCTTAAGGCTGAAGATATAAGGAAGAAACTGGGTGATACGGAAAATGTGGATATCCTGATAGGCAGCATACCTCAGGATATCAGAGGGGGACTTGACGGCGCGGTGCTTTCCCCGGGAGTTCCCGTTGATTCTCCTCTTGTTGTATCGCTGAAGGATGAGGGAATCACGATCATAGGCGAGATCGAGCTTGCATATTCCGTGTCCAGGGGAGGCCTTATAGCCATAACCGGTACCAACGGCAAGACTACGACTACGAGTCTTGTGGGTGAGATCTGCAGGAATTACTGCGCATCCACCAAAGGAGAAGCATATGTGGTAGGAAACATCGGCAGCCCTTATGCAGACATCGCGGATAAGACGACGGATGACTGCATAACCGTTGCGGAGATATCCTCTTTCCAGCTGGAGACCATAGATACCTTTGCGCCTCGGATATCTGCGATACTCAATATCACTCCCGATCATCTCAACAGGCACAAGACCATGGAGAATTACGTGAGGATCAAGGAGAGGATAGCAGAGAATCAGACAGAACACGACACACTGGTGTTGAACTATGACGATCCCTATACCCGTGATTTCGGTAAGAGAGTAAAGACCGGAGTCATTTATTTCACCAGAGAGGATGAGTACGCTTCCGATGAGAAGGTGGCGGATATCGTCCATCTTTCGGGAGATATAATCATGTACAACGATATCCCCGTTATAGGGATACATGAGATGCAGCTTTTGGGGACCCATAATCAGGAGAACGTCATGGCTGCCATCGCCATGACCTATGCATACGGGATACCCATGGACATCATCAGGGATACCATCAGATCCTTCAAGGCGGTAGAGCACAGGATAGAATACGTCAGAACGGTACGGGGAGTTGACTACTACAACGATTCAAAGGGGACGAATCCCGATGCTGCCATCAAAGGTATCCTTGCCATGGTAAAGAAGACCATACTCATCGGCGGCGGTTATGATAAGCAGTCGGAATATGATGAATGGATAGAGGCTTTCGGGGACAAGGTCAGATATCTTATCCTTATGGGAGAGACTGCAGGTAAGATAGCGGACTGTGCGAAGGCTCATGGCTTTAAGGACATCATCATGGTGTCCTCCATGGAGGAAGCCGTATCAAAGGCGTATGAGCTTTCGAAGCCGGATGAAGCGGTTCTTTTATCCCCTGCGTGCGCCAGCTGGGATATGTTTAAGAGCTATGAGGAAAGAGGAAGGATATTTAAGGAACTTGTAGAGGGACTTGAGGAGTAGGAGATTGGACACAGCCAGAAAGAAAAAGGGCATAAGATACAGAGGGATAGGGGATATGTCCCTTGTCTTTATAGTGCTTTTTTTGGCCATATTCGGTCTGGTCATGATCTATTCCGCAAGCGCTTTTTCCGCTGTGAGGGCAGGCAGGGCTTCCACATATTATATGATGAAACAGCTGGCCGCCACGGGAGCGGGACTTGTGTTCATGCTGATCATGTCACAGATAGACTACAATTTCCTGAGGAAGCTGGCCTGGCCCGCTTACATCGTTTCTCTGGTGCTCATACTTCTGGTGCTCACACCCTTGGGCATGACCATAAACGGAGCCAGAAGATGGCTTAATCTGGGGATCTCCCTGCAGCCGGCAGAGGTTGCAAAGGTTGGCATGATCATATTCTTCTCGGCTTATGTCTGCGGCAATATCAAGAGAGTCCAGCATCTAAAGGGCATAATACAGACTCTGATCCTCGTTGCCATACCGTCACTTATGGTGTACGGCATCACGGAAAATCTGAGCTCTGCCATCATAATCTTTTCCATAGTCTATATAATGCTCTTTGTTGCAAGTCCCAAGAGCGCGCCCTACGTCTTCCTGGCGGCGGGACTTTTTGCAATAGCGGGACTGGTCATCTTTGCGGTATATAAGAATATCATCCCTATGGAGATATCCTACAGACTTGGCAGGATCAAGGCCTGGCTGGATCCCGAGGCATATGCTTCAAGTATCGGATTCCAGACCCTGCAGGCGCTGTATTCCATAGGATCGGGAGGGATCCTTGGCAAGGGGCTTGGGCAGAGCACACAGAAGCTGGGATTTGTTCCTGAGGCTCAGAATGACATGATCTTTTCCATCATTTGCGAGGAGCTTGGCATGTTCGGTGCGCTTGCGGTGATACTGCTTTTTGTGATGCTGATCTACCATCTCCTGATGATAGCAACAAACGTTAATGATAAGTTCGGGTCTCTGCTTGTGACCGGCGTCATGACGCATTTTGCACTGCAGGTGCTGCTTAATATCGCCGTGGTGACCAATACCTTTCCGAATACCGGTATCACCCTTCCTTTCATATCATATGGAGGCTCATCGTCTTTCTTTCTCCTTGCTGAAGTGGGTATAGCCCTTTCGGTATCAAGGAGCATAAGGATGACGTAGCATGGAGAGAAACAGGCTTGTCATAGTGGCAGTCGTACTTTCCGTACTGCTTATACTTCTTGCCGTTGCCGTGGAGTATTTCAAGGTCGAGGATGTGAGCGTTGAGGGAAGCGGCAGGTATTCCTCAGAGGAAATAGAGGAAATGGTCATGAAGGGACCTCTGGGGCATAATTCCCTGTATCTGCTGTTAAGGTATCGAAACAAACCCATAACGGATCTGCCCTTCATAGCAAGAACGGATGTGACGATCAATTCGCCATCATCCGTTACCATCAGGGTTTACGAAAAGGCCATAGCCGGATATGTAAAATATCTTGGGAGATATATGTACTTTGACAGGGACGGTACCGTGGTGGAGTCCTCCACAGAGGCGCTTCCGGGTATACCGTACGTGACGGGGCTTGACTTTAATGAATGTGTATTATCCAAGCCCCTGCCGGTCGAGGATGCTTCGGTGTTCAAGACGATCCTGTCCATTACGCAGCTTCTGGAGAAATATGAGATCACTGCGGAGAGGATATACTTTGACGGACCGGACAATATTACGTTATACTTCGGCAATGCCAGGGTTATCATAGGCTCCATGGAGAACATAGACGAGAAGATGATGAAATTAAAGAGCATCATATCCTCCATCAGGGGTTTATCCGGCGAATTGCATCTTGAGGAATACTCCGTGGATTCCGACGAAGGGTACATCACCTTTGAAAAGGATGAGTAAAAATATATTGATAAATTTGCGATTAATAGTTATTATGATAGTTAGCTTTAAAAGTTAAAGTGGTTTTAAGGAGGGGTTGTTGTGTTCGAGATGAAGTCTGACGCGCAGGAATACGCTTGCAAGATAATGGTCATAGGTGTCGGAGGAGCAGGGAATAATGCTCTTAACCGTATGGTCGATGTAGGCATAAGAGGCGTGGAACTGATGGCGGTCAATACGGATCTGAAGGATCTTAGAAGCTGTAAGGCTCCGAACTACGTACAGATCGGCCAGAAATTGACAAAAGGACTCGGTGCAGGTGCAGATCCCGAAAGAGGGGAGAAAGCAGCTGAGGAATCTATAGATGAGATAAAGAGTCGTATCGAAGGCTATGACATGGTATTCATTACCTGCGGCATGGGCGGCGGTACAGGCACCGG
>JAEEGL015325631.1_pt1 | contig 11137 bp, 10 predicted proteins | sample 9134231 | NCBI WGS metagenome assembly JAEEGL01 (sample SAMN16246548, study PRJNA631951) | gut metagenome | biome: gut microbiome; feature: rumen; material: fiber-attached | host: Bos | place: Iran: Karaj | collected 2018-10
CTATTACATAAGCATCCTTACATACATTAGGAGCACCACAAACAATTTGAGATACTTCCTTACCCAAATCAACTTGGCATTTATGTAAGTGTGTTTCAGGGATTGCTTCACACTCTAACACATGACCAATTGTAAGGTTTGTAGCATCTAAAAGCTTACCATATGATTCAATTTCACAGACATGAGCATTTATTTCCTTAAATAGCTCATCATCACTTATTCCAGTTAAATCAACATATTCATTTAACCAATTCTTTGAAGCCTTCATCTTACTTTTCCTCCTTGAATTGATTTAAAAATCTAATATCATTTGTATAGAAATTACGGATATCATCAATCTTATGCTTAAGCATAGCAATACGCTCAACACCAATACCGAAGGCATATCCTTGAATATGCTCAGGATCATATCCACTCATTCTTAATACATTGTCATTTACCATACCGGCACCTAATACTTCAATCCAGCCAGTACCTTTACATGTTGGGCATCCTTTACCATTACACATACCACAAGATACATCTACCTCAACTGATGGCTCAGTGAATGGGAAGAATGATGGTCTTAATCTTATTTCTCTATTCTTATCAAACATCTTCTTTGCCATTTCAAGTAAAGCGCCCTTTAGGTCAGCCATAGTAATATCAGCACCTAATACTAATCCTTCACATTGCATAAATTGATGTGAGTGTGTAGCATCATCGGCATCTCTTCTATAAACCTTACCAGGACAAATAATCTTAATAGGCTCACCCTTAGATTCAAGCATTGTTCTTACCTGAACTGGTGATGTTTGGCTTCTTAATAATAATTCAGGATTAATATAGAATGTATCCTGCATATCTCTTGCTGGATGGCCCTTTGGTAAATTTAACTTCTCAAAACAATATTCATCAGTTTCAATTTCAGGTCCTTCAGCTACCTTATAGCCCATACCAATATATAAATCCTCAAGCTCCATTACAGTTTGATACAATGGGTGAATACCACCTGTAGGAAAGCTTACACCAGGTAATGTTACATCAATAGTCTCATTTTCAAGCTTTTGATTAACAATTGCCTCTTCGATATCCTTTCTCTTAGTATCGAACATAAGCTCAAGTACATTTTTAACTTTATTAGCTGTCATACCAAGCTCTTTTCTAGCTTCATCAGTTAAGCTCTTCATGCCAGCCATAATTCTTGCGATAGGTCCTTTTTTACCTAAGAAATTAGCTTTCTTTTGTTGAAGCTCATTCAAGTCATTAACTTGACTTATTTCACCTTCAGCTTCTTTTACGACTTCATTTAATTCATCTAACTCTTTCATATATCCTCCATAAAAAAAGTCCTTAGAAATTAATCTAAGGACGTTATTAACGCGGTACCACCCTAGTTCTATGTAACATACATAGCACTCATTATTCTGTAACGTAGAAATACGGGGCATAGCCCACTCATAGGGTGAATTCATAGGATTAAATGTGGAAATATTTCACCAATTTTATTTCCTCTCTAAAACATCAAATGTCCTATTACGTTCCTAATCTTAGTTTTATATAATAAAAACACCTATATTATAAACTACTAAATTATCGTTTTCAAGTTTTTTTATTTTTCTTCCATTATGTACTTTAGCATCTCAAAGGCACAATTTCTTTTAGCATTTTTCTTTGATGTATCCTCACTAGAAAATGATTCTTTATATCCATCAATTAATATTCTACACTTCCACACATCAACGCCATTACTACTACCCTTCATAGCTATCTTGTATTGTGGCTCATTTATAAATCCTTTAACAAATAATTCTTGTAACTGATTGATACATTTATCGATGTCAGGATATCCTACAACATCCTCCATCTTAAGTAGCATATCATTATCTTCAAGATGAGAATATGCTTCCTTGCAGGCATTGATAAGTGCTAAATATTTTGTATTACCACTACCACTGAATACATCAAATTCCTCAAGCTTAACAGTAGCTTTATATTCATTATTAACTATTTCAGTATTAAATACTGGTACCTTCTTATATTTATTCTTACTCCAGCTATAAACCTGCTTATAATAATTAGAACTATTTTCAATACTTAATAATATTGAATCATTTGTATTTAGCCAATTATCTATCTTATCATAATCGATAATAACATTATCTAATACATAAGCACCAATTAATGCTTTAAATAAATCATGATATCTATCATTTTTATTTGATACATTATCTAAATGGATTTTAATAGCTCTATCAGCTAAATTATCATTAGATAATAATTGTAATTTAAGATTATTTAGTAAATCATAATCAAAATAATATTTAATACCATCATCATAATATACAAATTCTGTATTTATCTTTAAAGATATATAGGAATTAATAAATGAATCACCGATAGTGATTAAATTATCATCTAGATTTAATATATTATCTTCTAATTGTTTATTTTTAAATTCATAATTTATTAATTCTTCAATCATAAAAATCTCCTCCAAAACAATATAATAATACCATAATTATTAAGAATAATCTATAAAAAATGACCATACAAAATGTATGATCACTTTAATGATTATTTACTGGTTTTATATCTGAAGCAGCGTACCCACATTATCACAGCTATCACTAACATAAATATTCCTACACCTAATGAGAAATAACCATTGATAATTGACATATTATCAATATCCTTATACTTTAGGATAATGATAGAAACAAATTCCTCAATGATAACTAAATCGGCAAGTGCACTGACAAATGTCATTTCCTTTAAGCCTATTACCATTATATCCGTCTTCTCAAGGGCTCCTCTTAAGCCTAATACTGATAATATAAATAAGACGAACATCAATGCTATAAATAATATACCTAATAATCCCTCAAATGGCACCTTCTTAGATATATCTATACCATTAACCTTTAATACTACAAACGCTATAAATATTAACGAATAAACAAATATAGCTAAAGCCATAAAGAAATATGCCTTTTTCTTTTTTTCTCTACTCTCTAATACATTCTTAACAAATATTGCTTTACATATAAACACCATTAGTGTAGATAACGCAGCTACCATCAAAACTAATGACATCGCAAGCACAGATAATGTTGCCTTATACGCAAAGCTTACTAATGTTATTATTGATGTTAAAAATGTCATTCTTTTCATACTTTTTTTACTTGCCATAAAATCACATCCAAACTAAAAAAATTATATCATATTTTAGGCAAATAATATAGCAATTAATGCCATTAATTCTCTATTTGAAATAAATCCATCTATTTCATATAAATAGTTGCCACAATACTGTCTTATTTTATTACCTTCTACCTCATAGATGATTGGACCACAATATCTTCTTATATGCTTACCATCAAATTCTAAAATATTAGGTCCACAATAATCCTTTATCTTATTACCATTAATTTCATAAATGTAATTACCACAGTATCTTCTTATCTTTGCCATAATATTCTCCTAAATAAATAAGAATCCCAAATGGAATTCTTATTCATAATTTAATTAATTACAATTTCAATTTGAGCTTTTTGTAAGTCCTCTACATAATCAGGAACATTTGTATCATATGGTATATCAAAGCTCATTTGATATGTAGTACCATTCTTAACAAAACTATATGAATTAAATACATTATTTAAATCATAAGTAATTCTTGATTTAGTATTATTCTCATCAAATGCTTCATTACTAACTAATGTATTTTCTTCCCATGTTCCTTCATTAGTAGTTTGTGTACCAAATTTAGGAGCGTTAGTAGCTAAATTAGCTTTTATATTAGCGATAATATCATTCTTAACAGTTTGTGTTAATTTAGCATTTAATGCTTTAATTTCTGTTTCAATTGTAAAATCTCTAGTAATTGTATTATTATTCTTCACTTCAATTATTGTATCATTACCTGATTTTACAATAATTGATTCAATAACACCTGTAGATGATACAACTATTTCAGGATTATATTTAGTACCCATAGAATCAATATATGATGTAACAAGAGTCTTTAAAGCTGTAGATGAAAGTGGAATAAATGTTACTACCTTAGGTATTAAATCATATACTGTTAAACCTAATAATTCATCAAGCTTAGCTGTCAATGCTTCCTTACTTGTCTTACCATTTTTATCTATTCCTAATAAATCTACTAGGAAGTCAGTACCCATTACCTTATTTGTTTCAGTGGATGGATCAAGATATTTTAGCATTTCTATTATACTAGTAAATGAAGCTATTTCATCTTCAGCTACTCTATTATTCTTTACTAGGTAATCTCTTACTAATTGAGCTGTACTACCAGGGATAGTATTACTAAATATTGATAGATTTGCAAGTAATGTATCAAGTGGTGTTACTATATCATTAATAGAAATTCCAAGTGCTGAAGCTGAATCTAATAATCCAGTTATAGTTGTTTTATCTAATAAGTTAATTATAGACTCTAATTGTGATACATTAACATTAGCTAATTCCTTAATAGATTTAGTAGTTAAATCTTCATTAAGTGCAGTAATTTTTTCCTTGCTAGGCTTAATGATATATTTATCTCCATTCTTTTGGCTATCAGCTATTTTCCATAAGTTAGTCTTTAATGTATCCTTATTAAATAATGCAGAATTAGTTTCTTGATCTACATATTTTATTAATGGATTAATCATTTCATTAGTTAAGCTATTAGAATATGAATAATAAATAGTATCGCCTGTTTTTATTCCTGTATATAATGAGCCTTCCTCATATTTAAAATAATATGTAGATGTCACATTATTTTCAGTAGTTTCATATTGACCAAAGGCTTCTAATTTTTCACCATTAGTTATTTGTGCACTTAAGTTGTTATATGTTTTATTATTAAGCTTAAGTTCACTAATAGTAGCTGATATTTGGTTATAATTGGCTACATTAACCATATTATCCCAGAATGCATCCTCTACTAATGACTCACCACATTCATTACAGAATATTCCACCTTCATGTGCCAAGGTAGCTACATCTGCCTCAAAGAAAATGTTTCTATCTTCCTTTAAGGTATATTTATTTTTACCTTTAGCACTGCATGATGTTTCTGTTTTTACATCTATTTCATAATTATCAGATGTAATGATAGGTAACTCCTTTTCTTCTACACTACTACAATTTTTACAGCTTCTTGCTGCCTTACCTTTTTCTGTTTCAGTAGGCTTTTTAGTAACTATCCAAGCACCATAGCTATGAGTTTCGCATGAAGCTTCTGCAGGAGTAGATGGTAAATTGTCTTCGTTACCACATGAGGCAAGTGTCAATGATGAAACAAATAGAGCACCAAATATTAATATAAGTCTTTTTAATTTCATTTAAACCGCCTCCTTTTTTAAAATTTAAATTAATTTTTCTATAAGCTCGTCAATTTGTTTTTCTGAATTAGCATCAAGCTTTGATGTTAATTTTACTACTGGCTCTAGCATTTCTAGGTTCTTTTGTTTAGAAAGCTTTTCAGCTATTACCTTTCCTGCCATAGGAGCCCAAGTACCATTTTCAATGATACCAACCTTTTTATTTTGAAATCCTCTTTCTACTAATCCCTCAATAAATGTATTCATTGATGGGAAAATAGTACCATTGTATGTTGATGATGCAAATACGATTCTATCATATCTGAAGGCATCCTCAAAGGCTTCTGTCATTGAGTCTCTATTTAAGTCACATACAACTGACTTAATTCCTTTTTCTGTTAATTTTTTTGCTAATAATTCTGAAGCTTCTAAAGTATAACCATAAATACTTGATGTAGGAATAAATACACCCTTTGATTCTGATTCATATTTACTCCATGTATCATATATACCTAAATAATAATCTAGATTATCTTCTAATACTGGTCCATGTAAAGGACATATAGCATTTATTTTTACTCCGGCTAGCTTTTTTAGTACTGCTTGTACCTGGTTGCCATATTTACCAACAATGCCAAAATAATATCTTCTTGCTTCACAAGCCCATCCCTCTGGATCATCATAATCTAATGTTCCAAATTTACCAAAGGCATCAGCTGAGAATAATACATTTTCATATTCATCATAAGTAAACATTACCTCTGGCCAGTGTACCATAGGTGCAGTAATAAATCTTAATGTATGCTTACCTAATGATAATGTATCATTTTCTTTAACAACTAATTTATTGTTTTTAACTTCACCATAGAATTGAGTTAAAAACTTAAATGCCTTATCAGTTGATACGATAGTTGCATTTGGATATTTGTTAACAAATTCAACTAAGCTACCAGAATGATCTGGCTCCATATGTGAAACAATTAAATAGTCAGGATTCTTTCCTTCTAATACTCTTTCTACATGATATAACCATTTATGGCTAAAGTTTTTATCAACAGAATCCATAACTGCTATTTTTTCATCTTTAATAATGTATGAGTTATAACTCATACCGTTTTCAACCGGATATTGACCTTCAAATAATTCAATATCGTGGTCATTTACACCAACATATAATATATCTTTCATATAACCTCCTAATTAAATCTGGAAACATTTACTTCAACAACCAATCCCTTTTCAGGAGTTAAAATATGGTTTTGAAGTTCTTCGTTGTATACTCCTTTTTCTACCTTAGTCCAGCTCTTATCAGCTAATACCTTAAATTCAACCATTTGACCAGTAGCCATCATTTTAGTAACAGTGAATACTCCATTTCCTTCATTTTTTAATTCTACTGCCTTAGCTGGATCCCAGCTTCCTAATGCTGGAATACTTCCAACAATTAAAACCTTGTTACTAGAATTAGTGTTGACAACAAATTTGACGCTTACGTTGCTCATATAAATACCCTCTCTTTTTCATCGTTTAATCTAAATATTATTATACCTTAATTCATTTGAATTAACAACCTAGTATATGATAAAATAGACTAGAGGTTTGATAATATGAAATTTGTAAGTTGGAACGTTAATGGAATAAGAGCATGTAAAACTAAAGGCTTTGATACCTTTTTTAAAGAGATCGATGCTGACTTCTTCTCTATTCAAGAAACAAAATGTCAGGAAGGACAAATAGATTTAAATGTAGATGGTTATTATAGCTATATGAATAGTGCCATCAAAAAAGGATATAGTGGCACATTAATATATACTAAGCATAAACCACTTAATGTATATTATGGAATAAATGATACATATAACGATGAAGGTAGAATTATCACATTAGAATATGATAACTTCTATTTAGTTAATGTATATGTTCCGAATTCACAAGAGGAATTAAAAAGATTAGATTACCGTATGCAATTTGAAGATGATTTTAGAAAATATCTAAATTATTTAAAAGCCAAAAAGGAAGTCATTCTATGTGGTGACTTAAATGTAGCACATGAAAGAATAGATATTAAAAATCCTGACGCTAATGTCAGAAACGCTGGCTTCTCTATTGAAGAAAGAACTAAATTTACTGAGCTATTAAATACAGGATTCATTGATACATTTAGACATTTATATCCTACTACCATCAAGTATTCGTGGTGGAGCTATAGATTTAATGCAAGACAAAATAATGCTGGATGGAGAATAGATTATTTTGTGGTATCAAATGGGCTAGAAAATAAAATCAAAAAAGCTGAAATTTTAAATGAAATATATGGCAGTGATCACTGCCCAATTACCCTAGAAATTGACTTATAATTTTGTTGACTTTAAAATGCCAATAATGTATAATTAAGGAGCGCTTGGTAGTGGAGTAATACTCAAGAGGCTCAAGAGGCTTCCCTGCTAAGGAAGTAGACCGGGTAACTGGTGCGAGGGTTCGAATCCCTCTTGCTCCGCCATTCTAAAAGCAACAAAGGTATCGTCGAAGATACCTTTTATTTTTAGATATTGCTTATTTGATATTTTATGCTAAAATATAGGTGAAGGTAAACTTCATTTGGGCTGGTCGAAAGACCCTGGTCCACCAACGATGAGAGATAGTCTCATCTTTATATGAATATGGATAATAGTTTTATAATACATTTCTCACAGGCAGTAAATGTTAAAACAATCCATAAGCTTTATTAATCATCTCGCAGGCAGTATGATTGTAAGCTAACAATTAAAATGCCGTCTATCGGCATTTTATTTTTTTCAGGAGGTGTATTAATGTTTTTAATCGATTTAACAAACAGCGTTGATAATAATAAACTATATGGAGGAAATGCTGGTTTCAAAAGAGGGATTACAATTGATGGCTCAAATTGGATTATTAAATTCCCTCAAGAAACTAATGGGTTTAAAAACGTTGATATATCCTTTACTACATCTCCTCTTTCTGAATATATTGGAAGTCATATATATCAAATACTTGGTTATAAAACACAAGATACTAAACTTGGTTTTTATCATAATGAAAAATATAGTAGAACTCAAATTGTTGTTATATGTAAAGATTTTACAAATGAATATACTAAACTTGTAGACTATGAAAGCATAAAGAACAATTATAGTGATGATTTGCAAGAAAAAATAATTGCGATAAAAAATACACTGAATAAAGGTAATAGCTTAGACGCTCATAGCGTTCCAATTGAGGAAGTAATGTTACAATTTGAGGAAAATGAAATCTTCAAGAACAATTCATATGTTAAAGAACACTTTTGGGATATGCTAGTTATTGACTGCATAATAAACAATAACGATAGGAATAAGAATAATTGGGGATTATTATACAATATTAAGACAGATAAGTATGACATAGCTCCAATATACGATAATGGTGCTTCTTTTGTATCAAAGCATTCTGATGAAAAACTAGCAAACATTATGTCATCAGAAGCAAAAATGAATAATTCTGTATTAAATGGAATGTGTTATTATTCTTTTGATGGGGAAGCTGTTAATTTTAAAAATTTCTTCAAAAAATTACGTGAATCAAACATGGATAAAGACTTAAATTATGCCATTAAAAGAGTTATTCCTAATTTCAAAACTCACTGGAACGAAATAAAGAATTTTATTAATAATATTCCAAGCGAAGAAAATAATTTAAAAATAATATCCAATATTCAAAAAGAATTTTTTATAAAATCTATGGATATTCGTGTTAATACTTTGTTTAATTAAAAATTATATTCCAGTAAAAATATTCTTCTGTATATTCGATTGGTTTGGATACGGAAGCTCTTGCCCCGCTATTTATAAGCAACAAGGTATCTTTTGATACCTTTTATTTTACCGTCGTCTCAACTCGGAAAATATCGGCTCGATAAAAATCGAGTTAATCATTGACAATAACAAATTGGGGTTTTATAATTTAATTAAAGAGTGGTGATTATTATGTTTTATGGAAGAATTGAAGAATTAAAATTATTAAATATAGCATATAATAATGATTCGTTTGAAAGTATTGCTATTTATGGTAGACGTAGAATAGGCAAAAGTGAACTAATTAAAGAATCATATAGGGATTTAAATTATAAAAAAATTTATTACGAATGCAAGAAAGCATCTGAAGAATTAAACATAAGTGCACTATCTGATAAATTAGCTGAGGTATTTGATATTCCTAAACCAGATTTTAAAACATTAGATTCTGCATTAAGATTCGTTTTTGAAAAATCAATAAATGAAAGAATAATAATGGTAATAGATGAATATCCTTATATGAGAGGAAATAGTGATTATTTAGATAGTATTATTCAAGATGTTATCGATGATTATAAAAATAAAGCAAAAATAAAATTTATTTTATGTGGCTCTTATATTGACGTTATGGAACAAATACTAAGTAGTAATAGTCCATTATATGGAAGGTTTACTTATAAATTAAATATAAAACAAATGGATTATTTAGAATCAGCTTTATTTTATAAAAATGCTAGTAATGAAGATAAAGTAAGATATTATTCTGTATTTGGTGGTGTTCCTTATTATAATCAATTCATTGATGATCGACTAACTGTAAAAGAAAACATAATCAATCTAGTAATTGGTAGTAAAGCCAGATTGTTATCGGAGGCAGAAAGCTTTTTAAACGATGAAATAACTAAACTTAATAATGCAAATGAATGCTTTACTGCTATTGCCGAAGGAAATGTAAAATTTAATGACATATTACAAAAGTCAAATGTTTCATCAAGCCCGACATTATCAGATGTATTAAAAAAACTTATAAATATGGATGTAGTTGAAAAAATTTATCCTATTAATGACGAAGCCGAAAAAAAATCATATTATAATATTATTGAAAGATTATCATTATTCTATTATCGATATATTTTTAAAAGAGGATCTTATTTTAATGTAATGTCACCTGAAGATTTTTATGATGAATTTATATCCGATGATTTTGAAAAATATTATGTGCCAAAAGAATTTGAAAACATTTCAAAACAATATTTAATAATTCAAAATAAAAATAAAAAAATCACACCTCCACTTTACAAAGTAGGAAAATACTATTACGATTTACCAAAAGAAAGAAAAAATGGCGAATTTGATGTAGTTACCTTAAGTAAAAATGGCTACGATTTTTATGAAGTAAAATTTACTGAAAAACAAATTGATGATTCAGTAGTCAATGAGGAAGTATATCAGTTAAAAAAAGCAAATATTAATTATAATAAACTTGGTTTTATTTCAAAAACTGGATTTAATCTTACGATCTCAAATGATTATGTTTTAATAACATTAGATGACTTATATGAAAGTATAGTATAATCATCTGAGTTTCCTCCACCATTTATAAGCAACAAGGTATCTTCGGATGCCTTTTTATTTTTAATTTTACTAAATTATTTATTAATGATATAATTAATATACAAAAGATTTCGATTTACATTACTACGAGGAGGAATACTATGCTACTAATTGAACCAACAATGGATTATGATAAAGAAATCCAAGCATTTAGAGAGGAATTTCTAAATTCTGGCGATATGGATGGATCAAGTCATTTACGTCATTATTTAAATACTGAAGACTGGATTAACCATATTCAAGAATATAAAAATGGTGAAACACCCAATGGATTCGTTACTACTACTCAATACATATATGTTAGAGAAAAAGATAATAAGGTAGTAGGCGTACTTCAAATAAGACATTACTTAAATGAAATGTTAGAAAAATATGGTGGTCATATAGGCTATTCAATATGTCCATCAGAAAGAAAAAAAG
>JAEEGL016546684.1_pt1 | contig 11137 bp, 8 predicted proteins | sample 9134231 | NCBI WGS metagenome assembly JAEEGL01 (sample SAMN16246548, study PRJNA631951) | gut metagenome | biome: gut microbiome; feature: rumen; material: fiber-attached | host: Bos | place: Iran: Karaj | collected 2018-10
GGATAAGCGGCGGGGTTTTCCTGTGGGGTGGGCTGCGAAGCCCGGGAAGAAACGTGCCTTTCCGTTGGAATTAAAGGAGGAGAAAAACAATGATGAGCAACATTCCTGTGGTAAAGCTGGGCATCATCGCCGTGAGCCGCGACTGCTTCCCCATCGGGCTGTCCATTGCGCGCCGGGAGGCCATCAAGAAGGCGTACCAGGGCGAACTGTATGAATGCCCCGTGACGGTGGAAAACGAACTGGATATGCTCAAGGCGGTGGCCGATGTGAAGGCCGCGGAGTGCAACGCGCTGGTTGTGTTCCTGGGCAATTTCGGCCCCGAGACCCCCGAATCCCTGATCGCCAAGAATTTTGACGGCCCCTGCATGTTCGTGGCCGCCTCGGAAGGCGACGGCGATTTGATCAACGGCCGCGGCGACGCTTACTGCGGCATGCTGAACTGCTCCTATAATCTGGGCATGCGGCACCTGAAGGGCTACATCCCCGAATATCCCGTGGGCACCGCGGAAGATATCGCCCGCATGATCTGCGATTTCGTGCCCGTGGCTCGCGCCATCATCGGCCTACAGAACCTGAAGATCATCACCTTCGGCCCCCGGCCCCAGGATTTCTTCGCCTGCAACGCCCCCATCAAGGGCCTGTATGAACTGGGCGTGGAAATTGAAGAAAACAGCGAATTGGATCTGCTGGTTTCCTACAAGGCCCATGCCGGCGACAAGCGCATCCCCGAAGTGTGCGAGGATATGGCCAAGGAAAAGGGCGAAGGCAACTACTTCCCCGATATGCTGGAGCGCATGGCCCAGTTTGAATTGACGCTGCTGGATTGGGCGGAGGCCCACAAGGGCGCCCGGAAGTACGTGTGCTTCGCGGACAAGTGCTGGCCCGCCTTCCCGGAGCAGTTCGGCTTTGAACGCTGATACGTGAATTCGCATCTGACCTCCAAGGGGATCCCGGTAGCCTGCGAGGTGGATATCTACGGCGCGCTTTCGGAATACATCGGGACCTGCGTCTCGGGCGGGTCGGTCACGCTGCTCGACATCAACAACTCGGTCCCGCAGAATATCTACGACGAGGACATCAAGGGCAGATTCGATTACGACATCACCGAGACCTTCATGGGCTTCCACTGCGGCAACACGCCGATGGAGCGCCTCTCCGACGGCAAGCTTTCCTATCAGCTGATCATGCACCGCCTGCTTGAAAAGGGCGATCCGGACTTCACCCGCGGGACCCTCGGCGGCGACATCGCTCCGGGCGAGATCACCTTCTTCCGCCTCCAGTCGGCGGCCGACACCACCCTGCACGCCTACGTGGCGGAGGGCGAGGTGCTCCCGGTGCCCACCCGTTACTTCGGCGGCATCGGCGTTTTCGCCATCCGCGAGATGAAGAGATTCTACCGCCACGTTCTGATCGAGAAGAGATTCCCGCATCACGGCGCGGTAGCCTTCGGTCATCACGGAAAGATCCTCTTCGATCTCTTCCGGCTTCTGGGCTGCACCGACGTGGAGTACAACCGCCCGAAATCCGAAAGATACCCGAGCGAGAACCCCTTCGACCGCTGATCTCCCCGGCGGTCGCCCTCCTTATCGCGTCCCCGCCTTCCCCGGCGGGGACGCGCCGCTTTTCGGAGAAAAAAGAGGAGAGGATCTCCGAAAAAACCTTGACAAGCGCCTCTTCCCGTGATATAGTTATCGAGTATGTATTACACACACCGCGGATCCGTGCGCCGAGTGCCGTTTTTCGGCGGCGTTCCTCCTTCCGGGAGGGTCACGGAGCGACTCCGCGCGTGGAGGTAATAACGAATAAGGAGGAAAGAAAAAAATGGCAGTCATCTCTATGAAGCAGCTCCTCGAAGCGGGCGTCCACTTCGGACACCAGACGAGACGCTGGAACCCCAAAATGGCGAAGTATATCTTCACCGAACGCAACGGCATCTATATCATCGACCTGCAGAAGACCGTGAAGAAGCTGGAAGAAGCCTACATGTTCGTGCGCGACATCGCCGCGAACGGCGAATCCATCCTCTTCGTCGGCACCAAGAAGCAGGCTCAGGACGCCATCCGCGAAGAGGCGGAGCGCTCCGGCATGTTCTACGTGAACGCCAGATGGCTCGGCGGCATGATGACCAACTTCACCACCATCCGCGGCCGCGTCGTTCGCCTGAACGAGCTGAAGAGAATGGAATCCGACGGCACCTTCGACATGCTCCCGAAGAAGGAAGTGGCGAAGCTGACCGGCGAGATCGAAAAGCTTGAAAAGTACCTGGGCGGCATCAAGGAAATGAAGAAGCTGCCCGGCGCCGTGTTCGTCGTCGACCCGCGCAAGGAAAAGATCGCCATCGCCGAAGCGCGCAAGCTCGGCATCCCGGTGGTCGCCATCGTCGACACCAACTGCGACCCGGACGAAGTCGACTTCGTCATCCCCGGCAACGACGACGCGATCCGCGCCATCAAACTGATCGCCTCCACCATGGCCAACGCCGTTATCGAAGGCCGTCAGGGCGAACAGACCGAGGAAGCCGCTCCCGCCGAAGAGAGCGAGGCTCCTGAGGAAGAGACCCCCGCCGAGGAACCCAAGGCCGAGTGATCCGGCCCGATTGATTTTACGAAAGGAAGATTTCAGATATGGCAGTAGTCATTACGGCAAAACAGGTTCAGGTCCTGCGTGAAATGACCAACGCGGGCATGATGGATTGCAAGAGAGCGCTTGTCGAGGCGGAGGGCGATTACGACAAGGCGGTCAATATCCTGCGTGAAAAAGGCCTCGCCGCCGCGGCGAAAAAGGCGACCCGCATCGCCGCCGAAGGCATCGTGTATCCGGCGGTCTACGACGGAGGCAAAAAGGCCGTCATGCTGGAGGTCAACTCCGAAACCGATTTCGTCGCGAAGAACGAAGTGTTCAAGACCTTTGTAAAGGATGTCGCCGACGTCATCGCGAAGGACGAGCCCAAGGACGTCGACGCCCTTCTGGAATGCAGATTCGACGAAAGCTTCACCGTTTCCGAAGCTCTGAAGGACAAGATCTTCAAGATCGGCGAGAACCTGAAGCTCCGCCGCTTCGTCGTGTACGACGACGGCTACAACGCCGCTTACGACCACATGCACGGCAAGATCGGCGTCATCGCCAGCTTCGCCGTCGAAGGCATCGAACCCTCCGAAGCGCTGGATCGCGTCTGCAAGGACGTCTGCATGCAAATCGCTTTCGGTCTGCAGCTCGCCGCCGGCCGCGGCCTCTACGCCTCCCGCGAAGAAGTGCCCGCCGAAGCCGTCGCCAAGGAAAAGGAATTCCTGATCCAGCAGGCCATGAAAGAGGGCAAGCCCCAGAACATCGCCGAAAAGATCGTCGCCGGCCGCATCAACAAGTTCTTCCAGGAAGTCTGCGTCGTCGACCAGGCTTTCATCAAGGACGATTCCATCACCACCGGCAAGTATCTTGAAAACTCCGGCAAGGAGCTGGGCGGCAAGATCAGACTCGTGAAATTCGAAAGCTACGAAAAGGGCGAAGGCCTTGAAAAGAAGCAGGACGATTTCGCGGCTGAAGTCGCCAGGATGGTGCAGAAATAAGATCGCTTCGCAAAATGCCGCGGAAGGGATTTCCCTTCCGCGGTTTTTCTTGCGCTTTATTCTCCCGCGTGTTAAAATGAGTCGAGAAACCGGCAAGCCCGGTCACGGAGGAAACGACATGTTCTCTTTTGACGAAACCTATACGGTCGAAACCTTCCGCCGCCTCCTGGCGGTGGACAGCACCACGGGACAGACGAAGGAGATCCAGGAACTGGTCACAAGGCTCCTGGACGAGCTTGGCTGTCCTTACCGGGTCACCCACAAGGGCGGCGTCCTCGCCGACCTCGGGGGAGAGGGAAATCCTCTGGCGGTGACGGCGCATCTGGACGACATCGGTCTGATGGTCCGGAAGATCAACCCCGACGGTTCGCTGAATCTCTGCGCGGTGGGCGGACTGTATCCCTTCTACTGCGTCACCGAAAACGTGCGGATCCATACCCGGGACGGCAAGGTCTTTACCGGCACGATCTGCCGCACGCCGAATTCCATCCACGTCACCGAGGAAGAGCTGCGCGCGACGCCGCCAGATTTCCGCACCAACGTGTGCGTGGTCCTGGACGAGGACGTGAAGTGCGCGTCCGACGTGCGCGCGCTTGGGATCGAGACGGGAGACGTGATTGCGCTCGACCCGCGTTTCGAGAGGAGGAACGGATATCTCAAATCGCGCTTCGTGGACGACAAGGCCCCGGCCGCGGTGCTTTTCGCCGCGATCAAAGCCATAAAGGAATCGGGGACCGTCCTTCCGAGGAAGGTTTACGCCTACTTCGCCTTTTATGAGGAGATCGGCCACGGCACGACGGTGCTGCCCGAAGACGTGAAGGATATGATCGCCCTGGATATCGCCCCCACCGGACCCGATCAGAATTCGGATGAAAAGAAAGTATCCGTTTTCGCCAAGGATTCCCGCTTCCCGTATCATTGGGATCTGACAAACGAGATCCGCGAGACTGCGATCGCCGCCGGCGTCGATTACGTGATGGACGTCTTCACACCTCATTACGGCACCGACTGCGACGGCAGCGTCATGGCCGGATACGATATCCGTCACGCGGCCATCGGCCCCGGCACCGCCAACAGCCACGGCTACGAGCGGACGCATCTCCTGGGCCTCAAAAACACGTACGACCTGCTTCTGGCCTATCTGCTCAGGGAATGATCCCGCAGAAAGAAACCGACGGCGCGCCGCGATCGGAGATCGCGGCGCGCCGTTTTCCTGAGACGATCCATTTATTCCTTCTCTTCCAGAAGCTTTTTCGCCGCCAGCACCAGGAACATGTAGTGGCTGGAGCCGCCGCCCATCACGTATTCTACCTGCTGCCAGAGATAGGGGAACTCCAGAAGCTCGGGGAAATCGGGACGGATCAGGGCGGTGCCGGACACCACGCCGCCGGGGATATAGGACCAGTCGGCCCGGTTCAGGCCGTAACCCACGATGGCCGAGCGCGCGCCGACGCCCGAGGCGAAGGACATGGTGTTGGAGCCGGGATGGCATCCGAGGACGAAGTTCAGGGCGTTCCAGCAGAGCTCCGGCCCAAAGAGATCCGGGAAGGCCTCGTGCAGGAAGTAATACCGGAAGCCGAGAGACTGGATCCCCCAGCCGGCGCCCCAGATATAGGGCTTGTAGGGGATGCCGTAGGGAGTCTCGGCGCTCTGGCTCTCGTAATCCTTTTTGACCTCCTCCATGGCCTGACGCAGATCGGCGGTGAAAGCCTCGTCGCCGAGGGCCCTGACCGCGCGGCAGGCGATCCAGCCGAGCCAGCGGACGTTCTGGACGATGACGTCCTTTTCGGCAAGCAGAAAGTCCCGGTATTTCCCGTCGCCGGTGGTGAGGAACAGCTCGACCGCCGCCTGGATCTTGCCGAAGAGAGCGCGGTCGCGCACCTCCGTATTCTCGAAGATCTCCTCGGCCGCGCGGAGAGCGTCGGCCGCCAGCCCGTCGTTGAAGCCGCGCATGGCGCGGGCGGAGGCGGCGAGCTCGGAGGCTGCGGTGAATTCGCGGAAGGGATTGTCTTCGGTGAAGACCCAGCGGTCGTCGGCGTTGCCGGGGATCCCGTCGGTCATGGCCGCGCTGTCGCCCAGAAGGACGTACTGGCGCAGGTCGCCGCAGATGATCCCGCGATAGAGCCTGCCGAGCGATTTGTAGGCGCCGACCACCGACAGGAGCCCGTGCTCGATCTGCTGCAGGATGTCGTTTTTGCCGTCGGGCTGGTGGATCTCGGTCGTGCGCGTCGTCTGATCGATCGCGGTGACGTCGTAATCCACGCCGAAGCATTCGTAAGCCAGGGTCAGGATGTAGCATTCGCCCGCCTGGGACTCGATGCGCAGGTCATAGTCGCCCGCGTCGTGCCATCCGCCGTGATCAAGCCCCGGCACGTGATCGCCGGGAGCGTATTTCGTCAGGGTGGACGGCCCCTGGCGGTAGCCGTCGATGTGATTGTAGTTGACCGGCGCCATGCGCGCGTCGTCGGCGTGGCAGAGATCGTGCCAGACCCGGTATTTTTCGCTGACCCGCATGTGGCACATCTGCACCGGCAGGAAGTATTCCAGCACCGGCTGCCATACGCCCCTGTCGTAGACGTCCCGCGCGATGCGGAAGATCTCGGTTTCGCTTCCCGCGTAACGGATCCGGTAAAGCCCTTCCTCCCGGACGTCCGTGAAATCGAAGCGCAGGTATTGGTAGCGCAGGAATTTGCCCCACTCCTCGGGGGAAAGCTCGGCGATCTTTTCCTCTCCGTTTTCACCGATGCGGAAAAGGACGGCCTTTTCCCGCTTTTCGTCCCTGTCGTCCAGCTCCACCACCGCGATCTTGGGCTGACCGGGATGATAACCGACCTGGGAGACCTGCACCACCGGCGGCGCGATCCATCCGTCGACGACGTGAGGGGTGATGCGCCAGGGGACGGCGCCCTTCGTGACGCCCGCGGGGATCTCGCTCGCCAGGACGAACCAGCCGTTGTTGTGATTCATCCGCCCGTCGTAAAGCTTCAGAGGAGCGGTCTCCGACTCCACGGTGAAGCGGAGGAGCGGATCATCCGGGCGGGAGGTGAAGCGCTTTCCCTCCGCGTAGGGGAGGGAGACGAGGTCGTCGGCGACGATGGGGTTATACCCCTTGTTGCCGCCCGAAAGGATCTCCGGATCGATCCCGTTTTCGGGGGCGGGGAGGCCGAGGCTCCGGAGGTAGTTGGGTTCGCGCGAAAGAGTCGGGCCGTTGGGCTGGCGGGGGAAAATCCCCTGTTTCCCGTCCATGATCCAGGGCTTGTCGAAGAGAAAGCCCGGGAAAAGCTCCAGGTTGAAGGAAAGCACGCCTGCAAGAGCCTCCGGCACCGGCTCTGCGAGATCCACCGTCACCTCCACCGCGTCGCCGGCTCCCCGGACCGTGACCGTATAGGAGAAGGCGAAGTCGGGATAGATCATGGGGTTGAAGCCCTTGAGATGCCGGTCCATGTCGGGGAAGGAAAGCGTCGTCGTGATGGCGTTCGCCGCGGCGTCCGGCGTGCGTTCCTTCTGCTTCGGCACCGGCTGCCACTGACCCGGCGTGGGCTCGTAGCGCACGTCGCCGTTGGTGGCGACGCGTTTCCCGTGCATCAGGATGCTGACGCCGGACTGGTGTCCTTCGGGGTAAATGTCGTCGAAGGCCATGACGTTGACGCCTCCGTTTTTGAAATACCCCGCTTCGGGATCCAGACGGAACCCGGTCTTCCGGTTTTCGCTCATAGTGTCCTCCTGTATATCATTTTTTTGTCTATGGATTCATCACTCCCGCTCCAGGAGAAGCAGGAAATCGTGGCAGGTCGGGCCGAGATCGAGCGTTCCGCCCTTTTCAAGGACCCTTTCGCTCCCGTCGTCCAGATCGAAGACGACGGCGTGGAAGGCGGGATCGACGCCGCTGATCTTCAGCGGCGTTTCCCTGCGGGTACGCAGCGCGTAGCGGATCCTGCCCTCCGGACGGAAGCCGTCCCGCACCGGGAAAAGGCAGGCGTTCTGGAGATATACCATGCGCACCTCGTCCCGGTCGAAGCTCGCGGCCTTGGCGCGGTAGCCCGGGACCGGCGCGAGAAAAGGCGTTTCCTTCAGGAAATCCTCCCGCACGGCGGTTTCCGTCGTCAGGGAGGCGCCGGGGTCCGAAACGAAGGCGTAAGGGACGCCGGACTCCAGGCTCCAGAGCTCGATCCGGAGAAGCTTTTCCCAGGCCGCGCTTTTCGCTTTCACGCAGAAGCGGTGGCGCCCGTCGGTCGCTTCGCGGTCGGGGCACCAGAGCTCCGGCGGATAGAGACAGTTTTCCTCGCCGGTCTTCCAGAGCGCCTCCCATTCCTCCGACGCGGCGGAGACGTCGATCCGGAGCTTCGGAGAGGGGAGGAGCTCCCTTGCGCCGAGCTTGTCGAAGATTTTCTTCACCGCGTGGTACTGCCCGAAGCCGCGGGCCAGCCAGGCGACGCAGCCCGGCGCGCCGGAAAGCAGGGTGAACCACGCCATATCGCGGCTGAGAAGGGGAAGAAGCGGAGAAAGAGCGGGATCCTTCGCGCGCCGCAGCTCCAGAGCCTCCCATTCGCCCATCATGGTCGGCGCGGCGGAGGAGGAATAAAGAAGGACCGTATCGGCGACCGCCGCGTAATCGAGCCACTCCGGCGCGCCGCAGATATCGGGATAGACGTGAAGGGAGAAGAAGTCCGGCTTGATTTCCCGGCACCAGTGGACCGGGTCGTGGCCGAGAAGACCTACGCCCGGATTGCTGAAGCACACGGGAATATCCGGGAGCATCCGCTTCACGTGCGCGGTCATGTCCCGGTGCCAGTCCAGATATCCCGGCGTATCCTCCCACCGGAAGGTGTTCGGCGGGTCGGCATGGGGACTTGCCCAGCCCGATTCGTTGAAGAGCTCCACGGCGAAAAGGCCGTCGACGTCCCGGAGCAGGGGCAGGAGCTCGTCCAGGAACAGGTGACAGCAGGCTCTCACGTCGGGATCGGTAAAGAAGCCGTCGTAGGAGACGAGATCCCCGGGATTTTCCAGAAAGCGCCGCTGGGAAGGAGAGGCGGAGGCGATCTCCTCCGGAGTCCACAGCCTTTTTCCCCAATAGGTCCTCGTGTATTCCTCGCAGTAAAAGCTGCATTCCGGCTCGGTGAAAAGGCAGAGCTGCAGGCCGATGCCGTACAGCTTCGCCTCACGGAGAAAGGCCTTGATCTTTTCGAGAAGAGCGAGATTCACCCGTCCGCCGATATCCAGTCCCTCCCAGGCGGAGCCGCCGCTGTCGCCCCGGGGGAAAAGGCGGATCGCGTTGATCCCGTCCTCTTCGGAAAGGAAACGGAAGAGCTTTCTCCAGACGCCGACGGTCGCGTGCTGAAACTCCATCAGATCGCCGCCGTGCTGCGAGTCGGCGGCAAGCTCTTCGCCCACGTAACTCAGGGGGAAGTAACAGGAAAAAAGCCCCAGCGGGTAATATCTCCCGCCGTCCTCCCGGCGGAAGCCGCGGCGATCCCATCGCACGGCCGATCCCTCCTTTATTTTCAGGACGGACCGGCGAAAGGATACTTCGCCGGTCCGTCGATCACGTTATTCGTTTATCCCGCGTACATGATGCCGTCGAAAAGCTCGTCGGCCGGGACGCCGTCGATCTTGGGCGGATAGGAGGCGGGAGAATCGAGATTCACGCGGACGTAAAGCCCGTTCCCGTCGGTCATTTCCACGAATCCGTTGCGATCGGTGCGCACGAAGGAAAGCTCCGTGCCCTCGGGCACCGTGACCTTGGTGCCGGTGGGGCGGCGGGTCTCGTTGTAGAGAAGCTCCAGCTCCAGATCCTTTTTGAGCGTCAGCTTGAAATCGCACAGGGCGAGATAAGCCTGATCGGCCGGCTGGGGGATGATCCCACCGTCAAAGGAGAAGAGGCGGATGCCGGTGTAGGTGGAAAGGTTGTCGATCTTGGAGGAAAGCAGGAAGCATTCCGGATCGGTGAAAACGAAATCGCCGTAGCCTTCGGCGGAGAAATACGCACCGTTCAGGCTTTCGCCCTCCAGATTGCCCTGGAACAGCACTCTGCCGTCGGTTTCCAGGGAGAAGATCGTGAAATCGCCGTGAGATCCCACCTGGACCGAATCGACGATCAGGAGTTTTCGGCTGCCGGATTTGACGAAGTAGAAATCCGCATCGACGCCGCTTCTCTCAAAATCGTACTGCGTGGCGTCCGTCTGGACGTGAAGCGATTCGTAATAGACGCCCGCTTCGTCGTAGGTGACCCAGGCGTCCAGAGTCATCCCGCCGTTCAGAGCCGGCACCAGCACCGTCTCTTCGGGGCAGAAGGGGATCACGTAGGAATCCGGCACGTCGGTGACGTCGCCGGGATACACCTCGCGGTTGCCGGAGAAGGGAAGATTGATTTTCAGAAGGCCTTCGGAGGGATCGGCGTAGGTGCCGGGACTCATATAGAAGACGAGACCGGCGGGCTCCAGTACCCAGGGGATCTTGTTTTCGCTGAGGACCTTGCCGAAGGTGGCCTCCGGATCGGAGACGTAGGTGTTGTGATAGTGCATGGTGAACTCCCGCACGAAGGCCTCGAGAAGCAGGTCTTCGGAGGCGATCATCTGCTCGATGGGCATGGCCTCGCCGGTGTCGGGGGAATAGACGATGCTGTCGTAGGTCGCGTGAACGCTTTCCCCGTCGGCGATCTTTTTCTGCGTCAGGAGGCTCAGCGCCTTTTCGTCGGCCCGTTTCACCAGGATCCGGATGGTCACGCTGTAGCTTTCGCCTTCGGCAGCCGGATTCTCACGCGCCTTTTCGGCGAGCTCCTTCAAATCCATTTGGGCTTCCATCTTCAGATTTTCATTGTAGGTCCGGATGGCAGCCGAAAGCTCCGGATGGTTGACCTCGGCCACCGGGGCAAGGGAAAGCTGTTCCCAGGACGCGGTAGCCAGCATGATCCCGTCGTCGCCCTCGACCGAGTCGTAGCCGTAGGTGCGGAAAAGCTGCATCGAAGAGAGCAGGGGAGGAATATCCGAAAGTCCGGTGATGATGGGGTTGTATCCTTCGGGATCGTTATAAACGTCGACGGCGGTATCGGTTTCCGGCTCGCTCCCGGTTTCGGTCCCGGTCTCGGTCCCGGTTTCGGTCCCGGTCTCGGTCCCGGTCTCGGTCCCGGTTTCGGTTTCGGTCGCCGGAACCGGTTCGGTCCCGGTCTCGGACTCTGTCTCCGTCCCGGTCGCAGGGGCGGTTCCGGTCCCGGTTTCGGTCTGTTCGGAACCGGTGTCGGTGTCGGGAAGGAAACGTTCGACGTCGATGCAGGACGAAAGCGAACAGAGCATGGCCGCCGCCAAGAGCAGGGTCAGGATGCGTTTTCCTTTCATGGTGAGTCGCTCCTTTGTTAAGAAAGAATCGTGCCGCCTGGGACGGCATGCGGAAGCGCCGCGCGGTTTCCGGGGATCACTTCCTGGCGTTTTCCACGATGGCGCGGCAGGCCTCGTAAAAGATGCCCACGTCCACCGAGTAGGAGAGGTAGCGCACGCCCGCGTCGCGCCACATCTTCGCGGTCTCGGGGGTATCCACGAAGGTACCGACGGTGATGCCCAGAGAGGCGCAGCGGTCGACGA
>JAEEGL010746181.1_pt1 | contig 11136 bp, 9 predicted proteins | sample 9134231 | NCBI WGS metagenome assembly JAEEGL01 (sample SAMN16246548, study PRJNA631951) | gut metagenome | biome: gut microbiome; feature: rumen; material: fiber-attached | host: Bos | place: Iran: Karaj | collected 2018-10
CCAGTAAACAGACTGGCGGATGCTGTCGTAGATAAATATTACATATCCTCCATCGACAAACCTATTTGTCGGACGTCATATTGAGCAAGTTCTTTGTTCAGCGTAATCACTTTCTTTGCCAGCTCCGCCGGATTAAGCTTTCTGCGCTGACGCTTGACTTCGGCCACCACAGCGGTCTTGTCGATATCGTTCAGGGCAATCATATCTATCTCGTTCAGGCCTTTTCGATCCCAGTAGTTTCCTACTAATGTAACACGTTCCTCCTCCATCCACTTTTGGCGGAAATACTGTTCGAGTACAAGACCAGTGTATTGCTCGTAGTTGCGTTCAACCATCTCGAGGAGCAAGTCGTTGCGCTCCATCTCAACAAGGGCTTGGTTGCGTAGGACAAAGCGGAACCAGAATCGCAGGAAGCAGTCATCCAACTGCCAGCGTGAATTTCTGCCACCCTGCTTGCTGAACATAGGTTGCCGACGGTGAATATAGCTATACTCTACCTCCAGATTGTCCAGGTATGCCCCAGTGTTCTTTCCGATGGCTCCGTCAATCTCGCTCTGTGTTGTCAACCCGCCGGCAATCAGTTGCAGGATACTCAGGTAGTTAGCATAGTCTTTCCCGAATTCAGACATGATGAGTTCGGTGCCTTCAGACAGATAGGGCGAGCCTGCCTGGGTGGCCCATCGGAGCATCTTTGCCTTTGTGGTAGCCTTTGCGTTCATCAACCATGCCACGTATTTGGCCACGCCACCAGTGAGGGCATAAAGACAAAGCAGATCTTCGGAAGTATATTTCGGATTGTGGTCGTGAAGGATCTGTTTCAGCACGCTGATGCGGAACGGCAACATATTCATGCGACAATCCTGACGGCCATAGAGCGGTTCGTCTTCATTGTCGAAGATCTTATGCATCATGTTATATATGCTGCCGCAAGCCACCATATTGACCTGACTCTGCTCATAGTAACGATCCCAAATATCCTGTATGTGGCTTGGAATGGAAGGGTTGACCTTAATGAAATTCTGGAACTCGTCGAACACCAGCGTGAAGTGGTGTTGCAGTCCGTAACGCATAAGTTGCTCGAAGAACTGTGCGAAAGTCTCCATGCGGCCGAAAATCTGAAGCCCCAGTGCTTGCCCAGCAGCCTCTTGAAACTTACCCGTCAGCACTCGTTCGTTGTCTTTCGATACATAGAGGTAAAGCAGTGGTTGATGCCCGTATTCGGAGCTCTCTCTCAGTAGCGTAGTCTTGCCAATACGACGTCGTCCGATGAGCACCGTCAGACACCCTCGTTCTTCCGTTTGCCTCCAATTTTTTTGGAGAATCTCCAGTTCTTTTTCCCTGTCATAGAACTTCATATAAATTCATTAATTTAATGCCCATTAACTTAACTACGGTTGCAAAGATAGCGTTTATTTTGCAAATCACCAAGGAAATATCCATTTATTCCATATTTTCTCACCATTTTTTTACCATTTATTCCGCTTTTAGCTTCAAAAGTTCCACTTATCCCACTTTTGACCTGACAAACATTCATATTCCTGACACGATAAAAATAATTAAATTCAACGCATTCTTAGATTGCACGGGATTAAAGAGCGTCACCATTCCAGCATCAGTAGAGGAAATCGAAAATAATGCATTTCCAGAATCCATCACTAATTAAATCCTCGATAATCTACAAACATGCCCGCCGAGCAATCAATAGCTCGGTGGGTATTGTCATTTATCTAACCTCCAGTTTTCACGCCTCACACCAGTAAACAGACTGGCGGATGCGGAGCTGATGAATTGGATATCGGGCCAGAAATGCTTGACAATGTCGTTTTGTAGCACACGATAGTCCACATGTTTCTTGCACTCCGAAAAGTCCCACCATACGAAGCAAAGCCTCTTTCCCTGTCCAACAATTCTTTTCTCTATGGTGAATCCCTGCTGGAAGTCGCCCGTGTCTTGCTGGGTCAAGTCCACATCGATTTGTTCCAGACTGGCCTTTCTGGTCTGTTCCACCACATAGTCACACACCAGTTCGAAATCTTCAGGCCGTTCAGTGGTCATGTACCACTCTTTCAAATGGAAAAAGGAATCTCTCATCGTTAGTATCTTTTGAATTTGTTCGACGTGCATAATATAGACACATTCGCGAAAAAATTCAAAAATCACAGCAACTTTATTTGTTTATTTCCTAAAAATGAGTATCTTTGTAGTCAAGAAACAGAAGATAGTTATGCCGAGAAAGAATAGTGGAATGTGGTATATTTCTCACAGTTATCCTTAGGATTTCCGTCAGAAGTTGCCGTGATTTCCGTCAGAAGTTGCCGTGATTTCCGTCAGAAGTTGCCGTGATTTCTTGCAATTATTGCCGTGATTTCTGCAACTTTTTTAGGCGATTTACACAGGAAAACGGTTACGGTTACAGCTGTAACCATGTAACCGCAGAGGAGCAGAAAGCAAAATAAAAGAGATACAACATGTTAATATTCAGCAATTTACAATTATTAAACAACAATCAAAACAACAAAAGGTTACATGGTTACAGCTGTAACCGTAACCAATTGGAGACAATATGACAGCAGAAGAAATAAAGAAAATTGTTGACGAAGAGCGCGCAGAACAACTGACTGTCCTGTTGTGTCGTCATTGGGATGTAGCCACACAAAGACTGGACACATTGGCACAAGAGGTAACAAACGGCATGGACACCTGCACAGAGGCAGAAATCTTTGCCGCCCTCATGCGTATGCAGAAGACGGTGATGGCCCTGATAGAACTGAACAAGATACCAACAACATTCCTGTTCTCAGAATACCTGAACCGCATCAGCCAGACCGTATCAAACACCAGCATCCGCCAGTCGGTCATGACATTGATACAGCGGCTGCTGGGCGAAAAGCGAGAAAAGCAGCTACAGCCCTCCTTCTTTGACCTGATTATCCAAACGATAACACAACACGTGGCATTGCCCGCAGAACAACAGGAGGCCATCCGACAGCAGGTTTCGCCCATGCAATACATCTTCAGCGTCTGTGCCCAGCACCTGAAACCTGAGGATTTGATGATGGTGGCACAAGTCATTCAGGACATCAATTCGGAAGGCTTCACAAAGGATCAGGAAGAGATGAACAGCCTGATTCAGAACATGCGCCAGGTAATGGATGCGCTCGACAGCCAGATGAGCGAGAATCTGCAGATGATGCTGATTTACCTGATGCTACTGATGCTATTGCCTGGCCTGATGGTCAGCATGATGCAGCAGAGCCGAACCAACAGCCAGGCGATGGCAAAGCTATTCAATAAGGTTCTCGTGCAGGTGCGCGAGAGCAACACGTGGTGGGAGTATTGGAAAGAGCGTCGCGAAACACTCCGCGTGGTCAGCGACAGCAGTTCGTGGAAGGACATCATGATGGCAGAACGCACCAAGGAGCGCACAGAACTGGGGCAGGTGCCTGGCGGCCTGTTTGCCAAGTGGACCACCGACCACAAGGCTTTTGAGGCAGACTTCGTTGATGCTCACCTCGACGACGACGCCCTGCGCCACTTCATCTTCCATCTGGCCTCTCTGGCAGAAATCGCCAGAGAACTGGACCCCACAACCAAGTTTGGTGATGAACAACTGATCAGCAATGAACTGCAACGTGTGGGCGACGCCGTCATAGAGGCTGCAAACAAGCTGAGCGACCTGGTGGCTAAGACGTGGCAAAGCCAGTATGACGCCATGTGGCAGGAGCTGATTCAGGACGAGACCATCTTTGCCCATCTGAAAGTGACGCGCAAGAGTCCGCACAACAACCTGTTTACTGCACGTTTCTTCTGCCATTTAGTGGGAGAAATGAAAAAAAGTGCAGTCTTCGGCGCTCATTCCGACGGTGATTTGGCCGAGAAGCTGACTGAAAAGCAATATGTGGGCACGTTTCGAAAGAACATTCAGGAAGGAATGGGCGAAGAAAAAGAGAATGTGCAAAAAATCTTCAATGCTATCTATCAGAAATATAAGCAGTTAACACGCGCCAGCAGATAGTTTGGTGCATTTGCACTATAGCCACAAGACATCCCACTTTGAAGGTGCAGAACCCCTTGTGACCTTTGCCGCTGTTATGATACAAATCGCAACATCATTTAGCGGCAAGCCTCGCAAGGCGAGCATGGCTGCTTATCGTCAACTGCTGGCGAAGAATCACGTAGAGGAAATCCTCCAAGACGTGAAGCAGAACAACAATTTGGAACGCAAGAAGGAACTGCCCGTTTGGCTGCCTCTTGCACAGTGTTTTAATAATGGTACGCGCAAGGCTGAAGAAGCGGTGCCCTCAGGACTCTTTTTCCTCGACATCGACGAGAAGTGTCTGACAGAGCAACTTTGGAAGAAGGTGCAGGACGAGAACCTCATTGAGGAGTTCCGCATCGTCTATTTTGCCGAGAGTGCTGGAGGTGGTACCCACATCTGGGCTTGGCGCACACCTGGCTCTACTATCGAAGAAGACATCCAAAGGCTGGCGAGTCGCCTGGGTGTCAGCTACGACTCGCATGTGACTGACCTGGCCCGCTGCTGTTTCATGGTCAGCGAGCAGTATGTGAAGTTGCTCGATCCTGTGGTGTTTGAGGACTCCCCGAAAGCCTCCCCAAGCCCCTCCAAAGGATGGGATGTCTGGTTACCTGATGAGGCAGGGTCTGACGCAGATGATGTGGATGCCGAATCGCCCGTCAGCATATTAACATCCCCTCCTTCGGAGGGGTTTGGGGAGGCTTTTGGGTGGACTTTCAGGGGCATTCCCTACGAGAACATCGTGCAGGCCCTTCTTTGGAAACTGGGCTATGGCGATGCGCCTGCTGAGGGTGAGCGCAACATGGCGCTTTACACCATGAGTCGCTACATGCGCTTCATCTGTGACTTCGACGAGCAGAAGCTGTTTGCAATTCTGCCCCATTGGGGACTGTCGGACCATGAGGTGCTGGCGACCATCAAGAGTGCCGTCAGCAGCGTTCGTCCTGCTGGCATCCCCTCGCAGATGAATGAGGTGCTTTCGTCGTTGGGAGCTGCCATCGAAACAGGGACTGAGACTGTTGACGATTCGATGGTTTCACCTGTCGAGGCAGAGTTGCCTGGCATCCTTCAAGACCTCAGCGACCACGCCCCTGAAGAGTTTCGTGAGGCCACCCTGATGGCTGCAATGCCTATGCTGGGCACACTGGCTACAGGCATCCGAGCCAAGTATCGCGACGGAAAGCTGAACTCACCCAGTTTCATCGTGGACATCGAGGCACCTCAGGCCACTGGTAAGTCGTTCGTCGACGCTGAATTCGAGCTGCTGATGGATCCCATCATCAAGCAGGACGAGGTGGAGTGGCAGAAGGAGATTGCCTACTCGCTGGCCAAGAAAGACGGTCAGGATGTGGAGAATCCCTGCGCCCAGATTCGCATCATCGAGCCCAACATCGGTGTGAGCGCTTTCCTTGAGCGTGCCCTCTATGCCAAGGGCAAGCACCTGTTCACCTATGCCCCTGAGATTGAGACGGTTCTGAAGAATAACAAGGGTGGCGCGTGGACGGAGAAGAACGACCTGTTCCGTCTGGCTTACGACAACAAGCCCTGGGGTCAGCATCGCATCTCGAAGGACTCGTTCTCTGGCAAGGTCACCCTCTATTACAACATGGTGATGTGTGGAACGCCTAACAAGTGTCGAGCCTTCTTCGCTGATGCGGAGAGTGGACTGGTCAGCCGCGTGACGCCAGTGGTGCTGCCTGATATGGTGGGTGCCCGTATGCCTGAATTCATGGCGTGGAGTCAGGAAGACGAGGAGAAGGTGAAGCGCCAGTGTCTCTGTCTGATGGATGAGGAAGGCGAGGTGGACTTGCCGCTCATCAACAAGGCCATTGAGGAATGGGACGAAGGGAAGCGTCAGGAGTATCTGCAGACGCTGCGTTACTCGCTCGATGTGTTCCGTCGTCGTGCTGCCCTCAACGGTTTCCGTGCTGGCATCATCGCCTACTTGTTGGAAGGCCGTCAGGAGACGGAGCGCGCTATCAAGTTTGCACTTTGGTATGCTGAGCGCTGTCTGCACTATCAGTTGCAACTCTATGGTGACAAGGTCGATGCCCTCCACGACAATGCGGTAAGTCCACAGGTCTCGAAAGGAAATATCCGCTATCTGGATGCGCTCCCTAAGGAGTTCACAAAGGAAGACTTGGTGAACCTCCGTCTGGCCAACAACGAGTCGCCAGTAGTAAAGACCATCATCTGTCGCTGGGTGAAAGAAGGTCTCGTCGTGAAAACCAACACCAACCTCTGGCAAAAAATCCAGTAACTAAATGAGCCTCCCTTCGGGGAGGCTTTTTCATACCCCAGCCATTTCGCGGAGTTTCTCCCAGACTTTCACCATAGCGAGGGTGTCGAGACAGCAGTATTTGAGCAAGGACTGACGGGCGTAATCAGCATCCTTGGGCGACATCTTGGCGATTTGGGGATAGATGGTCATTGCCTCGCCACCGTTGTGTACGGAGCCGTCGAGGTTTTTATAGTTCAGTTCCGGATCGTCTGGCTGCAAAGCGGGCAGCACGTACTTAATACTGAACGAGCCGTTCATCTCTGGCATATAGACCATCTTCTTACGGAACGGCTCTATCAAGTCGATGATATGGTCGGCAATATCCATGAGATGGTCACGTAGGTCTGGATAAGCCTCAGCCAGTTCATGCAGTCTACCACACTCGAAACCTTTGTTATAGGCCGTAGAACAGGCCCCACGAGGTATTTCGCGACATAGCTGTTCTGCCAGAGCACGACGCGGATCGTGGATGGAGTCACCTAAATATTCGCTGTGCTTCAGTTCCCCACCCTCTTCTTCTATCCAGTGCAACGAATACTGGAAGGTAATCTGCTGATAGGGCTTGGTGCCCTCATATTCAGGCACAGGCGTCTGCATGGTCTCGAAGTCGAGGAAATATAGGGGATAGGATAGTTTCTTCAGGAACTCACGAATCTCCTGAGGCGTCACCAATTCCGTATCGTTCAGATAGGTAGCTATCTGCAACTGCTGTATCTCGCTGAGCTTTTCACCCAATAAGTCCTCGAAGCTAATCTTGCCCTGATTATACAACTCACACTTCTTCTTGAAACTCATGCGATAGAGGTTGAACACGTTGGGCGTTCCCATCCCCTTCGTGCAGTAGCCAAAGAAGCCGCAAGCATAAGGATCGTGGCAATGCATATCAATTGGTTCATCAGGCTCGTTGCCACATAACACTTTCTGGGCAAGGGCCACGTTGGCTTCCACCTTCAGATACTCGTTGGCGACCAGTTCATCCATGTTCTTAATGTGGAACAACTGTTGGATGTCAAGTTCCTTACCTCGCACATAGAACTTGTTGAGTCGGACCAGATAACAGCCGTTCACCTTCACGCCACACTGTGTGAGCACCCATTTCTGATAGGCAATGTCACGGATATAGACCAACAGGTGTTTTGGTGTGTCCTCTTTCTCACCCTTGTAGGTGCTGCTCTTCACCTCGTAGATGTCCCATCCGTCGCCGTTCTTGCGCAGGATGTCGACAGCACAATAGTGACCTTCGAGAGCAAACGAGGCCTCACAAATGTTGTTAACGCCCTCCTCCATCCACTGGCGGGTCTGTTCCACCATTTTGCCGAGGTCGAGACTGTCGTCAGGCTTCTTGGCATTGGCCTCCTTGTAGTCGCCAAAGAGTTTCATGGCCAGGTCGCCAACCTTATTTCCTTGTTCGAAACGTGCCTGCAAACTCTCATCGACGGGAGCCTCCTCAGGCTTATAGATCTTCAGCCAGAGTAGTTTGGGGCACTGGCAGAAAGCGGTGTAACGTGATTTTGATAGTCCTTTCATATTCTTATTGGTTTTATTGTTTAGATTCTGATTCTATCAGCTGCTGGGTGTAGGTCTTGAAGATGTGGGGGAAGTGGCGGTGCTCCGTAGTGATGAAATGGCGGATGAATGCCAGAGTGTGCTCTAATTCTGTGATGACGGTATATTCATCGTCCTTATGAGGGTGATGATAGCCTGCGGGGATGTTGGCACAACTCACACCGATACCATTCAATGTCAAGGCAAAAATGTCGCTACCTTTGCCTTCTGTAAGTGTATACTCATTGACCTCCAATTGCAGTGCTTCGATAAACTCGTCACTTGCACAAGGAACGCCTTTCAGATTGGTGTGCACCTCTTGGCCGCCCTTGCAATCTGGTTCCAATACATAGAGGCAGTCGCTGAAAAACGACATATCAGCACGACTACTACCAATGCAGCCTTTTTCCTCACCAACTGCCATAAACACTTTCAATCGAGGACATTCTTCCAAGCAGCGCAGACAGATGTAAATGCCATTCTTGTCATCAGCACCCAAGCCCTCGCGCTGTTGGTTTGCTTCGCTCCAGCCATAAAGCATACCATCCTCTTGACGTACTTCGAAATCTTCGCTATGGATAATCTGCACTTGATCCAGATGGCAAGCCAGCGTGGGAAAACCATTGCCCTCACCTTTCTTGATATAGAGGTTCCCACACTCGTCCATCCGCACCTCAGCCTCAGGCACATGCTCACGGATGTATTGACGAATGAAGCAGATGAGCAGCCACTCATGGAAAGTGGGCGAATGGATGCTATAGAGTTGTTTCAGTAGTTCCATCATAGGCTGATATTTAATCGCATCATGCCAATGCACTGTGTTTCATTGTCAGTCTTGATGATATGCAACGCTGGCTGAAGGGACAGAGAATTGGAGAGTCCCAGTTTGCAGGTCAGTTCAGTCGCCCACTCGTCAATTTCTAAGATACGCGTATAGTCAGAAAAAAGTCCGAACTCCAGATTCTTACAAGCGTATCTCCCACCAATGCCATAGAAGTTGTTACAAACCTCATCATTACTGAAAGCATGACTGTAGGCCGCAAGCAGTGTGAGACGTTTGGACAGTGCCTGTTCTGCGTATGTCCATACGGAAGGGCGCAGTTTTCGCTCTCTAAGCAACAGCACATCCCAATCGTGCACACTTGCCCCTAAAAAGTAGTGACTGTTCTGATGACGGTATTCGGCCTGTGCCAATGCAAAGATGCCATCGCTTTTGGGACAGACGCGAAATATGTTATACCTCCCCGTAAACTCATAAGACCCGATTCCGTTGTAGAGTGATGCCTGAACGCCAAGTCGCTCACTGTCATAAACATAATGAACCCCCATTGAGGCCATAGGATAAGCAGGGGTGAAGAAGTTACCCACAATGGTAGGGAAACCTCCGCAAGAACTATTGACAAACAATGCGAGACCATCACTTTTGAAGTAGTCCTCATCTATACGACGAATACCTGCGAACAGGGAGTGACTGTCGTTCATTTGCCAAGTGAAACCCGCTACCGAGAGAATAAACGGGATATTCCACGCTTCGATATTCGAATAGCCTTGCAAATCATAACATATCGGTTCCTCGTCGGAGTGAGCCAGACTGATAGACGATACGTTAAATGTAACCTGACGCGTGAGGGGCAGTTCAGCACGCAGTTGCAGAAGATGAACCCATCTGATCCGTTCAAAGTCTGTCTGTAGTTCACCAGTATAATCCAGTGCAAACTTAGGTCGCAGCTTAGTACTGTCGGCGCTTTCTGCCATGACGAGCTGACTGCATCCTAAGATGAGCAAAAACAACATTATCTGTTCCCTCAACATATCATTCATGCGCCATCTTCAACATTCTTCTATCTTACCATATCCACAGCCAGTATCCTTCCATGAAGGATCATCTTTAAAGATATTGCGCTCTGGCTTTTCCAGATGTTGTTTGATGACCTTTGCCATATCTACAATGATGGGAGCTGGCCTGTCAGACCAAGTTGTTACGCTATATGAAATACGTAGTATGTAAGAATTGTTCGTAACACCACCTCCTGCTTTTATTCCTATGTTCTTCTTCCCTACAGGACGATACTTTTCATCCATATCGGACATGTACTCGTATTCCGTCTTCATCCTTTCAGAGAAGTCGATAAAGAATTCTTGGAATTTTGTTTCGTCAAGAGTGGTTATTTCAAGTCCACTCTTATCATTGGCACGATGTATAAAATGGAATTGAGTGTCATGAACATTATCCGCAGAAGCAAGAACAATATTCCAGTGTTCTTTGACTTGGCTCAATTGTTTAACATCTTCAATAAAATCCTTTAGCGGAGTTTCCCAATCTGCTTCTTCGCCTTGTATGGTATAATAGCTAACAGGCTCATCTACATCTGTAACAAATTCACGACTAACATAGTTAAAACCGCCAAACTGTGCCAGATAGTAAGCGAAGTGTCCAATGCTATTTTCTGTAGCAGCGGTGGGGGCAATGATGGTGACATTGGATTGACGGTCAATCATTATGCCGTAATTCTTGCGAACGATATCAAATCCATCCACAGTTTTCTTGTCAAGTGGTAACATCTCTATGACGAGACGATCTTGAGGATGCTCGCTTGCCACTTGTGAATCAGCAAGATTACGAAGACGGAATTCATCAAACTTCGACACCGTGTCAATTATATCATTCTCTGTCATGCCTTTCTTTGCCTGAAGAGAGGTGAGGATGACTCTTCTTGGAACAACTCTATACTGGGTATTCTTGTTTAGCAAACGTCGAAAGGATTTACGGATGCGGACTCGATATTCATCTAATTCTTTCTCGCGCTTCTCCTCATCCATTGCATCCGTTAGTCCGGAACCAATGAGACCGGCTGGAACTGCAAAGATGGCCACTCCCATTATACCCACAAGTGTACCGATAAATTTGCCAATCGGAGATATCAAGGGGTCGTCGACGACTTTACCTGGGTCACCCAGATATTTCTCGTATGGCCAGATAAAAGCATCCCAGAAACTGAAGTTGGGATCCACCCGGCTTTCTGCCAAATACAGGATGACTGTTAGCACACAGGTTATTACTACCAAGAAGACACCAGACACAAAGATCTGTCGTCGCGTATTCATAAACGCTGTTTTGAAAAGACGTATTCCGCTGTACATATTTGTTATTTTTGTCATTTCGTTATTAATTATTATAGTGCTGCAACGACATTAGGAAACTGTAGGATTCTCTCTGCGTTCTGTTCATTGAAAACCAGATGGGAGAAATCACGCTTCTTATGGTTCAGATCAA
>JAEEGL011921162.1_pt1 | contig 11136 bp, 15 predicted proteins | sample 9134231 | NCBI WGS metagenome assembly JAEEGL01 (sample SAMN16246548, study PRJNA631951) | gut metagenome | biome: gut microbiome; feature: rumen; material: fiber-attached | host: Bos | place: Iran: Karaj | collected 2018-10
AATTTTTTTAATGTTAATTCCGTTTATAAAAATCTTTGGTAAATCATTTAAAGATATATTGGTTTTTGATAAAGATATTTTCAAACAAATTATAACAAGAGCACTTAAATTTGAAGGTATTACCGTTATGACAACAATTTTATTGCAGGCAGAATATATAATAATGGCAAAAACTTTAAGTCCTAACTTAATAGTAACATATAATATTTTTAAAAAAGTATTTCTTTTTGTTGCCTTTATATACAGTTCTTTACTTGTCGCATTTTGGCCCGTAAGCAACAAAATGTTTAACTCTTCTCAATATGTTAAATTAAAAAAAACTTTATTTAAATATTGTGTTATCGGAATACTTTTGGTCACATTATATATTCTTTGTGCTTTTATATTAAAAGATTTTATTTTATATGTTCTGGCTCCGAAAACAAACATAGTTATCTCTTTCAGTTTCTTTTTATTGTTTATAATATATTACATTATAAGGGTTATAAATGATACATACACTATATTTTTACAAAGTATAAATGTTTTAAAAATATTTTGGATATATACACCGATTCAAGCAATTATAAGTGTACCTGCACAATATTTTTTATCTTTAAAATTCGGTATTAACGGTATAGTTTTGGGGCTTATTTTAACATTTGCTTTAACTTCACTATGGGCTTATCCTTACAAATCTTGTAAAATATTAAACAAAAAAATAGGGGAAGAAAAATGAATATAAAATTTGAACAAGTTATAACGAAAGGTCAAATAAAAATATTGGCAGATACGGCAAATATTATTTGGCATGAAGCATATAAAGAAATTGTACCATTAGCTCAAATAGATTATATGATAGAAAAATTTCAATCTTTTACTCCGTTGTACGAAGCTATAAATAAAAACAATTATCTTTATTATTTAATAAAGGATAATAATAATGTTGCCGGATATATCGGCCTTCACGAAGAAGACGGAAAAATGTTTTTAAGTAAACTTTATATTTTGAAAGAATATAGGGGAAAACAAGTTGCATCAAAAACTTTTGAATTTATTGAAAATTCAGCTAAACAAAAAAATTTAAAATCCGTTTGGTTGACTGTAAACAGAAATAATCACCACGCAATAGAAGTTTATAAACATAGAGAATTTGTTGTAACAAGAACACAAGTTACCGACATCGGAAACGGATTTGTTATGGATGACTATGTTTTTGAAAAAGTTATTAAATAACTTTTTCAATCTTCTTCCAATCTTTTAATCATCCAATCTTCTTTTTAAAGATTGTTTTTATCAATGCAGCTTCTTTTTCGGGCGTTCCTATAGAAATAGTAAAATTCGTTTCATCATTTTTTTGAATTTTTGCCGTTATAATATTGTCTTGTTTAAAAACAGGCTTTTTAAAATTTATTTCCATTTCATCAAGAATAAAATTTTTTTTGAATTGTTCATCAAAAGATTCCATTGCCCACATAGGATAAACGCAATTATTAACATGTCCGTTACTATCGATATCATCTTCTCTTATTTGTATTTGCTTTTCCGAATCTATTTGCTGTGGAGATTGAATCTTTGCAAATTCGGACTGCAATGCTCTTTCCGGCAGCACATCGTAAGTAAGGTTATAGTTATCAAATTTTATAGGTCTCATTTTTGTTGTATCTATCATTGCCCATTGACTGGATGCTGCAATCAAAACATTACCATCGATATCTTTTATAAGAAACTCTCTTGTTGCTATAAGAGCGGTTCTGTCACATGGCCAAGTTTCAAGCGTTATCTTATCGAAAATTTTCGGCAAAGAAAATATTTTTATATGGTAAGACCTGCCAACCCAAGCTAAATGATTTTGTTTATAGAAAGTATATCCTACATTAAGTTTTTCCGCATGAGCATCTGCCATATCTTGCAACAAGTGAAATATGCTTATAATTTTTATTGTTTCGTTTCTATCACACTCATAGTTTGATATCGTATGTTCTTTAATAAGTTTTTCCATTTTAACATCCTTCCAATTTAAAAATTTCAATTATTCTATAAAAATTTTAAAAATTTATAAACAATTATGTTACGGATTATTTTATTATAGAATTGTTTATATTACTTTGATCTTTATTTGTGTCAAAAGTTTTTATTCTGTTTTTTTCTTTCTTCTCTATCATTAATATTATTATAAACAAAACAAATATTGTCGACGAAAAAGACAAAAACAATACTAATAATTTATTAAATATCGGTAAATTTAAAGAAAGAATTTCGCAATTAAATTCTTTTTGATTTTGTAAAGCATCATTTATTTCATTCTGTATTTTTTGAACATATTCGTATTGTTTATTTAATAAAGCTATACTAAAAGAAGAATTTTTTATATTATTAGATTCATCAAGAAATTTAAATTCAAGACTATAATATATTTCTTTTTGTGAGTTATCTTCTTTTAATATTACCTGTTTTACATTTGATAACGGGAAAGAGACTTTTTTTAATTTGGGTATAGCACTTGTTACATTGATTCCAACTTTAAAATTATTATCTAAAACATTTGTCTCAAAATTTATACTTATACTTTTTATTAAATATACAAGACCACACATAAATAAAAAATATAACATAATCATTAAAAGAATGATTTGAATTATTCTATACTTATTCATAAATTTACTCATAATAAACCATATACTCCTTTATTAGCCATAAAATATCATACCCAATATTTATTTTATTATAGAATTGTTTATCCTATCATATTTGTCTTTTTCAGAATGAACTTCCGGTTGTTGATATGTTTGGTTTGGAAATGAATTTCTTTGAACTTGTTTCGGTTTTGTTTGCCCTATACTATTATTGTTTTGTATTTTAGACGCAAGCAGAATGAATATCTGTATTATAATACACAATAAGCCGACAGCCGTAAATCCATGTTGTTTTATTACATATCTGTATTCCGTTCTATTGTTTATAGCACTATTAATATTGTTCTGAAAAAGCTCTTTTGAATTATACCCTGAAGAATAATACAATGTAATCGGTGTTCTTTTACCTCTATAATCTTCTAATTCAACTCTATATGTCGTTCCGCCTTTAGATGTTCTTGTCTGTCCTATGATTGCTTGTTTTACATCAGGTATAAAAATATCAATATCTTTAAAAGGCGGTATCATGGATTTTCTATGTATATGTGCTTGTGCCGAACTATTTATTTCAAAATATGTGGGAGACATACCCAAAGTCATAAAAAAAATACCTATCACAATAAATAAAAAAGGAATAAATTTCGGAGTTTTTTTATTATTGTATTGCTTTTTATTATATGGCATTCTATACACTCTTGTATTATTATTGTACATTGTTTTATCCAAATAAAATATAATCTAATATTGATATTGTACTAAAAAAAACAAATTCTTTTAAAGTTTAAAAATTATTATATTTGAAACAATTGTGAAATACTTTTTAAATCTATACTAAAAATATATAATTAATGGAATAACAATTTATATAAAAAAATGAACTCAACAAAAATACAATTATTTTTACTATGTTTGTTATTGGTATTCATAGGTTATTTCGGTTTTATTTATGAAAAAAAACCCGATTGGCAAGGTATGCCGGCAAAAAAAGAACCTATACAGACAAATATAAAAAATGCTGTTCCTTTTAAATATAAAAAATTTTATATTACTCCGTTGGCAAATTATTCTATAACCGGTATTGTTATAAGCACCAAAAGATATTTCTTCGATCCGACATCTTCGATTTCTCCGATAGATATTGCTATTGTTTGGAAAAAGATGTCTGTAGCTGATGTTATAAATGAATTTAAATTCAAACATAGACGAAGAGCCATAATTTATACAACAAAAAAGAATTATTGGCCTATAATGGAAAATGAAGTAAAAACTTGTATTTCCAATAATCATTGTATTCCTGCAAACAAAGAAATTAAGAAAAAACTATTAAAAATAAAGCAATATGATTTGGTAACTCTTAAGGGGCAACTTGTTCAAGCCGAAAAACCTGGAATGGAACCATGGGTATCTTCTTTATCAAGAGATGACGGCCCCGGATGGGGAAAACTTGTCGGTTGCGAAATAATTTATATTACAGACGTGGAAATTTTAAAGAAGGAGAAATAAATGAACTTTTTGGAATTGGTAAACAAAAGATATTCGGAAAGATATTTTGCCGGTACGTCCATAGAACAAGAAAAGATTGATAAGATACTTGAAGCAGGCAGACTTGTTCCTACTGCATGCAATTATCAACCTCAAAAATTTTATATTTTAAAAAGCAAAAAATCATTGGAACTTGCAACAAAAGTCACACCGTATACTTATAATTCTCCGACAATAATCTTGGTTTGTTACGATAAAAATGAAGTTTGGAAAAATAAAAGAGAAGAAGGTTATAATTCAGGCGAACAAGATATAGCTATTGCAGCAACAACTATGATGTATGAAGCAGAATCATTGGGAATACATACTCTTTGGATAAGAGGATTTAATTCAAAAGTTGCATCAGAAACATTTAATCTTCCCGAAAATATTGTGCCGGGCATGATGTTAGCACTGGGATATGCGTCTGAAAAATCAAAACCGAGCGATTGGCATTTTAAAAGAAAAGCAATAGAAGAAATGGTAACAGAACTATAAAAAGGAGAAAGGGATGAAAACGTTTAGAAAAGAGCTTTTTTTTAACACTAAAAACAGAATAGATTTTATTAATATTACCGACGATGTTCAACAAGCAATAGATGAAAGCGGTATAAAAGAAGGTTTGTGTTTGATAAATGCTATGCATATTACCGCAAGTGTTTTTATAAATGATAACGAATACGGATTGCATAATGATTTTAGAAAATGGCTTGAAAAGCTTGCTCCGCATGAACCTGTAAATTCTTATAGACATAACGATACCGGGGAAGACAACGCAGATTCTCATTTAAAAAGGCAAGTTATGGGAAGAGAAACTGTTGTAGCAATAACAAACGGAGAATTGGATTTCGGACCATGGGAACAAATTTTTTACGGAGAATTTGACGGGCAAAGAAGAAAACGAGTACTAATAAAAATTATAGGAGAATAGATTTTATTGCTAATTTTATTGCATAATTGATATAATATAAAAATGAATAAATTTAAGAAAATAAACATCACAAAAAAAATAAGTTTGGCAAACGATTTACCATTAAGCGTTATTGCCGGTCCATGTGTTATAGAGAGCAGAAAACAGGCTTTTTATTTAGCTAAAAATTTAAAAGAGATTTGCTTACAAGAAAAAATAAATTTTATATTTAAAGCTTCTTATGATAAAGCAAACAGATCTTCTCTTAATTCTTTTAGAGGACCGGGAATAGATGAAGGATTAAAAATTTTAGCGGAAATAAAAAAAGAGTATAATGTTCCAGTTCTTACCGATGTTCATTGTACTCATGATGTTGAAAAAGTAGCACAGGTTGTGGATATTATACAGATACCTGCATTTTTATGCAGGCAAACGGATTTGGTTGTTGAATGTGCAAAAACCGGACTACCCGTAAATGTAAAAAAAGGTCAATTTCTTGCTCCCGAAGATATGACACAGATTATAAACAAAATTTCTAAATTTAACAACAAAATTTCTCTTACAGAAAGAGGAGCAAGTTTCGGCTATAGAAACCTTGTAGTAGACTACAGATCAATAGAAATAATGAAACAATTCGGATATCCTGTGATTTTTGATGCTACTCATAGTGTTCAAAAGCCCGGCGGTCTCGGAAGTTCAAGCGGTGGAGACAGACAATTTGTTTTACCTTTGGCAAAAGCTGCTTGTGCGGTAGGAGTTTCCGCTTTATTTATGGAAGTTCATCAAAATCCAAATAAAGCTCTTTCCGATGGTGCAAATTCCGTAGATTTAAAGGCATTCAAATCAATTTTAAATCAAACAAAAAAAATAGATCATTTGGTTAAAGGACTATAAAATGGCAGAAAAAAAAGAAACGGGAACATGGATGCCGTCATTAAAATGGTTTTGTAAAACTTTTATAATAATAATAAGTTGTCTTGTAATAATATTTTTTACTTTAAATTTTTTATTAAAATCTTATATGAGAGATATTCCAACGGAAATTACGCCATGGTTAGATAACTCTCAACAACAAACGGATTCTGTAAAAAATCAAGAAGTAAATGAAGAACAAAATAAATGATAACGGTAAAAAAATGATAAAGAAATATACGAAACAATTATTAAATATTGCCTCAAAAATAAAATTAATTGCAACCGACATTGACGGTGTTCTTACTGCAGGAGAAGTAATCGTTCTTGAAAGCGGGGAAGAAGTAAAAATTTGGAATGTAAGACACAGACAAGGGCTTCACACTTTAAAGCAATATTTGCCTAATGTAAAAATTGCTTGGATTACCGGAAGAAAATCAAAACAAGTGGAAATACGGGCAAAAGAACAAAAAGTTGATTTCTTAATTCAACAATGTAAAGACAAAACAAAAGCAATTATAGATATAGCAAATAAGTTATCTATAGACTTTTCGGAAATTTCTTATATAGGTGATGATATTATTGATTTATCCGTATTAAGAAAAGTCGGATTATCCGTTTGTCCGAAAGATGCAATTATAGAGGTAAAAAAAGTATCAAAATATATTTCACAATTTGATGGCGGAAAAGGCGTTTTTAGAGAAGTTTGTGAAATATTATTAAAAGCAAATAAAAAATGGGATGAAATAATAAACAAATAATATCATGAAAAAATATATAAGAAAATGTTATTTTTATGTAGCTTGGTTATTTTCAAAATTAGTTTTGATTTTACCTTATAAATTCTGTGTCGGTTTCTTAGCAAACATTATAGGTTGGCTTGCATATTATCTTGTTGCAGATGCACGAAAAAAAGCAAGAAAACATCTGACTATGTGTTTCCCGCAAAAAACACCGCAAGAAATAAATAAAATAATAAAAACGATTTTTAAATATGAAGCAAAAAATTTTTTTGAGATGTTAAATTTCCCTAAAATGAGTGATAAGTTTTTTGATTCCATTGCAAAAATGGAACAAGAGCAAAAAGATATTTTTAATAAACTTCTTGAAAGAAAAAAAGGACTTTTGCTTTTAAGCGGGCATATAGGAAACTGGGAAATGATTGCTGCAGGTATAGCAAAATATTATCCGTTGAACGTTATTGCAAAAAAAATTTATATCGATGAATTAAATAATATGTTGGTTAAATACAGAAGTATGAAAAATGTTAAAGTTATTTTAAGATCAGAACCGTCTTCTGCAAGAAAGATGCTTAAAGCATTAAGAAATAATGAAATACTCGGAATGTTGATAGATCAGGATACATCCGTTCAAAGTGTTTTTGTTGACTTTTTCGGAAAACCGGCATCAACACCTTTGGGTCTTGCTTCAATAGCATTAAAAGTTGGTTCTCCTGTTGTTTTATCGGTAGATAAAAGATTGCCGAATGGAAAACATCAATTTGTGATAAGTGACGAAATTGTTCCGCCGGAATCCACCGGAGATTTTGATACAGATGTAAAAAATTTTACTGCAAAGCTTACAAAATGTTTGGAAGATTTTATAAGAGAAAATCCCGAACAATGGGTATGGTTTCATGAAAGATGGAAAACTAAACAAAAGTAAAATTTTGTTTTTATCATTATTTTTATTTTTCTCTTTTACACTTTGTTCTTGTATCGAAGAAGAAAATTCGATAGAAGAAACTCCGCCGACTACAGAACAAACCATAGAAAAGTTTGTTATTACGGAAACTAAAGACGGTAACATAAAAACTATTCTTGAATCAGAATCGGCAATAATAGATGAAGATAATAAGATTGCAACATTAAAACTACCTAAAGTTAAATTCTATGAAGACGGGAAATACAAATCTATATTAATTGCCGAGTCCGGTAAAATAAATATGGAAACTAATGATATAAAAGCTTTAGGAAAATGTACTGTTGAAACCGCAGACAATGAATATCTTCAAACAAGAGATGTTTCGTTCAATGCAAAAAAAAGATTGATATATTCGGATAGCGATATAAAAATCACTAAAAGTAAAGATGTTATTTACGGCAAAGGTTTTGAATCGGATACGGATTTAAAAAACATCGTTATAAAAAAACAAAGGATTATAATTGATTAAAAAAATATTTTTTATTACAACGCTTATGTTTACTATTTCTTTTATTTATGCCGAAGAACAGAAACAAAGAACAGAAATTGTCGGCGATAAAATGATAATAAAAGATAAAGGAACCATTGCTTATTTCAAAGGTCATGCTAATGTTAAAAGAGGTAACTATAACATAACATCAAATGAAATGACTTATTACAGATTAACTAATGATATTGATGCCAAAGGAAATGTGAATTTTCTTGTAAAAAATGAAGATGGCAGTACAATAAAAGCAAAGGCCGAAAATGCGAAATATAACACTAAATTATTAAACGGAAAAATGTGGGGAAACAATCCCATTGTTGAATACAATATACAAAATTCTACCGATACGATTTTTCTTTATATGGATACATTGTATCTAAGTGATAATTTCGAATCCGTAAAAGCAGTCGACAATGTAAAAATAGTATCTTCTTCAGGCACTATAACGGCAGATAATGCTTTACTAAAGAAAGAAAATAATTCGTTATATATGGAAAAAGATAAAAACAAACCGCAAGTAAATGTTTGGCAAGAAGATAAAAAAGCGGAATTCAAAGCAGATGAAATATCTTTACTCTATGATAAAAAAACTGTTAAAATGGATAAAAATGTTGAAGGCAAAATTATTTTTGAAAGTTTAGATAATTTAGAGGTAAAACAATGATACTTTCAGCACAATCTTTATATAAAAAATATAAACATAGAATGGTTGTAAATTCCATAAGTATAAAAGTTGAACAAGGAGAAATTGTAGGTCTTTTAGGACCTAACGGGGCAGGGAAAACAACAACTTTTTATATGACTGTAGGGCTTATAGAGCCTTATGACGGGAATGTTTACTTGGATAAAAAAGATATAACAAAAGCTCCCATGTATGAAAGAGCGAGAGCCGGTATAGGTTATTTACCTCAGGAATCTTCAATATTCAGAGGTTTAACGGTAGAAGAAAATTTGATGGCAATAGCACAAATGCTACCAATTTCAAAAAAGCAAAGAAAAGAGAAAGTAGATTCTTTACTTGAAGATTTCGGATTAACAAGGCTGAGAAAACAATTAAGTACAACTTTATCCGGTGGAGAAAGAAGAAGATGTGAAATAGCGAGAGCTCTTGTTAACGAACCTAAATTTTTGTTGTTGGATGAACCTTTTGTAGGTATAGATCCTATAACTGTTGCAGATATTCAAAAAATAATTTACAGACTTAAAAGCAGAGGATTAGGCATACTGATAACAGACCATAATGTTAGAGAAACTCTTGAAATTATCGATAGAGCTTACATTGTTTGTAAAGGTCAAATTCTTATTGAAGGCAGTGCAAGCGATTTAATAAACAGTGAAGAAGCAAGAAAAGTTTATCTCGGTGACAACTTTAAAATGTAGTTTATCTTAAAATCAAAATGAAGAAAAATCAAACAATAATTATTTCCGGACCCACTGCAGTCGGCAAAACGTCTGTTGCCGTTGAGTTATGCAAAAAACTAAACGGTTCAATAATTTCCGCAGATTCCAGACAAGTATATAAATATCTTGATATAGGAACAAACAAAGAAGGTACACTAAAAGGCAATATAAGACAAATCGAAGGCATAAATCAATATCTTACGGATATTATCACTCCAAATCAAAAATACACTGCTAAAAGTTTCGAAATTGATGCTCAAAAGTATGAAAAGATTATTTTAAAGGAAAATAAAGTTCCTGTTGTGACAGGCGGAACAGGATTATATATAAAAGCTTTTTTATACGGATTAGATGATTTGCCGGATGCGAACGAAGAAATTCGTAAGGAAATAGAAAATATTATTTTCGAAAAAGGTTTAAATTATGTTTATGAATTGCTATTAAAAGTAGATCCTGTAAGTGCAGAAAAAAACAAAGGAAATCCTCAAAGAATTATAAGAGCCTACGAAATATATAAAATTACCGGTAAATCTATGACTTATTTGTTACAACTCGACAAAAAAGAAAAGAAGGAAAAAGTTTTTAAACATTTTGTCTTATTGAAAGATAGAACAACTTTATATAAAAAAATAAATGAAAGATGTAAATATATGATTAATTCAGGTATGATTGAAGAAACAAAAAAAGTTTTGGATATGGGATACGAAAAAGCTTGTTACGGACTTACGGGTGTCGGATATAAACATATAATAAAATATTTTAACAATGAAATATCCAAACAAGATTTAATAGAAAAATTTGCACAAGATACAAGACAATATGCCAAAAGACAAATTACGTGGTTTACAAAACAAGCCGACATTAATATTATAAATATTAAAGATAATATGAGTATTAGTGATATTTTAAATGAAATAAGTAATTTACTTTAAAAATGTTTTTCATTGAAAAAAGGCTTGTTTTTTGTTAATATCATTTGTAATATGAACTTTATAAATTTTCTCTTAAAACGACATTTAATAGTTACATCTGTAATTGTGTCATTTATTATATCAAGTATAATATGGCTTTCAATAGGTTGGGTATCTTATTTTAACGGAAGAGAACAAGAAATAAACATTGAAACAGATATTATATTTGATATTGTAACCGATATAATAAAACACGATAAAAAATTAGTAAAAGAAACAATATTGCCGTTAAATGATGAAGCCGAACTTGATTTTGTTGATAGTTTTTTAAAGAACATAAATAAAAACAACATACTGTTAAACAATTCTTTGTTTTCTTCAAATAATCCAAATAATCTTATTAATCTATACTCTTACGATTATGCAAGCAAAAGACTTAAATATTTTAATAATTTATACACAAAACATTGGCTTGAAGTAAGAGATAGCAAAAACAACATTTTAATTCAAACAAAATATAAAAATAATGTTGCTTGGGACGATAAATATTATGAAGCAAAAAAAATAAAGAAAATGGTTTACATTGATGATGGTTTTTATACTTATACCTATGTTTATAAATATAAACCTTATTGGTATATTGCTTTGATAAGAAGTATATCTTTAAACACCATA
>JAEEGL013592621.1_pt1 | contig 11136 bp, 6 predicted proteins | sample 9134231 | NCBI WGS metagenome assembly JAEEGL01 (sample SAMN16246548, study PRJNA631951) | gut metagenome | biome: gut microbiome; feature: rumen; material: fiber-attached | host: Bos | place: Iran: Karaj | collected 2018-10
ATTACTTGTTTTACTGTGTTTGGCGTGCTTGCTTTTAAAAGCGTTGGTGGTGGTGACCAAATGTTTAATCCTGGTATGATTGTATCTATGGTTTTATTTATCCTATTTGGATTTGTTTTAAGTGCAGGTACAGTTATTTTAAGATTAGGTCTTCGCGTTGCAGTAACAGGATATACATCAAACTTAATTGATGAAACTGTTGGAAATAGATGCCCAAAGTGTGGAGATATAATTGAAGTAAATGAATTATTCTGTTCAAATTGTGGTGAAAAGTTAAAAAAAGAGTGTCCTAAATGTGGCACTATAAATGATAAAAAAAATAATTATTGCGAAAAGTGCGGAAGCCAGTTAGATTAAAAAAGCATAACCCTTGGGTTATGCCTTTTCTTTATATTTTTTTAATATTTCTTCATATTTAGTTCCATAATTATGATCATCATCACCAATTGTATTATTAATTGCATCAATTATGAAATCAGTTGCTAAATCTAAATTAGTTTTTATATCAACTCCGTTTAGGATATTAGCTATTACGATAGATGAGAAGATATCACCAGTACCATGATACATCTTATCTATTTTTTCTTTTAATATTGTCGTTTTAGTAAAGCCATCATATGCTATAGCTCCAAGTGATTCAGGATCATCCTGATAGCCTGTCAATATAACGTGTCTTGCACCTAGACGGTATAAATCAACTAAAAGTCCGTTTATATAGTAATCATCATGCTCTTCTTGATATTTTGTATTTGTTAAGAAAGATGCCTCAGTTATATTTGGAAGAATATAGTCAGCTATACCAACTATCTTTTTCATACCCTCAACTATTTCATCAGTTAAGCCTGGGTATAATTTACCATTATCCGCCATTGCAGGATCCACTATAAATAGTCCATCCTCCTTAAGAAGATTTTCCTTACAATCAATTATGTAATCAAATTGCTTAGGGTTTCCAATATATCCTGTATAAATACAATCAAATTTAATTCCTTCACGCTTCCAATGCTCTATTATTTTTGGCATTTCATCTGTTAAATCTAAGAATGTGAAATCCTTAAATCCTGCAGTATGTGTTGATAGAATCGCACTTGGAAGAATAGCAGTTTCTATTCCTAGAGCTGAAAGAATTGGAAGTGCAACAGTAGTAGAGCAACCTCCATAGCATGAAATATCTTGAATCGTTAATACCTTTTTCACAATATCACTCCTTAGATTGATTATACAACAAATTTGAATATTTAACATATTCATGTTAGAATAATTTAAAGAAATTAAAGTAGGCGATTAACATGAGACTAATAGCAGAACAAAACAAAATCTATAATTCTTTAATAATTAATAAGGAAGAATCAAAGGTGGATATTAGATATATTGATAATAAATATCCATATAAGAAGAAGCTTGATTATTTATTCCCAATATTATTACTTTTTTCACTTGCTTTATTCTTATTAATGTTTGTTAATTTATTCTTTTCTATTGGTGGTGTGATAGCACTTGCGCTAGCTATAGTTGAAAGATTATGGTTTTCAAATTATAGAAAGATAAAGTTTTTAGATTATTTCACATTATCAATAGTAAATAATGGTAAGGTTAATTACTATGAATATAAAAGAATAAGCAACATATATCCTATCTATATATTATGTGATAATGAGAGAAACACTTTCACATTAACATATAGAAATACTAATTATTTATATATGGAATATGATGATATACTAAATTATTCATTTGGCGAGGATAGGCTTGAAATAACATTTAATAATAAGAAAACAGCCGAGATTAAGCTTGATGATAAGAATAGTATATTTATGAAGAATTATAAATATGATTATTTAAAGGAAGAAAATAAAAATACTTTAATTAATCTATCAAAAATTTTAGATGCGATAATATATAAAAACAGAGTAGAATAACCTACTCTGTTTTGCTTATTTCTATTAAAATTTTAGATACATTTTCCATTTCTTCTAAGCATGCCATTTCATATGGACCATGACAATTGTATCCACCAGTACCTAAATTAGGAGTATTAAGTCCAAGTTCAGTTAGTCTAGCACCATCAGTGCCACCTCTAATTGGCTTTGAAACAGGATTGAATCCTAATTTTTTTATTGCCTCAATAGCTCTTGTTACACATCTGTTATCCTTCATGATCTTTTCTTTCATATTCTTATATGAATCAGTAATAGTAAGTGTAACTATATTTCCATACTTTTTATTTAAGAAATCCTTAATATTAATAAAATCATTCTTTTGGCTTTCTAGCTTTTCTTTGTCATGATTTCTTAAAATATAAGAAAGCTTAGCATAGCCAACCTCACCAGACATATCAGTTAAGTGATTAAAGCCTTCATAGCCTTCTGTGTGCTCAGGACGATCAAATTCAGAAAGCATGCTATCAAATTCCATAGCAACACGAGAAGCATTAATCATTTTATCCTTTGCATCTCCTGGATGAATATCAAAGCCTTTGATTTCAACTTTAGCGCTCGCTGCATTAAAGTTTTCGTATTCTATCTCATTAAATCTTAATCCATCAACTGTGTATGCAAAATCAGAATTGAAGCCTTTAATATCAAATTGATCCATAGCACCACCGATTTCCTCATCAGGAGAGAAGGATACATTTATTTCACAATGCTTAACATCAGGATTATTTACATAATACCATAGCATACCCATAATATTTGCGATACCAGCCTTATCATCAGCGCCTAAAACAGTAGTACCATCTGTTGTGATTAATGTTTTACCCTTTAAAGAAGGTAGATAGCTAAATGTATTTGTATCAAGAGTAATATTATTTAATTTAATATTTTCTCCATCATAATTATAAATAACATTAGGCTTAACATTAGTACCAGAAAAACCAGGTATAGTATCCATATGTGCAATGAAGCCTATTTTTAAATTTGAATCTGAATTCTTAGGAAGTCTACCATATACAAAGCAGTTATCTGTAAGTCTAACATCAACAAGACCTAATTCCTTTAAATCCTCAACTAAGATTTTAGCTAAATTGAATTGCTTTGATGTCGAAGGGACAGTAGTTTCATCTTCCTTTGACATAGTGTCTATTTTTACATATTTTAAAAAGTATTCTAGTATTTTATTTTTCATTTTTTTCACCTATAAATATTATAGTTTTAATAAAAATTATAAACAAGCGCAAAAAGTTTGAAATAATTAGCAAAATGGCACAAAAAATGCTTGTTATGTAAAAAAAGTAAGTGTATAATCAATTTAGAAAGCGCTTTTATAAGCGGAAAGGAGTACGTAGTTTCGTGGTTGGAAAGGTAAAATGGTTCAATGCTGAAAAGGGATATGGATTTATCGTATCAGAAGAGGGTAAGGATGTATTTGTTCACTTTAGTGCCATCGTTCAAGATGGTTACAAATCATTAGAAGAAGGCCAAGATGTTGAATTTGACGTTGAAGAAGGTCAAAGAGGACAATTAGCAAAGAACGTTAAGAAGATATAATAAATTTAGATGAGCATGTTTGCTCATCTTTTTTTTTTATCTTTTAAAAAAAATTTTTAAATTTTACCAATAAAACGTTTTTCTAGTTTGTTTAATAGTTGGAAGTTAAAAAAGGGATTTCAAAAATCCTATTTTTTATGGAAAAGTATGTAAGCGTTTTTAGGAGAAAAAGAATGAAGAAGAAAAGATTTTTATTGGGATTAGGTCTAACACTATCTTTATTAACTCTTGCCTCATGTGGAGTTAATCAAAATAGTAGTTATACTAAAAATGGAGAGCAATCCCAAGAAGCAACAGCTTCACAAGGTGACCCTACATTGGTTCATGGAAGCCAATCACAAGGACAACCTACACAAGGAGAAGCAACTGGAACACAAGGCCAAGGTGGAAACGAAAATGTTGATAAGGCAATTAACGGCAGTACAGAAGGCGCACTTGATGCTGGAAATGGTACAGTAGTTGAAGCTGGTTCGCTTGAGGTTACAAGCTGTAGTGGAGAGCAAGAATCTGCATATGTTGAATTTAACAAGGTAGCAGGCTATCAAGACTACAACGTATATATTTCAGAAAAGAACGCCAATAATTATAAATTATTAGCTAAAGATAAAGATTATTATATTCAAAACCTATCATCAAATAATGTTAGAGTAGATATTTCAGGACTTAAGAAAGGTTCATATGATATTAAGATATCAGCAGCGCAGGATGGTGTTGATAAATTATCTCCAGCAAAGCTATCTATTGATGTAGTAGCATTCGATAGATCAGGATATGCACACTTCAATTACACTGATGGAGTTGGTGCATATAAGGATGATGGTACACTAAAGGATAACGCAATTGTTTTATATGTTACTGACGCAACTAAAAATACAGTTGAATTAACATATGGTGGTAAAACTGTAAGAGGTATCGGTAATATCTTAAATTCAGTTGGTAAAGACTGTGGTGAAGCAGGACACGAAGGTCAATGTAAAAAGGTTGATGATGGCAAGGCATATTATGCTAAAGCTAATTCAAATCAAGGTATACTTCAAGATTTATCAGCAGCAAATATACCATTAGTTATTAGATTTGTTGGATTAATCTCAGAGTCTGGCTTATATCAACAAAGTACTTATGATGCGACTCATGAAGGATTAATCGATGGTTTAACAAATTTTGCAAACACAAGTACAGTAAATGAAGATGGTACAGTAGCTAAAAACAATAAGGACTTAGCAGATTATGGTGGTACTGTTGGCGATAATGGTCATATGGCTAGAATGAAGAGTGGTAAAAATATTACTATTGAAGGTATCGGTAATGATGCTGGTTTAGATGGTTGGGGAATCCACTTTATGTGCGAAAGCGCAAATAAAGATGCCGGTAAATCATTTGAGGTACGTAACCTAGTATTTATGAATACGCCAGAAGATGCTATCGGTATGGAAGGTGTTCAAGATGGAAACCTTATTTCAGCATCTGTTGAAAGATGTTGGATTCACCATAATACATTCTTAGCACCATCAATTAAGAACCCTGCTGAATCAGATAAGGGTGAGGGCGATGGCTCATGCGACTTTAAGCGTGGTATGTATTATACACTTTCTTATAACTATTTCGAATATTGTCATAAGACTAACTTAGTTGGTTCATCTGATTCATCTCCACAATTCAACATGACATTCCATCATAATGTTTGGTATAATTGTGGCTCTCGTATTCCGCTATTAAGACAAGCAAACATTCATTTCTATAACAATTATGTTTATGGTGATTCAAATGATAAGAAGGCTGCTTTATCATATGTAACATCATTGCGTGCAAATTCATACATGTATTCTGAAAATAACTATTATGAAGGTGGCAAAAACGTATTTGAGGATACAGGCGGTGCAGCAAAGCTTTATGGTAATTCTTTTGTTCAATGTTTCGGTAGTCAAACAGGAACAATAGTAAATTCAAGAGAAGCACAAGTTTCATCTAACTGTACATATAATGGAAAAAGTTATGCAAACTTCGATACTAATCCATCTCTTTTCTACTATGATTCTGTTAAAAAGCAATCAGATTGCTATTTAACAACTTCAGAAGTTGCAAGAATGGAAGATATTAAATTTGCTGGATCTAATTATAGAACAGTTTTAAATAAAACAACTTTAAAAACAAATCCTAACTTTAATGAAGAAACACCAACAACAGCAGTAGAATTAAGAGAAAACAACTTACCTACTTCTAAGACAAACGCTGTAGTTGATAATGTAGTATGGACTGGTATTACAGGCTATGCTTCAACAACTGGTGTTAAATTTAGGGGTAAGGCTGCAACATTTAAGCTTAATAGCCCAGCAACAATGACTATTGAAATGACAGCATCTTCAGCTCAAGCATATAATGCTGGATGTGTAATTTCATCAGAAGGTAAGGTAATGATTTCAGGATCTGGCTCAGTAGTATTAGAACCAGGAATCTACGTTATCGTTTCATGTCAAAAGGATAAGGATTCATATATAACTAAGCTAGCATTTGAGGAGTATGATTCATCTGAATTACAACAAAAGCTAATTAGTGAATATAACGAATCTGTAAATGCAATTCCATCTACTATTCAATTTAATGATGATTGCTATAATAAGATAGTTGCAGCAATGAATGCTTATGATAAGCTTGGTCAAGCTAAATCAGAAGTAACAAATTATGAATCAAAGGTAATAGCTGCATTTAATGAATATAAGAATTTAGGTAAAGCTCAAGCTGAAGCTGCAATTAGTGCAATAGGAACTGTAACAAAGGATTCAAGTAGCTTAATTCAAAACGCTCGTAATATTTATAATAAACTTATAAGTAGATGTCCTGATGTAGTTGTATCTAACTATCAAACATTAGTTAATGCAGAAGCATCATTCGCATCATTCGCTCTTGATGCATGTAAGGATGCAATATCAGCAATAGGAACAGTTACATTAAGTAGTAAGGATAAAATTGAGCTTGCAGAAGCTTTATATGATAAGCTTGATGAAAGTCAAAAAGCACAAGTTAATAATATTCAAACATTAAGAGATGCAAGAGCAAAGTATAATTCACTTGTAAAGGTAAATAATGTTGATACATTAATTGAAAATGTTGACTTAGAAAGCCTACCAAGTATGACAGAAGTAATTAATGCTTATGATGGATTAACAGCAGCTGAACAAGCAACTATCGCAGATGCGAGCAAGTATTCAAATGTTAAGGTATCTTATGTAGTAGTATCTATTAATGCATTACCAGCTCAAATCACTCTTTCAGATGGAGCTGCAATAACTGCTATAAGTGCTAAATATGATAGCTTATCATCAGCTGAGAAAGCACAAGTTACAAATTATAGTAAGCTTGAAGCTGCAGTTAGCGCATATAACACATTAGCAAGTCAAGCAATTGAATGTACATTTAATGGTGCACCATCAGATAGTAGATTTACTGTATCAGGCTCTTATACTTCTACAGAAGCAACAATTAATGGAGTTACTTATACTAAGGGCCTAAAAATGGAATCTAAAACATCAGTTACATTTACAACAACTGTAGTAATGACATTAACATTACACGTAACAGGCTCAAAGCAGATTAAGATTGATAATAAAACTTATGATGTTCCGTCAAATGGCATATTAGTAATATCAAATTTAGCCGCAGGAAATCATACAATTGCAAAAGGTACAACAAACACAACACTTTATTATATACAACTGGTATAATTATAAAGGGATTAATACAATTTTAAAAAACAGGAGAAGAAAATGAAAAAGAGAAGATTTTTATTAGCATTAGGTTTAACTATTTCTGCATTAACTTTAGCATCATGCGGAGTTAATCAAGATAGTGGTGCCACTGGAAATGGCAATAATCAACCATCTAACCAAGAAGGAACACAAGGTCAAGGAGCAACTGCTTCCCAAGGTCAACCTTCACAATCACAAGGAGCAAGTCAAACACAAGTTGAGCCAGTAGTACTAGGAAACATTAATATAACTAAAAGCGCTGGTGACCAAGAAAGTGTATATCTTGAATGGCAAAAGTTACAAGGGGTTAGCGATTATAATGTTTATTATAAGAAATCTAGTGCATCATCATACACTAAGGCTGATAAGCAATTAATTAGAGAATATTCTAATAACTATAGAGCCGACATAGTTGGTATTGAGGCTGGATTATATGATGTGAAAGTTGTACCAGTAGTAGATAGTCAAGAACAAGAATCATACGAAACAGTTGTTTCAAATTTAACAGCTATTTCATATGACAGAACTGGATTTGCCTTTTCTGCAAGCGCAATGAATCCAGAAGCAAAAACTCCAGGTGCATATAACGCAAATGGAACATTAAAGGATGATGCAAGAGTAATATATGTTTCTAAAGACAATGCTAAAACTGTAACACTAGATATTAAAACTTCAAAGAGCGGAACAGAAGATAAAGTTGGTCTTCAGGCTATATTATCAGGTTACGAAAAGGGTCTTGAGGCTAGACCACTTGCTATAAGATTTATTGGTAAGGTTTCAAAGGAAGATCTAGATTCTGTTGGATCTTCAGGTGAAGGTTTACAGATAAAGGGTAAAAATAGTAGTATGGCAAATATTACACTAGAAGGAATCGGTAATGATGCAACTATTTCAGGCTTTGGCTTCTTAGTAAGAGCTTGTACAAATGTTGAAATAAGAAATCTTGGCTTCATGACTAAAATGGATGATGATGTATCACTTGATACAGATAACTATAATATTTGGGTACATGATAATGACTTTTTCTATGGTCCTCACGGAAGTGGAGACCATGCAAAAGGTGATGGTGCTTTAGATATTAAAGGAACACTTTATGCTACATTATCTTATAACCATTTCTGGGATACAGGAAAAACAACACTAAATTCAAATGGTGATCAAGTTGATTATGTTTCTTATCATCATAACTGGTATGACCATTCAGATTCTCGTCATCCACGTGTAAGAATGTCTAGTGCTATTCATGTTTACAACAATTATTTTGATGGAGTTTCAAAATATGGAATTGGTGCTGCCGAGGGATCAACATCTGTGTTCTCAGAGAATAATTATTATAGAAATTGTAAATATCCTATGTTATCTTCACTTCAAGGCTCAGATGTATATGGTGGAACTACTACATATCATAGTGATTATGGAACATTCTCAAATGAGACTGGTGGAGTTATTAAATCATATGGTGATAAATTTGTTGGAACATACACATTTATCCCTTATGGTGCATCAACATACGTAAATAACGGTGTTGAAACAGCATATAATTTAATAGATAAAACAACTTCAGCTACTGCATCTTCAACTGTTCATTTTGATGCTTATGTTGCACAAACAAGAGATGAACAAGTGCCTGCAACAGTTACTGCACTAAGCGGTGGAAGCAAATATTCAAATTTTGATACAAACCTTTCAATTATGTATCAATATCAAGTTCAAACACCTGATGATGCTGTAGATACAATTAAGAATTATTCTGGTAGAGTTGAAGGCGGAGACTTAAAATGGGAATTTGATAATGCAACAGAAGATACAAACTATGCAGTTATACCTGGTTTAAGATCTGCAATTGATAATTATGTTGGAACAGTAGTAAGAGTATTAGGAATAAATGGTTCTAGTCAATCATCAGAAACTCCTATAACACCAGAACCAACAACACCAACAGAATCTACTACACCAGCAGCTAATGTTGGTGCATCTTACAAGAAGACATTTGATAATGGCGTTAGTGATACTGTATTTACTATAACTGGTAGCTTAAAATCAGACGTTGCTTCTAAAACATATGATGGAGTAACTTATACATCAGCTTTAAAGATGGAAAAAAGCACATCTATAACATTTACTCTTGATGCAGCGTATACATTAGTAATTGTTACAGATTCTTCATCAAAGAAGATAAAGATTGATGATAACAATAAAACAACAGATTCAAATGGGGTATATACTATTGATTTAGCAAGTGGATCACATACCATAACAAAAGGTGATTCAATGAATGTATATGCTCTAATATTAATAAAGAAGTAATATAAATATAACGTATAACTAATTAGTAACATTTGTTACAAATTTGGAAAATAATGGTTATTTCCTATTAATACAATCCCGAAAAAATAGCTAATAAACAAAAGAAAAAATTACGAAAACCACAAGAAAAGTTGTCAAAAAATGGGCAACTTTTTTTGGCTTATATATAAAAATATATATATTGAATTTATAAATCAAAAGTTTTATAATAGTGTAGGAATAAAATAAACTCATTAGGAGGAATAAAATGAGCAAAGAAATTAAAAGAATGGCTATCGATGGTAACTATGCCGCAGCATATTCATCATATGCCTTTACAGAAGTTGCAGGTATTTATCCTATTACTCCGTCTTCTCCAATGGCTGAGTACACAGATGAATGGGCTGCACAAGGTAAGAAAAACCTATTCAATATGCCTGTTAAGGTTGTAGAAATGCAATCAGAAGGTGGAGCAGCTGGTACAGTACATGGTTCTTTACAAGCTGGTGCTTTAACTACTACATATACAGCAAGCCAAGGATTATTATTAAAGATTCCTAATATGTATAAAATTGCAGGTGAATGCCTTCCTGGTGTTATTCACGTATCTGCACGTGCACTTGCTGCACAATCATTAGCAATCTTCGGTGACCACCAAGATGTTATGGCTTGTCGTCAAACTGGTTTTGCAATGTTATGTTCAAACTCAGTTCAAGAAGTAATGGATTTAGCTGGTGTTGCACACTTATCAGCTATTAAGTCAAGCATTCCATTCCTTCATTTCTTCGATGGTTTCAGAACTTCTCATGAAGTTAACACAGTTGAACCAATCGACTATAAAGTATTCGGAAGATTACTAGACAAGGATGCAGTTGCTAAATTTAGAGCAGAATCTTTAAATCCAGCACATCCTAAGACTCGTGGTACTGCACAAAACGATGACGTTTACATGCAAACTCGTGAGTTACAAGCTCAAAAATATGTTGAAGTATATCCAGTTGTAGAAAAGTATATGAAGGCTATTTCTAAGGCAACTGGTAGAAATTATCAACCATATCAATATTATGGATCACCTAAGGCTACAGAAGTTATCGTAGCAATGGGTTCAGTTAACCAATGTGCTGAAGAAGTAGTTGACTACTTAAATAAGCATGGTAAGAAGGTTGGTTTAGTTGAAGTTCACCTATACCGTCCATTCGTTGTTAAGAAGTTCTTAGCAGCATTCCCTGAAACAGTAAAGAAGATTGCTGTACTTGATAGAACAATTGAACAAGGTGCTTTATATGAACCATTAGCATTAGATGTTAAGGCTGCATTTGCTGATGTTAAGAATGCACCAAAGATCGTTGCTGGTCGTTATGGTCTATCTTCTAAGGATACTACACCAGATATGGTTAACGCAGTATTCACAAATTTAAAGAAAGCAAATCCAAAGGATCACTTCACTTTAGGCATCAATGATGATATTAATTATTCATCTCTTGAAGTTGGTGCTCCAATCGACGTTGCTGATCCATCAACTACAGAATTATTATTCTTCGGTTTAGGTGGAGATGGTATCGTTGGTGCTTGTAAGAATATTTCTAAGATCGTTGGTGACTACACTGACTTATATGCTA
>JAEEGL013925950.1_pt1 | contig 11136 bp, 15 predicted proteins | sample 9134231 | NCBI WGS metagenome assembly JAEEGL01 (sample SAMN16246548, study PRJNA631951) | gut metagenome | biome: gut microbiome; feature: rumen; material: fiber-attached | host: Bos | place: Iran: Karaj | collected 2018-10
CTCGGCCAGCGGGCTGTTATCGCGGTAGGTAATGACACTGTCGTAATCCGGCAGGCAGTCGCACAGGTATTTATAGTGCAGCTTGGTGACCTCCTGAAAACCAATCACGTCCGCGTTCCCGATGGCCTCGATGTTGCGCATCAGCAGACCTGCCCGGTAGAACCAGCTTCTTTTGCCGATATCGTAGGGGCTCCAGCAGCGCACGTTGCTGCTCACGAGCTTGACCTCCCCCGCCGCGGCCGTCGGCGTGACGTCGGAGGGCTTCTTCTGGGCGAGATACCGCGGAAAATACATGCCCTCCACTACGACCGCGGCGATCACCGCGGCCAGAAGCAGGCAGAGCAGGATTTTCAGGATTCGTTTGAACAATTTCATAGTAAAGCTCCTCTATAAATTGGAATTTGTCGCTGCGCTTGATTAATAATTAATGATTAAAAATTAATGATTAAGGTGGCGGCTAAAGCCGCATTAAAAAGCGATATTTGCTGATTCGGCATATATAATCGGGTAAGGGCGGAGCCCTTCCTCAATCGTTAATCATTAATCGTTAATCATTAATCCAACAAAGCGATAAACTGATATTTGAAGTGTTACCGTACCAAAATAAGTTCCAGTACGAAAACAACGCCGCAGCAGGTGAGCGCCGTTTTGAACAGATCGAACCCGAACCACGCCACGAGGATGCCGATCACCATGGCGGCCGCGCCGCTCCATATGCTGCCCGTGGCGTGCAGGATGGCCGGAAAGGTCATCACCGCCAGCGTGACGTAAGGCACGTAATACAGAAACGAGTTGATGAATTGATTTTTTATCTTCTGGCGGATCAGCGTCAGCGGCAGCACGCGGATCAGAAACGATACGCCCGCCATCACGGCGATGTAAATGAAGGCGTTGTGCGTCATGCGTCCGCCTCCTTTTCCTCCGTCTCTTTGCGCGGGAACAGGATCGCGGCCGCGGAGGCGATCACCACCGTAAGGATGATGGTGCGCGTGCCCTCCGGCAGGTCCCGCACCCACGGGATCACGCTGCAGGCGTAGCTGAGCGCGAAGCAGACGGCGATGATGCCCGCAACGATCTTGCTTTTGCGCGCGGGCGGAATGATCACGGCAAAGAACATGCCGTACAGCGCCACGGAGAGGGCGTTCACCGCCCGCACGGGCAGCGCCCCGCCCGCCAGAATGCCGCACATGGTGCCGAGGCTCCAGCCCGGCAGCGCGGCGATCACCGCGCCGTAGGTATACCAGGGGTTCAATATCCCCTCGCGCGAAATGGAGATGCCGAAGATCTCGTCCGTCATGTCAAAGGCCAGCAGGAACCGGTGAAAGAAGGGCATTTCCGGGTCCAGCCGCTGGGCAAAGGCCGCGCTCATCAGAAAATACCGGGCGTTGGCCACCAGCGTTGCCAGCGCGATGGCAAGGTAAGCGCCGTTTTCGGCGATCACGGTAAAGGCCGCGTATTCCCCGGCGCTGGCGTTGCACAGAAGGCTTGCCAGAAAGCCCTGAAACGCAGTCAGCCCGGCCTTTTTCGCCAATATGCCCAACGAGAACGCCACGGCGAAATACCCCAGCGAGATCGGCACGCCGTCCCGGAGGCCCTTTACGAATCGTTTTCTGTTTTCGGAAGTGAAATTGTATTTTTTTGCCATCGGAACCTCTCACAAATGAGAAAATCAGAAATGAGGAATGAGAAATCTGCGGGGCTTGCTATTTTTTGCGGCTTCCGCTATAATAAAAAAAATGTTTTCGGGAGAGAAATATGCTGATTGCCGATTGTATCAAAGCCCTGTGCCGACTGCGCAGGCCGACGCCGAGAAACGAACAGACCGTGCTGCGCGCGGCCGTATTCAGCGATACGCATATCACCGGTGCGCTGTACCGCAGGCTGATATTGATCCCTGGCCTGCGCAAGCTGAACAGATTCAACCCGGATCTGCTGATCTTTGCCGGAGACTGCACGGACAACGGCAACGATAAAAACTGGGCGGGCTTTACGCAAACGGTACTGAAGCACTGCCGGATCGGGGATATGCTGGTTGCCATCGGCAACCACGATACGTGGCTTTCCTACGATACCCCGCACGATTACGCCCCGGCCAAAGAGAATTATCTGAAAAACGTTAATCTCTTGACGGGCACGCGGAACGAAGAGGTCTTTTTCAGCTTTGAGAAAAACGGCGTCCCGTTTCTGGTGCTGGGCACGGAGGGCACGGGCGTGGGCGAAACGCTGACCGCACGGCAGCTGGACTGGCTGGAAGAAGCCCTGCGCAAAGCGGCGGCTGAGCATCCGGGCAGACCGCTGATCGTTATAAACCACCATCCGATGAACTTTACGCACGGCGTGGGCGAAAACGAGCACGGCATGGGCATAGAGAACGGCGCAAGTATGCGGCTGCAGAGCATACTGGACGCATACGAAAACGTGTTGTATCTCTGCGGGCACATCCACTTCGGTTTTCAGACGGAAGGCCGCTTTGCCACGGTGCAGCGGGTGGGCAGGCATATTACGAGCGTATGCCTCCCCTGCTACGAATACGGCGAACTCTTCAACGGCAGATACCGCTCGCCCGGCGATCCGCTGATCGGCGCGGGGGTGATCATGGATATCGGCGAAACAAAGATCACGCTGCGCGGCGCAAACTTTTTGCACGGCAAAGAGATCAAAGGCTTTTCCGTGGAATTACCCATTGCGTAAAACTTGTTTTTTATTATAAACTTTCCGCGTTTTTTTGTAAAGAAAAAAGTTACGGGAAATCCGATTTATATATTTACTGAAACGCTTTTTTATGCTAAAATCATTGCGTATTCCCCAAAGGAGGCGTTTTTATGGACAATATCTGGCACGAGACCCCTGAAAACCGGGTACATCCCGAGGATTTTCTGGCGGTGATCGAGATCCCCAAAGGCAGCAAAAACAAATACGAGCTCGATAAAGAGACGGGCCTGATCATACTGGACCGCATTTTATATACCTCCACCCATTACCCCGCGAACTACGGCTTTATCCCGCGCACCTACGCGGACGACTGCGACCCGCTGGACGTGCTGGTGCTTTGCAGCGAAGCGCTGCACCCGCTCACAATGGTGCGCTGCTACCCCATCGGCGTGATCCGGATGCTGGATAACGGCCGCAGCGACGAAAAGATCATTGCCGTGCCGTTTTCGGACCCGATGTACAACAGCTACCGCAGCATATTCGCGCTGCCCAAGCACACCTACGACGAGATGACGCACTTCTTTTCCGTTTACAAGATGCTTGAAAAGAAGGAGACCGTGGTGGACGAGGTGCAGGACCGGGACGCCGCCGTGGAGATCATCAAAGCCGCGCTGGAAGGCTACAAAAAGAAATTCGGCGACGGAAAGCAGAATTCCTGACGGAATCTCTTGACATTTGCGTTTTTCGCGTTATATAATAAATCGAAATATGAATAAATTATGAAAGGATCCTGATTCCATGAAAAAGGTAATTTCCGTACTGCTTGCGCTGCTTATGGTATTCGGCGTTATGTCCGTTGGCACCGTGACCGCCTTTGCGGAGGACGCCGAAACGCCCGTTGCCGCCGAAGAAGAAACCACCCGTATTTCCGGTTACATTCCGTTCTCTTACGATTGCGATTACTGCGGCGAAACGCATACCGACTTCTTCGGCATGCTCATCACCATGCTGCACACCGTACTTCAGGCCGCCAAGCTTGTGGTGACCGCGGTAAAGAAATAACCCGACCAAAACACATCAGGCAGCCGAAGGGCTGCCTTTTTGTTCAGGAAAAGACCGATTGAAATCTATCGCTCGACGCGATAAATTTCAAAGTGTTGAGTTTTGAGTTTTCAGTTTTGAGTATCCTGTTTTGCAGCTTATAACCTGCGACAACAGTTTATTCTCAACACTCAACACTTAACGGTAAACCGAAGAATGCAGTGAGGTATATTATGTCAAAACCTACCCTTCGCTTCTCCCCTGCCGGACGGTTCCGCATATTGATGGTATCGGATTTTCACGCCGGGGAGCAATATAACCCCAAGCTCAAGCTGGGGCTGGAAACGCTGATCGCCCATACTTCGCCGGACTTCATAATGATCGGCGGGGACCAGATCCTGATCCGCGATACGGCGGAAGAGGTACGCGCATACTTCTGCGATATCCTTGAGCCCGTATTAAAGCGCAGCCTGCCGTGGGCCGCCGTGTTCGGCAACCACGACCGTGAGTGCGGCATCGATATCCGTGCGGAGCAGCAGGCCTACGAGCGCATCCCGGGCTGCCTCGGTGAAGCCGGGCCGGAGGAGATCCACGGCGTGGGCAATTTCCGCATTCCCGTGCTCTCTGCAAATAACGATACGCCCGCGTTTTATATCTGGGCCATGGATTCCAACCGCTACATGCGCGACTGGATCCCGGAGTTCGGTCTGGACCCTGACACACGCTTCGTGCTGCCGGACCATTTCAACGACGATTCCGGGGACGGCACCCCGCTGTTCGATCAGGTGCAGTGGTATTATAACGGCTCCAAGGCCGCCGAAAAGGAATTCGGCGGAAAGATCCCGGGCGTACTGTTCATGCACACGCCGTTGCCGGAATACCTGCAGATTTTGCGCAACCCGGAGGAATGCGGCGCGGTGGGATCCCTCAGGAGCCACATCGGCTGCAGCGAGATCAATTCCGGGCTGTTTCTGGCGTGTCTGGAGCGCGGCGATATCAAAGGCATCTTCTTCGGGCACGAGCACCTGTGCGATATCTCGGGCAAATACTGCGGCATCACCATGGCCTGCGACGCGGCGCTGGGCTTTAACATGAGCGGGCACGACGACCTGCGCGGCGGGCGCGTGATCGACCTGTTCGAAGAGGGCGCCATGGAAACGTACAACGTAAAGCTGATGGAGCTTCTGGGCCGCGATGCCATGCGGGACCCCGACTATTTTGAAGGCGGCTGCAAATATTTTATCCGGAAGCTGTAAGGAGAACGATATGAGGATCGACTGCAAAACCTATCTGGAAGTGGATGAGATCGACCACCTGACCATCCGCGTCCGCCGCGGCGAGCCGCTGGACCGCAAAACCGCCGTCGGCATGATCAGGCACTACGCCGCCTGCGACGCGGCGGTGAAAGCTGCCCTTGCGGGAACGGACGTATCCCTGGCCGCGCTGGAAGCGGCTTCGGACGAAGATATCTACGGTCTGCTGATCCAAACGCGCACCGCGCTGATCGATCAGGTATTATAAGAACAAACGGAGGAAAAGAAAATGAGCAAAAAACTGGTTGCGTATTTCTCGGCAAGCGGGGTCACAGCGGCAAAGGCGAAACAGCTGGCCGCCGCGGCAGACGCGGATCTTTACGAGATCCGACCCTTAAAGCCCTATACCCCCGCGGATCTCAAATGGACGAATCCTTTGGCGCGGTGCAACCGCGAATGGCTGAAAAAGGAAAAGCCCGCCCTGACGGATACCGACGCGGGCGCGGAAGGCTACGACGTGATCTTTCTGGCGTTCCCCATCTGGTACTATACCGCGCCGCTGATCATAAAGCGCTTTCTGGAAAGCTACGATCTCGCCGGCAAAACCGTGGTGCTGTTCGCCACCTCCGGCGGCAGCGATATGAAGAACGTGATCAAAACGCTGCAGCCCAGCGCGCCGGATACCGCCTTCGTGCAGGGACTGATGCTCAACGGCGAGATCGGCAACGATGTGCTTGCCGCGTTTGCCGGGCGCTTCTGATTTACTGAAAAAGATGGAACTGTTATTTCGTGAGATGCAGCCCGGGGACAGGGCCGGGATGGAAGCCTTTTACCGGGGGCTCGGCGAACAGAGCAGCGCGTTTTTTAACGTAAACCGCGGCAACGAGCGCCGCACGATGGACTTTTTCGGGCCCACGCCGCGCCCGAACCACCGGTATTTTGTAGCCGAATGCGGCGGCGAGATCGCCGGTCACCTGTTTGTATGGGATACCGATACTGCCGTGCCGTGGCTCGGCGTTGCGGTGCGCGACGATTTTCAGGGCAAAGGCGTGGGCACGTTTCTGCTCACTTCCCTGTTCGGACTGCTGCAAAAAGAGGGGTACGGCGGCCTGCTGCTGCGCACGGCGCAGAACAATACCGCGGCGCAGCAGCTCTATGAAAAATGCGGCTTTACGCGCCTCGGCATGCATCCCTCGGGCGAAATACTGTACCTGAAACGGTTTGCAAAGGAAGAGAAGGCATGACGGAGCTCAGCGTTGATTTTACGAGACCCGTAAAAAAAATAAAGCCGCTGCACGGCTTCAACAACTGCGCGCGGCAAACGGATTACGGCCCCGTGCTGCCCGCGTTTCTTGCGCTGCGGCCGCCCGTTGTGCGCCTGCACGATACCGCCTACCCCTACGGCGGCGGACATTACGTGGACGTAAACAATATCTTCCGCGATTTTTCGGCGGACCCTGACGACCCTTCCGCCTACGATTTTACGCTGACGGATCTCTATATCCAACCTCTGGTTGAGGCCGGGGTCGATATCATGTACCGGCTGGGCTGCACCATAGAGCACGCGCCGAAGAAATACAACGTCTTCCCCCCGGTGGATTTCAAAAAGTGGGCCGAGGTGTGCGAGCATGTCGTAAGACATTATAACCGCGGCTGGGCGAACGGACATTTTTGGAACATAAAATACTGGGAGATCTGGAACGAGCCGGACGGCCTCGACCCGAAAATCGAACCCAACGGCCCGCCCAACTGGGCAGGCACGGCAAGGCAGTATTACGAACTGTATTCGATCACCGCCAACCATCTGAAGGCATGCCACCCGGAGATCCTCGTGGGCGGGTATTCCGCCTGCTATATTCTGGGCAAAAACGAAGGCGGCAGGTGGACGCCCGGCGATACGTCCTTTTTTACGGATTTTCTCTCCTTCATCCGTGCGCCGGAAACGAAGGCCCCGCTGGATTTCTTTACGTGGCACGGGTATCTCGGCAGCCGGGGCATTCAAAAGATCGATACGGAATACGCCCTTGTAAACGACACGCTGAACCGCTTCGGCTTTTATGATACCCTGCGCGCGGACGCGGAATGGAACTGCTGCGTCTGCGACGTGGATACCCCGGATTTCCGCACGCAGTATTATATCAACATGCGCAGTGAAAAAGGCGCGAGCCATATGGCCGCCGCCCTGTATGAAATGCAGCGCTGCGGCGTGGATCTGGCCATGTTTTACGATGCGCAGCTGTGGAAGGAATACGGCCCGCTGTTCCACGTACCTTCACTGGAACCGACGCCGGCGTACCGGGCGTTCGGGCAGTTTGCCAACATTTACGCGCTGGGCACGGAGTACGAAAGCACGCAGGCGGGCGATATCTATACGCTGGCTGCCGCGGACGGAGAAACGCGTGTGATTGCGCTCTCTAACGTGGGCGACAAAGCGGAGACCCTGCGCATCGCCGTAAAAGGCGCCGCGGGAATGAAAACTGCCGTCACCGATCCCGAAATCCCCGTAACCGTAACACAGAAAAACGGCGGAATGCTTCTGGAATTGACCCTGCCGGGATACCGGTTTATTGATGTATTACTTACCTAAGAGAACCTAAGAAATTGGGATTTATCGTTGTGTTGGATTAATGATTAACGATTAATGATTAACGATTGAGGAAGGGCTCCGCCCTTACCCGATTATATATGCCGAATCAGCAAATATCGCTTTTTTAATGCGGCTTCAGCCGCCACCTTAATCATTAATCTTTAATCATTAATCGTTAATCAAGAGCCCGACAAACTGAAATTTGAATATTCCTACATTAAAAGCAGCCCGCGGCAAAATGCCGCAGGCTGCCCGTTTTTTTGTTGTCAGGAAAGCCTCGTGATCACGGGGCTGCCGTCCGCCTTCAGCAGCGGCGTTAAGGCGGTGCCGTAGCCGCAGTGGATCATCAGATAGGTGACACCGGTCTCCCGGTCCACCAGCAGCTGACGATAGCCCTCGTTCGAAAGCGAGCTGCCTTCCCTGTACACTCTTACAAAACGGTTCTCCTTTGCCATAGCAATCCCCTCCTTTTTCGTTCTGCCGTTATTATACCGCAAAACGGGAAAAAAGGCAAGTTACAGCGCTGTAAGGTTCAAGGGTAACCGATACCTTGGAATTTGTCGCCCGACGCGACAAATTTCAAAGTGTTGCGTTTTGAGTTTTAAGTTTTTGAGGATCCTGTTCTTCAGTATATAACTTGCAGCCACAGCCTTTTCTCAACACTCAAAACTCTTCGAGGAACTGAAAACCCCCGCTCTTTCCTTTAGTCTTCCGCCGGATAGAGGAACAGCGTCTGCTCCAGCATTTTTACGGAGGCGTCGTAATTTTCCTGCGTATCGCCGCCGCGCTCGGCGTAGATCTCGTAAAGGCCTTCGTTAAAGATCGCAAAATACGCGCATTTTGTTTCGCTCACCGTGCATTTGAGCCAGGTAAAGCCGTTCAGCTCCGTTTCCACGGGCTCCACGTCCGCACCGAGGCGGTTCTTCGTGTTCTCGCGCGCGTAATCGTCAAGCGTGGTTTTTACGTTGGAATCCGCCGTAACGGAAAGCGCAACGTCCATCCCCGAGGGCCTGCTGCTATTGTACTCGCCGGTATAATAGTCGTATACGCCCAGCATGCCGTTCCATTCGTTGGCGGTCAGGAATTCCGGCAGGTAAAGCGTAACGTCGTAGGCTTTCACAAGCTGACCGCCCTCGGCAGTGGGACGGGAGACGCTCTCGGCCGTGGGCGCATCTGTTTCTTCGGCCTCCGTTTCGTCGGCGGGGGCCTCGGTAATATCCGCAGGCGCTTCGGTATCCACCGCGGAAGGCTGCGTTCCGGATTCTCCGCCGGTCTTGCCGCAGGCGGCAAACAGCGAGAGCGCCATCAGCAGACAGAGCGAAACGCAAAACATTTTTTTCAGGTTTTTCATTTGTTTTTCCTCCGTTTCTTACGCGGCGTTTTATGCCGCAGCGGATTTATCCTATCACGAAAGCCCCGCGTTTGTCAACACGGGGCTTTTTGCTTATACGAAATTTTGCGTTTAATCCACGTTCACGCCTTTTTCCAGCGCTTTGCGGCCGAGGATCCACAGAACGGCGTCCGCCGCCACATAGAGCCCGAGCGAGATCGCGGAGAGCTTCGTCACCGCCGTACCGATAGCGGAGGGGTCGGCCGCCAGCAGGGCTTTGCGGAAGAAATCACCGATATCCGCATCCAGAAAGCTGCTGCCGAACAGCACGGTGCTCAGCACCGTCTGCACCCCGAAATAGACCGCCAGCGAGAACAGCACGGCATACAGGCCCTTTTTGGTATTGAACCGGTACCCCAGCACACAGCCCAGATACACGGCGAACAGCATGCAGAGCAGCTCCGCCGCGAAAAGCGCCGTCATCAGCACGGCGGTAATCGCATCTTTCGCAACGTATTCTTTCAGCTGCGTTACAACCGACCCGCCCGCGCCCACGAGCAGCGCCAGCGCGATCACAACGAGCGACAGCAGCAGCATCGCCGCGCCGGAGACCGCCTTCGCGTCGAATACCGTCCCGCGCCTGACCGGCAGCGTATGGGTCAGGTAGCTCTCGTCCTTATAGAGCGCATTCACGAACCGCGCCGCCGTACGCAGAAACGCGATGAGATACAGCGCGGCGCACGCGGCAAACAGCAGGGCGGAAGCGAGCTTATCCAGCACCAGCAGCGCCATGGTGGCGTTTTCGGCGCCGTTATAAAGGCTGCCTGTGATGCGCGCAAATACGGCGCAGACCGCGGCCGCCAGCATAAACCAGACCACCACGCGGAAGCTCCAGTGAAAATCGTATTTCGTCAGTTTTCTCAGCATTTGAACATCCTCCTGAACACCTGATCCACGCTTGCGCCTTCGCGCATGCGCAGCTCGTCGGCGGGCGACTGCAGCACTGCCCTGCCCTGATCGATAAACACCACGTCATCCAGAATGCGTTCGATGTCCGCGATCAGATGGGTGGAAAGCAGCACGCTTGCGCCTTCGCAAAAATTACTTAAAATCGTATCTAAAATATAATCCCGGGTTGCAGGGTCCACGCCGCCCAAAGGTTCATCCAGAATATAGAGCTCCGCGCTGCGGCTGAGCACCAGCGCCAGCTGCAGCTTTTCCTGCATGCCCTTGCTCATCTTTGCAATGGTGACGTCCGGGCACAGATCCAGATCCTTCAAAAGCCCCTGTGCCTTTTCAATGCTGAAATCCGCGTAGAGCTCCGAAAAAATCTTCAGCACATTGCGCACCTTCATGCCGCGGTCCAGATACGTGCGCTCCGGTAGATAAGAGATCTTCGCCTTGCTGCCGGGGCCGATGGGCGCGCCTTTGAAAAGGATCTCGCCGGATGTGGGCGTCAGCAGGTCGTTGATCAGCTTGATCAGCGTGGTTTTGCCCGCGCCGTTTTTGCCCAGAAGCCCCACGATGCGGCCGGGCTCGAGGGTCAGATCCACGTTTTCGAGCACCGTGACGCCGTCAAATACTTTGGTTACGTTTTTTATTTCTAAAAGTGCCATCCGTTTTCACCTCCGATGGATAAAAGACAGGCTTTGACCTCGTCCGCCGTGCAGCCGAGCTTTGCCATTTCCGCCAGAAAGGCCCTTGCCTTTTCGTTGGCGAGTTTCGTTTTTTCCGCCGTGATCCTGCCGGGATCCGGGGTAGCGAATTTGCCGTTCGTACGCTCCGTGTAGATCAGCCCCTCGTCCTCCAGCTGGCCCAGCGCCCGCTGCATGGTGTTGGGGTTCACCTGCGCCTGCGTGGAGAGCTCCCTGACCGAAGGCAGCCGCGCCCCGGGAGGCACCGCGCCGGATATGATGGCCGTTTTCAGCTGCTCCACGAGCTGCACGTAGATCGGCCGGTCGTTGTCAAATAAAAATTCCATATCGCGCTTTCTCACCTCACTGTATCACTTGACTAATACAATGATACAACACAAAAATGATTTTGTCAAGAGGAATTTTCAAAATAATTGACAGGTAATTAACGTTGTGATACGATAAAATTGGAATTTGTAGGGCTCAGGGCTCAGGGCACAGGGCCCAGGCTTGGGAGGGAAGTTTCTGCATTTTATCTATTCTGATTTAAAACCGAAACCATCGCAATTTCAAGGCAAGTAACGGTTTTGAATATGCTTGTTATCGTATTGCCGCTTTTTTTGCTGTTATTCCTTGTTA
>JAEEGL014593604.1_pt1 | contig 11136 bp, 7 predicted proteins | sample 9134231 | NCBI WGS metagenome assembly JAEEGL01 (sample SAMN16246548, study PRJNA631951) | gut metagenome | biome: gut microbiome; feature: rumen; material: fiber-attached | host: Bos | place: Iran: Karaj | collected 2018-10
CACGATGCAGAAGGGTCCCGAGTATTTCGTCGAGGCTGCTTCCCTCGTGCTGAGGCGCACGCGCAACATTCGCTTCTGCATGGCGGGTTCTGGCGACATGCTCAACGACATGATTGAGCTTGCAGCGGCGCGAGGCATCGCCGACCGCTTCCACTTCCCAGGATTCATGCGCGGAAAGCAGGTTTACGAGTGCTACAAGAATAGCGACGTGTTCGTGATGCCATCCGTCAGCGAACCCTTCGGCATAGCGCCGCTGGAGGCTATGCAGTGCGGGTGCCCAAGCATCATAAGCAAGCAGAGCGGATGCGGCGAGATTCTCGACAAGTGCATAAAGACCGACTACTGGGACATCGCAGCGATGGCCGACGCCATGTATGCACTCTGCACAAACGATGCCTACCACAACTACCTCGCTGAGGAAGGACTGCGCGAAGTAGAGCAGATTACATGGGAAAAGGTAGGCGAGCGCATATACAACAGCTATAAACGTGTACTCAATTGGTAAAACAGATAAAAAGAAGATAAGACAATGAAAACAGTTTGCTTGTATTTTGAAATACATCAGAACATCCACCTGAAGCGCTATCGTTTCTTCGACATCGGCACGGACCACTACTACTACGACGACTACGAGAACGAGCGCTCCATCACGGAAACAGCAGAGAAGAGCTACGTCCCCGCCCTCGAAGCACTCATCGACATTGCCAAGAAGAATCCTGGCTACTTCAAGTGCGCCATCTCGCTGAGCGGTACGGCAATAGATCTTCTTGAGAACTATGCTCCGCGCGTGCTGGAACTTCTTGGCGAGCTCAACGAAACGGGAGCTGTAGAGTTCCTCGCAGAGCCTTATAGTCACGGCTTCTCATCCCTGAAAGACCCTGAGACGTTCCGCAACGAAGTCAACCGCCTGTGCAAGAAGGTGAAAGCCCTCTTCGGCCAGACGCCGAAGGTGTTCCGCAACAGTTGCCTCATCTACGACGACGAGATAGGAGCAATGGTAGCTTCTATGGGCTTTAAGGGCATGCTCGCCGAAGGTGCAAAGCATGTTCTCGGATGGAAGAGCCCACACTTCGTGTATAACTGCGCACGCAATCCGAAACTGAAGCTCCTGCTTCGCGACTATGCACTCTCTGAGGACATCTCCTTCCGCTTCAACGACTCCAACTGGAGCGAGTATCCTCTCTTCGCTGACCGCTATGCCGACTGGATTGCTGAACAGCCAGAGGAGGACCAGATAATCAACATCTTCATGGAGCTCTGCGCACTCGGCATCTTCCAGCCCCTCAGCTCCAACATTCTGGAGTTCATGAAGGCACTGCCTGCACAATTCAAGGAGCGCGGCATCACCTTCTCCACGCCCAGCGAGATTTGTTCGAAGGTAAAGTCCAGCGGCGACCTCATCGTCGAGTACCCCACATCGTGGGTGGACGAAGAACGCGACCTCTCCCCCTGGCTCGGAAACCAGATGCAGCGCGAAGCATGCGAGAAACTGTATAGCATAGCAGAGCGCGTGCGTGCAATCCGCGACCGCAAGCTGCAGCAGGATTTCGACTATCTGCAGGCCTCAAACAACCTCCGCTTCATGTCAACGAAGGCTAATAGCTACGGCGGATATCGTGGTATCTACGACTCCCCGTACGATGCTTTCACAAACTACATGAACATCCTCGGCGACTTCACGGCTCGCGTCAACAACCTGTATCCCGATATGGACAACGAGGAAATCAACTCACTCGTTACAACCATAACGAACCAGGAATCCGAACTCGAAGTCAAAGAAAAGGAGATTGAGAAACTCAAGAGTATGGTTGCGCGCTTAGAAGAAAAGGTGGCTTTGAAGGAAGAAAAACCTGCTCCTAAAGCCCCTGCGAAGAAGGCCGCTCCTGCGAAGAAGGCCGCTCCTGCGAAGAAGGCTGAACCAAAGAAAGTAGAGGAAGCACCTGCTAAGAAAGCTGCTCCCGCGAAGAAAGCTGAACCAAAGAAGGTCGAGAAAGCCCCTGCGAAGAAGGCTGAACCAAAGAAAGCTCCCGCTAAGAAAGCTGAACCAAAGAAAGCTCCCGCTAAGAAAGCGAGCAAGAAATAATCCTTGATTTTGAAAGAAAGAAGGGCGGTGCCATAAGGCTTCGCCCTCTTTTTTGCCTTAATTTGTCGTGAGGTGACACCAGTTTTTTCAGGTTGAAAGAAAAAGTTTGCCTCGTATGTTGGTGCATTTTGAAATAATTGTTGTATTTTTGCCGCGCATAATTGTGTAATAATAGAACAAACATACTATAATGAAGAAAATTCTCCCCATTTTGGCTGCCGCAGCACTTGTACTTTGCGGTTGCCACTCAGCAGAGAAAGTAATCTATTTTCAGGACATAGCCTCTGGCGAATCCCTCCCTACGCGCGTTATTGAGCCGCTGAAACTTCAGTGTGGCGACCGTGGGAGCATAGTGGTTTCCTCAGCAGCAACGCCAGAGATAGCATCACGTTACAATCTCACACTTGCGCAGAACACCGTTGGAACTGCTTCGCGCTCAAACAACCAATACGTTAGCGTCTATACTATCGACGAGAACGGCGACGTGGACATCCCTTCACTCGGACGCACTCGCATCGCAGGCATCACACGTTCGGAAGCTGCGCAGAAGGTGCAGAACATCTTCCGCAATGGTATCCTTAACGACGCTGTCGTGACGGTTTCTGCCTACGACCAGTTTGTGACAGTTCTTGGTGAGGTCAAGAACCCTGGGCGCGTAGCAATTACTCGCGACAATATGACGCTGCTTGAGGCGCTTGGTGCTGCTGGCGACTTGACGATTCAGGCTCGTCGCGACCGCGTGCTCGTAATGCGTCAGAGCGGAAACGAGACGCAGTCGTACTACGTGGATTTGCGTTCTAAGGACGTGTTCAATTCTCCCGTGTATAATCTTCGCCAGAACGACTATATCTACGTGGAACCCAACCAGGTGCGCATCAGCCAGAGTACCTACAACGAAAACAGCTTCCGTCAGGTAAGCACTTGGGTTTCAATTTCGTCACTTCTGATAAGTCTCGGAATTCTCATCTTCAAATAAGAAGGAGATACATACGCAAACGTGCGGCCAGAGTGTAGAAAAGCACTTCGGCCGCATTTTTTTTTGTCATAAGCGACTAAAAGCGTATTTTTGCCCCACACATTATTATATAATATAGAAACATCATGAAAGGCATCGTCTTGGCAGGAGGTAGCGGAACGCGCCTCTATCCCATTACAAAAGGTATAAGTAAACAACTCATCCCCATCTTCGACAAGCCGATGGTGTATTACCCCATATCGGTACTTATGCGTGCGGGAATACGCGACATACTCCTAATCTCTACGCCGCAGGACCTACCAGGTTTCCAGCGCCTTTTGGGCGACGGTTCCGACTACGGCATACGTCTCTCATACGCTGAGCAACCAAGCCCCGACGGCCTTGCGCAAGCCTTCATCATTGGCGAGGATTTCATCGGCGACGACTGCGCCGCGCTTGTTCTTGGCGACAATATCTTTCATGGGAGTGGATTCAGAAAATTGCTGGAGGAAGCTGTAAGGGCTGCTGAGGAAGACGCTCATGCAACAGTTTTCGGCTATCGCGTCAACGACCCCGAGCGATATGGCGTTGTTGAGTTCGATGCGCAGGGTAGGGCTATCAGCATCGAGGAGAAGCCTAAGGAACCAAAGTCGAACTATGCCGTCGTAGGACTCTACTTCTATCCCAACAAGGTTGTCGAGGTGGCGAAGACGATAAAGCCTTCTGCGCGCGGCGAGCTTGAGATAACCACCGTCAACGACCGCTTCCTTCAGGACGGCGAACTGCAGGTGCAGGTTCTCGACAGGGGCTTCGCTTGGCTTGATACAGGCACCCACGACTCCCTGAGCGAGGCTTCCAACTTCATCGAGGTTTTGGAGAAACGCACAGGCCTAAAGGTGGCGTGCCTCGAGGCCATCGCCTTCGAGCAAGGATGGATTTCCGCAGAGAAGCTCCGCGAGATAGCAAAGCCTATGCTGAAGAATCAATATGGGCAGTACCTTATGCGCCTGGCTGGAGAAGAGTAGGATTCAGTAATGCTATGTTCAGAACGATTGTCTTCACGCTCATGATGGTGGCAAGCCTTGCTGCAAGCGGGCTTGTGCCTCCTGACCTCACCGCGAATAATTTTATTTTGGTGAGGGAGGGCGATGTGTGCGAAGGCGACGTTCTCATGATAGGTGCATACGATTATTTCGGAAAGTTCTACTTTTTAAGCCAAAAGTTTGTAAAAGACAAAGTTAAGCTTGCTGGAGTTGCGGCGTCGAAAGTAGGTGATGAGGTATCGGAAACTTTGCTATGGACATTAAAAGCAAACGAAAAGGGACATATCCTTCAGACAAAGGATGGTAGTAGCGCGGTAAAGGGAGGTGCAAAAAATGCGCCAGACCTTGAACTTGTAGATGCGAAGCAAGGAACAGCGTGGACTTTGGTCACGCATGACGATAATACGTTGACTCTGAGGAGCAACGATGATGGTTCGCGCTATCTTAGCATCTCCGGATATGATGGTGTAGCTTATTTCGGATACTATACCGAAAGTCACGCCGACGCCATTAACCTTTATTTTTATCGTTACGAAGACCCAACGATGCTGTCGCCATCCTCAACCCTTTCGGACGGATTGTTGCGACTTAGCGGGACGTGGACGGCGGAGGAGCTCTCTGCGCTGTCCTTCAGCGATGTAGGGGCGTTGGATATGACGTCGATACGTCTGCCTCTGGACGCTCGTGCCTTTGCGCATTATCCTGAAAACGCAAACATTCCCATATATGTCTCCGCGTCGCAGGGCAAGCGCGTGCCTGCGGAGTGGGATTTTGTCGTTTGTGGCGGGCAGTTGCTGAGGAAAACGCAGCTCGCCGACGCTCAGCCGTTGCTCCTGCCATATCCCATCTCTGTTGATGATGGGCAGATGACGTATGAGCGGCAATTTTGTGGCGATGGCGGCTGGGAGACGTTGGTGCTGCCCTTTGATGCCGACGTGCCTGAGCAGGTTGAGGCTCTGCGCTTGAAGGAGGTTGAGGGCGACAAAGCCACGTTTGTCCACACGAAGAAGATATATGCGGGCGAGCCCGTCCTGATACGTCCTGAGAAAGATTCAGCGAAGTCCGAGAATTTTGGATTGAAATCCCAGAAAAATCAGATTTCCTTCGTCGAAAATCGCGGCGGCATCTTTTGCGGCACTCTTCTGGGGCAAAAACTCACGGAAGATTCAGGCGAGATATACATGCTTAGCGCGGATGGCGAGGTTTTTTCGCGTGCGCTTGCTGGCAGTTCGCTTTCGCCCTTTCGCGCATACTTGCGACTCAGTAGCGGCTATGAGCGTGTGAGGATTTTCATGACGACAGGGGTGTCTCAACCACTTCTTCCAACCACGGACGGAGGGCAAAGATACTACGACCTCTCGGGGCGTCCTTTCGTTAGCGCGAAGCAGGGCATACGAGTGGGAAAAGACGGGAAAAAGCTCAGCTTATAGCCAAGAGAAACTCATATATAAGTAACTTATACACACGACTATGACTATAGCAGTAGATTTCGACGGAACAATAGTGGAGCATCGCTATCCGTCAATAGGGCGCGAGCTTCCCTTCGCGACGGCAACGCTGAAGAAACTCATCGACGACGGCCACAAACTCATCCTGTGGAGCGTTCGCGAGGGCGAGCTTCTGCAGGAGGCTGTCGATTGGTGCCGCGAGCGTGGCGTGCGCTTCCACGCGGTGAACGGCTTCTTCGACGAGGATTCGGAGGAGGACGCTGGCGACCACGATAAGAATCCGCATTATAGCCGCAAGCTGAAGGTGGAATGCTTCATCGACGACCGCAATGTGGGAGGACTTCCCGACTGGGGCAGTATCTACCAGATTATCAGCAGACACATAACCTACGAGGAACTTCTGGCGGAACAGAATCAGGATTACGAGGAAGAACCCAAGAAGAAACCTTGGTGGAAGTTTTAGGCATATTCCTAAAAGTCGGCTAAAGACAAAAAGACAATTACGAATGAAGATACTCAACGCTGAGCAACTAAAAGCTCTCGACGACTTCACTGTTCAGAATGAGGGCGTTAGGTCGTTGGATTTGATGGAGCGCGCTGCCACGAGGGTGACGGAGAACATCGTCAGACGCTGGGATAAGGATTGGCACGTAATCGTATTCGCAGGTCCTGGGAACAATGGTGGCGACGCGTTAGCCGTAGCACGCCAGCTCATCGAGAAAGGGTACGAGGTCGAAACCTTCCTATTCAACACTCGCGGAAAGCTGAATCCCGATTGCGAAACCAATCGCCAAAGGCTACAGGGCATCGCGGGCGTGAAGCTTACGGTGGTGGAGTCGACGTTCGAAGCTCCGAAGGTGGAAGAGCGCACACTCATCGTCGATGGCCTCTTTGGTACAGGTCTTAGCCGCTCGCTTTCAGGCGGATATTCGCAGCTCGTGAAGTTCATCAATGCCGCTCCTGCCGACGTTGTGGCCATAGACATGCCTTCGGGCTTGATGACGGAGGACAACACGGGCAACGTGCGCAGCCATATTGTGCGCGCAAACCTTACCGTTACCTTCCAAGTGCCTAAGTTGGCGCAGCTTTTGGCCGACTGCAGCGAGTTTGTCGGAGAACTGGTGGTAGAGGACATCGGGTTGTCCAGTAAGTACATCGACGAGCTGGATGCCGACTTCGTCCTCACGGAAGCCGACGATGTCAGAAGCCTCTTGAAGCCTCGCAATACCTTCGGCCATAAGGGTTCGTTCGGGCACGCCCTGCTTGTGGCTGGCTCGTGCGGTATGGCTGGAGCCTCAATACTTGCTGCCCGTGCGTGCCTGCGTAGTGGGGTGGGGAAGCTGACGCTACACACTCCGAAATCGAACGTGCCCATCGTGCAGGTGGCTGTCCCTGAGGCAGTTCTGAGCATTGATAAGGATGAAAAACGCTTTACCGAACCCGTACATACTGACGCGTTTCAAGCTGTCGCCATAGGTCCAGGGTTAGGTACGGAGAGCGGTACGTCGCTTGCCTTCGTCGAGCAGGTGCGGCATACCGACGCCAGCCTACTTGTAGATGCCGACGGCTTAAATATCCTTGCCGACCACAAGGGCTATCTCCAGCGCCTGCCCGCAGGCACAATTCTCACGCCCCATCCTGGCGAGCTTGTGCGTCTTGGCGTGAGTGGTAGGGAGGCGTCGTATTCCGTGCTTGCCGAAGCTCGCGAGATAGCTGCGCCAAACGAGGTTTTCGTGGTGTTGAAGGGTCATTTTACGGCTGTGTGCTGTCCTTCGGGAAAGGTGTTCTTCAATCCTACGGGGAATTGCGGAATGGCAACGGCAGGCAGCGGCGATGTGCTTTCGGGCGTCATTCTCGCCCTTCTTGCGCGCCGTTACAATTCCTTCGACGCATGCCGTCTGGGTGTGTATCTGCATGGGCTTGCTGGCGACATTGCCGCCTCGAGGGTGGGGGAGGAGAGCCTCATCGCCTCCGACATCGTCGATGCCCTTCCTGAGGCCTTTATCGCCTTGAAGAACCCTCCTGAAGGTAATACTGAAGAATCCACCACGCTCTACACGTGCAAGACGCAATAAGGGTGCGCTTTGATATAAAAAGACCAATAGCAAACATATCCGAGCGTGACACCCTCACGCTGAAGTTGGGTGTGCTTTGATTATAAATGATACAAAATACAAAAAAGCATAAATGAAGAGGATATCGCTTCTCCTTGTATGCTTGACGCTTCTTGCGCAAGCCGCTTTTGCCCGCAGGGTTGTCTTCCGTATGGAGGACTATGGTGTGTCGCCTGGTGCGATGGATTGTACTGTTCCGCTGTCGAAGTTCCTTGCGGAGCAGAAGTCGCGTTTCTCACCCGACGACAACGTCGTGCTGAAGTTCCGACGCGGCATCTACAGGTTTCGCCCTGAGGATGCGGTGCTCAAGGAATACTACGTCTCCAACCACGACCAGCTCCCCCTGCGAAAAATCATCTTCGACCTCTCGGGATGGAACAATCTCACAATCGACGGCGGAGGTTCGGAGTTTGTCTTTTCGGGAACGGTGATACCTTTCGCCCTCAACTATTGCCACAACGTGCTCCTGAAGGGTTTTTCCATAGATTTTGAAGACCCGAAGATGGTGCCGCTGACGATTGTGGCGTCCGACTCTGTGCGAGGTATGACCTTCTCCGTCCCCGATTGGGTGAGGACGAGCATCTCGGCGGAGGGCTATCTGCTCACGAAGGGGCGCGACTGGGAGGGGCATCCTGTTGCGGGTATGGCGTTCGAGACGGGTACGCGCCACCTCGTGTATCGTGCAGGTGAGTTTGAAATCAACACCGACGGCGTGCAGCAGGTGTCGAATGGGGTGTTCCTTGCTCCAAAGTGGAAGAACGCGATGCTGAAGCCGGGAATGGTCATTGCTGCCCGCGACTGGAATAGGCCTACTCCTGCGATATTCCTGAACGAATGCCGCGATACGAAGGTGCGCGACGTGCGCGTCCACTATGCTTTTGGTATGGGGTTGCTTGCGCAGCGTTGCGAGAACGTCACGCTCAAGGGCTTTTCCGTGTGTTCGAGGGATGAGAGGCATTCGGGGCGCGACCTGCCCGCTTCTCGCCTCTACACGACGCATGCCGACGCTACGCACTTCTCGCAGTGTCGCGGGCGCATAGATGTCAGTGGAGGGCTGTTCGAGGGCATGATGGACGACGCCATCAACGTGCACGGCGTTTACCTGAAGGTGCGGCAGAGGGTTGACAACCACACGCTCCTCTGCTCCTTTGAACACGAGCAGGCGTGGGGCTTTGCGTGGGGTAACACGGGCGACAGCGTGCGCTTCATCGACCCTCAGACGATGGATGCCTTTGCGCCGAACCGCATAGCTGGCATACGTCCCTACGACCGCCGCGAACTGAAGGGGATGCGCGTCTTCTGCATCGAGTTTGAAGACCCGCTCCCGCTAAGCGTAGCACCTACGGAGGGCGACAAGGGAGGGCCTGGCATAGAGAACCTAACGTGGTGTCCCGAGGTGTATTTCTACAAGAATCTCGTGCGCAACAATCGCGCTCGCGGTGCGCTCTTCAGCTCTCCGCGCCACACTGTTTGCGAGCGTAACGTGTTCGACCACGTTAGCGGCACTGCCATTCTGCTTTGTGGCGACTGCAACGGGTGGTACGAAAGCGGTTCCTGCCGCGACTTGGTCATCAGCAGAAACCGCTTCATAAATTGCCTGACAAACTATTTTCAGTTTACCAACGCTGTTATTTCCATTTATCCCGAGATTCCCAACCTTGCTGCGCAGAAGGGGTATTTCCACTCGAACGTCAGGATCGTTGACAACGAGTTTGTGTATTTCGACCGTCCCCTGCTGTATGCGAAGAGCGTTGACGGCCTTGTGTTCCGCGGCAACAAGGTTCGCCACAGCGACGAGTTTGCGCCGTTCCACTGGAACAAGGAGCCCTACCTGCTTGAGCGCGTCAGGAATGTGGAGGTGGAGTAGGGGGGCTAGGTGCTCCTAGGCTATCCTAGGAAGTCCTAGGTAATCCTAGGTTCTCCTAGGAGGGTGCGCTTACATCCCTGTCATTCCGCCTGTTCCTGTTTGTCCTGTGCCGCCCGTCTGCTGTGTTGCTTGGCTGCTCTGGTTTGTCTGCACGTCGTCGTTTTCGATTGTGCGTGCGGCTTTCTTTACGGTAGCCTTGAGCGAGCCGAAGCGCCAGCTGAGTCCTATGCCTACGCGCCCCATGCCGTGTACGGTGATGTCGTTGCGCGAGAGGAAGTTGGCTGTCTCTATGGTGTTGCTGAAGGTGTGGTCGGAGTTGAAGATGTTGAATGCGTGTACTTCCACAGTCAGCCGGTCGTCCTTGAGGAAGCTTCTGCTGAGCGAGCCGAAGTAGAAGAGGAAGCCTTCGCCCGTTCCCTGCAGGTTTACGCGGTTCCAATTTTTGCCGAAGCCCAGGTTGAACTTAATCTTTGCTGGGAACTCGTGTCGCAGCATGCCGAATACTCTTCCGCCGAAGCCCGAGTTGTGGTCGCCAGTGCGATATGACTTGTAGTCACTGTAGCTTACGTTGCCGTTGAGCATCAGCGTAGTCTTTTTCGTGAGCATAGTGTTGGCGAAGAGGTTCAGGCCTACGATTTTCGAGTGCAGGAAGTTGCCGTACGTCGTGTGCTGTATGCCGTCTTGCACGAAGCTGTAGCTTGTGAGTCCCGTCACCGACGTGGAGTAGCTCAGTGCTGCGTTGACGCTGAAAATCTGCGTGAAGTTGCTGAAGTTCAGTTCCCAGTTGTGTGCCTTTTCGCTTGTCAGGTTTGGCGAGCCGTAGTTGATGCTGTATGGCGAGATGTGGTTGACGTATGGCGAGAGGAATGTGATGTCGGGTCGCCCGATGCGTATGTTGTAGCTTGCGCGCAGCATCATTGTGGGCTTGAGGTTGTATGCGACGTTCAGGCTTGGTACGAGGTCGGTGAGCGTTGTCGAGAATGCCGTGCGTGCGGGGTCGTTGTTGCCTGGGTACGTCACCTTGATGTTGCTGCTTTCGAGTCGCAGTCCTGCGCGTGTTGAGAACTTGTTCAGCTTCAGCATGTACTCGGCGTATGCTGCCAGGATTCCGTTGCGGTGGCGGTACAGCAGCGAGCTTTGTGCGTCGTGCATGAAGTCCTGCTGTGTGCCTGCGGGTCGCGTGAGTTCCTCGTTGTCGGAGCGGTTGATGCGGTAGATGTATTTTGTGCCGACGCTGAGCGTGTGGATTTTCGCCAGCGGTGTTGTGAAGTCCACCTGAGCCGTGTGTTCCTGTGCCCTTCCGTCGGGGTCGACACGCAGGTCGTTCAGCGTGTATGGCAGGTTCTGGATGTCGCTGTAGTAGCTTGTGGATTCCTGTTCGTTCTTGTTCGAGCTGAAGCGGTATGATAGCGTCAGGTTCTGGTCCTCGTGGGCGAACTGATGCTGGTAGTCAACGCTTGCGTTGATGCCGTTGAAATAGTCCTTCGACCTTGTCGTGCTGAAGTATGAATACACGTCGGCTCCGTTGGCGTCGAACATGTTTGTCGTGCCTCCGCCGTGCGCCGTTCGCTTGCCTACGAACATGTCGGCGCTTGCCGTCAGCAGGTCTTTGGCAGAGAACTCGTA